>ENA-ORCS01000094-ORCS01000094.1-marine-metagenome-genome-assembly--contig:-NODE-94-length-98939-cov-11.460470_pt1 | contig 98939 bp, 122 predicted proteins | sample MGYA00237781_ERZ508513 | MGnify/ENA primary metagenome ERZ508513 (study PRJEB26184, sample SAMN06268793) | marine metagenome | isolation source: Eden Landing Ponds, San Francisco, CA, USA | place...
CGCGCTGGTAGTGTAGTGGTATCACGTGACCTTGCCATGGTCACAACCTGGGTTCAAATCCCAGCCAGCGCATTTCTACCGACGCTACGACCGCGAGAGGCTGCTATGTCTCTCGCGTAGCTCCGTGCGACGGACGACGACAACTAGGTGACGGGAGAGCCTCGTACACGAGGGACACGCTGTATCCCTGTGCGTGGCCGAGTGGACTGCGTGAACGATGGGTCTGGCGTCGCGGTTCCTCGAACGGAGCGGGCCGTGGGTGACGGGTCGGTCAGAGCCGTGCGCGGAGTTCGCTGCCGACGGCGACCGCGACGGCGACGGCGGCGAGCCCGAGGACGAGCGGGCTGCCGTCGCTGCCGAAGTGCCAGTCGAACGCGAGGTAGCCGACGGCGGCGACCACAGCGAACAACATCCCCACGAGTGGTAGTCGTCTGGACTGTACCGACATGTGGTGACAGTTGACGCGCGGGCCGGTAAAAACCGGGCGGCGCTCGCAGCGCGCGAGAATCCAGACATATCACATCCCATACTGAAACTCAGACCACCAGATTCTGTCGGTTTCGTCGAGCGGGTGCGACGCACAGCCCGCCAGACGGCTAGATAGGCGTGTGCCACGTGACTTCAGGACACACTCTCGAAGCATATTTGTCGGGCGAGCGTAATTGTCAGACGCCCTCTCGTAATGAGCCGCCTCTCCAAGTCACAGGTCATCCGCCGGTACTACCTCTACCGCGCGACCGCACGGCCCGGGTTCCACTACCCCATCTACACGTTCTTCCTGCTGTTCAACGGACTCACCTACACGCAGATCGGGCTCATCGCCTCCATCCAGTCCATCGTCGTCGTCACTTCCGAGGTGCCGACCGGCTACGTCGGCGACCGCATCGGCCGCCGGAACAGCCTCGCCGTCGGCGCCGGCATCCTGCTCGTCTCGAACGCGAGCTACCTCGTCGCCACCGACTTCGCCGGGTTCGCGTTCACGTTCATCACGCTCTCGTTCGGCGGGACGTTCATCTCCGGGAGCGGGAGCGCGTGGCTCTACGACACCCTGAAAGAACACGATATCGAGGACGAGTTCACGCGCATCAGCGGGCGCGGCCGCGCGATCGGTCTCTACGTCGGCGCCGCCGGTGTCGTCCTCGGCGCTGTCCTCTACACCGTGAACAGGTACTACCCGTTCTACGCGGGGATCGCTGCGGCCGCGCTGGCGATGGTGTTCGTGCTGCGGCTCCCGCAGAACGAGGCCTACGACGACGACTCCGACCACGAGCAAGAGAGCATGGGCATCGCCGAGGCGCTGCCCGTCGTCCGCGACCAGCTCGCCGCGCCGCGACTCCGGTGGTTCGTCGTCTACCTCGCGCTGTTCAGCGGCGCGCTCTGGACGATGGACATGTGGATTCAGCCCATCGCGCGGGACGCCATCGAGGCGACCATCCTCCCGCAGTTGCAGTCGCTGGCGATTCCGCGGACCGAGCTCGGAATCGGCGGCCTCACGATTCCGGCGGTGTCCATCCAGGACCCCGAAATCGTCTTCATCGGGTTCCTGTACGGAGCGTTCAGGCTGCTGTCCGCGGTCGCGAGCGACCTCTCGGGGAATCTCCGTGACCTGCTCGGCGTCCGGAACGCCATCATGCTGGTCCCGTCGCTCATCGCCGTCACGTACGTGGTCGCGGCGTTCGAGCCGGTGATGGTGTTCGTGATGCTGTTCGCGATGAAGGGCGGCAGCGCCATGCTCGGCCCCATCCAGAACCAGTACTTGAACGACCACGTCGAGTCGGTCGGCCGTGCGACCCTCCTGTCGTCGGTCGCGATGCTCCGGCAGGTCGCTGGCGTCCCGTTCCGTGTTGGCAGCGGCGTCCTCGCGGACGCCTACACGACCATCGACGCCGTCGCCATCCTCGGTGGCGTGTTCCTCGTCGCGGCGGCCCTCCTGTGGGCGTTCCGGTCGCCCGTCGAACGCGGCTACGAACCGTCGTCAGCGGGGGCGGCGGCGCCCGAATCGGGCGCGGCGGAGGACTGACGCGCCCGCCGAGGTCGTACTGAGAAACCTCTTGTGTGGGGGCGCCGAATCCCGCGGCATGGACAGTCTGAACCGGATGGCGCTGGAGCTCGCCGACGAGGCCCTCGAATTCACCGAGGAGCTCGACATCGGCGCGTTCGAGCTCGACAGCGGTGCGACGGTCATCGACTTCGGCGTGGACCACGAGGGCGGCCTGGAGGCGGGCCTGCTGCTCGCCGAGCTGCAGACGGCGGGGCTCGCGACAGTCCAGACTCGCGTCGACGAGGTCGCTGGCGCGACGTTCCCGCACGTGGAGCTGGCCTGCGACCAGCCGGACGTGGCGATGCTGGGCGCCCAGAAGGCGGGCTGGGAGCTCACCGTCGACGACTACGAGGGCCTGGGTAGCGGCCCCGCTCGTGCGCTCGTCGCCCGCGAGGGCGAGTTCCAGGCCATCGACTACGTGGACGCTTTCGAGTTCGCGGTGCTCGCGCTGGAGGGCGACGACCTGCCGACGACGGCGGCCGCCGAGCAGGTCGCGGACCTCGCCGGCGTCGACCCCGGCAGCGTGTTCCTGCCGGCGTACCGGACTGCGAGCGTCGCCGGCAGCGTCTCCGCGGCGGCTCGCGGCGCCGAACTCGCGGTCTTCCGGCTGTACGAGCTCGGGTACGACCCGACCGACGTGCTGTCCGCGACCGGGAGCGCGCCGGTCGCGCCCGTCGCGGGCGACGAGCAGACCGCCATCGGCCGGACGAACGACGCGCTCGCGTACGGCGGCCGCGTCCACCTCACGGTCGCCGAGGATTCGGACGTCTTCGAGGCGGTGCCGTCGTCGGCGGCCGAGCTGTACGACGAGCCGTTCGCCGAGGTGTTCGGCAGCGAGGACTGGGACCACGACGAGATCGACGAGGGCGCGTTCGGGCCCGCCCAGCTCACGGTCGACGTGGTCGGCGGCCCGACGTACGCCTACGGCGAGGTCAGCGAGGACCTGCTCGCCGACGGCTTCGGGCTCGCGTAACGCCGGAGGGCGTCGTTTTATCTGCCGTCCGTTCCACGTTCGGAGCATGGACGAACTCGCGGGAACGTCGGTCGCAGTCGTCGGTTCGGGGTTCGGCGGGCTGTCGACCGCGTGCTACCTCGCCGACGCGGGCGCCGACGTGACAGTCGTGGAGAAGAACGAGCAGATCGGCGGGCGGGCGAGCGTGCTGGAGCGGGACGGCTTCCGGTTCGACATGGGGCCGTCGTGGTACCTGATGCCCGATGTCTTCGAGGAGTTCTTCGCCGACTTCGGGAGGCGGCCGACCGACTACTACGACCTGACGCACCTCGACCCCCACTACCGCATCTTCTTCAAGGACAACGAGGGGCGGCGGCCGGGCCGCGACGCGCCGGGCCTGGACGTCGACACCGACGGCGACACCATCGACGTGACGCCGGACCGCGAGCAGGTGAAAGCCGTCTTCGACGCCTACGAGCCCGGGGCGGGCGACGTGCTCGACGACTACCTCGCGAAGTCGCGGGAGAACTACGAGATCGGAATGGAGCACTTCGTGAAAGAGGACCGGCCGCGGGTCCGGGACTGGCTCGACCCGAGTCTCGCCGAGTACGCGCGCGGTCTGACGCTCCTGGGGTCGATGCAGGACCACGTCGAGGACTACTTCGACCACCCGAAGCTCCAGCAGGTGATGCAGTACACGCTCGTCTTCCTCGGCGGGTCGCCGGACACCACGCCCGCGCTCTACAACCTCATGAGCCACGTCGACTTCAACCTCGGCGTCTACTACCCGGAGGGCGGCATGAACGGCGTCGCCGTCGGAATGGCGGACCTCGCCCGCGAACTCGGCGTGGAGTTCCTCACCGACCACCCGGTCACTCAGATAAAGGGCCGGCGCGGCGGCTTCAAGGTCGAGACCGACGGCGATGAGGGCGCCGTGCTCGCCGACGTGGTCGTCTCGGACGCCGACTACGCCCACACCGAGCAGGAGCTCCTCCCGCCGCAGAAGCGCCAGTACGACGCCGACTACTGGGAGTCCCGGACGTACGCGCCGTCGGCGTTCCTGCTGTACCTCGGCGTGGAGGGCGACGTGGACGAACTCGCCCACCACACGCTCGTCCTCCCGTCGGACTGGCAGCAGCACTTCGACGAGATCTTCGAGGAGCCGGCGTGGCCGGACGACCCGGCGTACTACCTCTGTGTCCCCTCGAAGACCGACGACACCGTCGCGCCGGACGGCCACAGCAACCTCTTCGCGCTCGTCCCGATTGCGCCCGGGCTGGACGACACGCCCGCGATTCGGGAGTCCTACCGCGACCTCGTGCTCGACGACGTCGCGGAGAACACGGGCGTCGACCTCCGGGACCGCATCGTCGTCGAGGAGACCTTTTCCGTCTCCGAGTTCGCGGACCGCTACAACAGCTACCAGGGGACGGCGCTCGGCCTGGCACACACGCTCCGGCAGACCGCGCTGTTCCGGCCGCCGCACCGCTCGACGGCCCTGGACGGCCTCTACTTCACGGGCGCGTTCACCACGCCCGGCATCGGCGTGCCGATGTGCCTCATCAGCGGTGACATCACGGCGGACTACGTCATCGACGACGCCGTCTGACATGCTCCGGTATCTCCTGGTCCTCTCGCGGCCGCGGTTCTGGCTGTACCTCGCCGGCCCGGTGCTGGTCGGCGTCTCCTACGCCGCCGACACCGTCGGCGAACTGTTCGCGCCCGCGGCCGTCGTCCTGTTCGCGTACTTCCTGCTGCCGGCGAACGTCTACCTCTACGGCGTCAACGACGTCTTCGACCGGGACGTCGACGAGACCAACCCCAAGAAGGAGGGGCGGGAGGCGCGCTACCGGGGCGGGACGGCGGTCGCCGCCGTCGTCGCGGCCTGTGGCCTGCTTCTGGCCCCGGTCGCCGTCTCGCTCCCCGAGCAGGCGTGGCCGTACCTCGCGGGCTGGGTCCTGCTCGCGACCGAGTACAGCGCGCCGCCGCTGCGCTTCAAGACCACGCCGCTGTTCGACTCGCTGTCGAACGGCCTCTACATCCTGCCGGGCGCGGCCGCGTACGCCGCCATCGCGGGCAGCCACCCCCCGCTGCTCGCGGTCGCCGGGGCCTGGCTGTGGGCGATGGGGATGCACACCTTCTCCGCGATTCCGGACATCGAGCCGGACCGGGAGGCCGGCATCACCACCACCGCCACCGTCCTCGGGAAGGAGAACGCGTTCGCGTACTGCGCGTCGACGTGGCTGCTGTCCGCGGGCGTGTTCGCGTTCGTCGACTACCGGTTCGGCCTCCTGTTGCTGGCGTACCCTGTGCTCGTGTTCGGCATCCGCCGCCTGCAGGTGGACGTCGACCGCGCGTACTGGTGGTACCCGGCCGTGAACACGCTCGTCGGCGCACTGTTCACGCTCGGCGGGCTCTGGGGTGTCGTGCATGGGTGACCGCGCCCGCATGGAGGCGCGCCTCGACGACGTGGTCGCCGACCACCGCTTCGAAATCGCGGTCGTCTTCCCCGCGGTGGGTGCCGTCACCCTGCTCGCGTCGGCGTGGGGGCTGCTCCCCGCCGTCCTCTCGTTCAATCCGTACTTCATCCTCTTCGGCACGCTCGTCATGCGGCTCCCGCTCGCCGCCGGCCTCGCGCCGCTGGTCGACAGGAGAGCCGCCGTCGCGCTGCTCGCGCTCACCGCCTACGCGTTCGCCATCGAACTGTTCGGCGTGACGACCGGCTGGCCGTACGGCGAGTTCGCGTACCTCATCGAACTCGGGCCGATGCTCGCCGGCGAGGTGCCACTCGGCCTCCCGGTGTTCTTCTTCCCGCTGGTCCTCAACAGCTACCTGCTCGTCGTCCTCCTGGCGGGCCCACGGGCGCGCAGCCGCGTCCTCCGCCTGGTCGCCGTCGCCGCCACCGTCGTCTGGATGGACGTCGTCCTCGACCCCGCCGCGGTCGCGCTCGGCTTCTGGGAGTACTACCCGCCCGGCGCCTACCACGGCGTCCCGCTCTCGAACTACGCCGGCTGGGTGCTGTCCGCGGTCGTCTCCGTCGCACTCCTCGACTGGGGGTTCGACGCCGACGCGCTCCGCGACCGACTCGCGGACTGCGAGTACCTCCTCGACGACCTCGTGAGCTTCGTCATCCTCTGGGGGACCGTCAACCTCGCGTTCGGCCAGGGCACACCCGCCGTCGCGGCCGGCGTCCTCGGGGTCGCGCTCCTCAGAACGGACCGCTTCGATTTCGCCGTCCTCCGCGGCCGGGCAGCGTCGTAGGGACGCGTTCGTCGCTGGCTACGGCGTCGGCTGCGGGCCGCCGTGCGGCCGCCGGCTGTCTCCGGTCTCGGCCAACCCCGTCGCCCGGTAGAATACCGCTTCCGGGTTGGAGTTCAGCGCCCAGAGCGCGCGCGTCTTCGCCACCAGCCAGAGCTTCCGCGTCGTCGACAGCGACGGCGTCTCGGTGAGCACGTCGAAGTTCCGTTCCCGGATGAGCCGGTGGTGGTCGGCGTACAGCACGGCCGACACCAGCACCGCGAACTGGCAGTCCTCCGGGAGGTACTCGATGCCGGCGACGCCCTCCCGGTACTTGCGCTCCGTGTACGCGAGTTCCGCGCGCATCGCCTCCCGGAACCCCGCGTCCACCTCGCCCTCGCGGAGCTGGTCGACGGTGACACCGTGCGCCTCGCGGGTCTCTCTCGGGAGGTAGACGCGGTCGTACTCGTGGACGTCCTCGGCGACGTCTCGCAGGAAGTTCGACAGCTGGAACGCCTCGGCGAGCGCCATAGCGTGGGAGGCCGCCGTCGCCTTGTCGTCGACCTCCATCACGTCCATCATCATGTACCCGACGGCGACTGCCGACCCACGCATGTACTCCTCGAGTTCCTCGTGGGTCTCGTAGCGGGTCTTCTCCAGGTCGGACTGCATCGCGTCGACGAAGGTATCGACGTCCTCGTCGCTGATGCTGTGGCGGTCCGCGAGTTCGCGGAACGCCGTCAGCACCTCGGCGTCTGCGTCGACCGCGTCGGCGTCGCGCTCGCCGAGCGCGACGGCCCGGATGGCGTCGAGTTCCTCGCGCTGCACGTCGGGGTCTCTGTCCGCGGTCGTGTCGACGACGTCGTCGGCCACCCGGAAGAACGCGTAGAGGACGTACGTGGCGTGTCGCACCCGCTTCGGCAGCAACCGGGTGGCGAGGTGGAACGTCTTCCCGGTGCGGCGCTGTATCGTCTTGCTCGTCGAAATCTGTGTGTGGTCGACCATGTAGCGAACTCCGCGGTGCTCGCCACCGCCAGCGGGCCCCGACTTGCTTGAACACACATATGCAGCGAGAGAAGAAAAAACACGGTGTCGACTGCGGGGTTCGCCGGGTCTCCAAACGACTGAAGGCCGGGGGACACTCAGGAACGAGCATGCAGCGAAAGCCCGTCCCGCCCGCGCCGCAGTCGCTGGCAACCGTGCCGGGGGTCGTGGACGCCGTGCCGCTCGTCCCGAAGCCGGAGGACGACTGCTGTCGTCGGCTCGTCGACCGCGCGGACGTCCCGGACCGCGGCCGGGCCTCCTCCTGGCTGGTGTTCCTCGGCGCGCTCGGCGTGCTGGACGACGGCGCTTCGGGGTACGCGCGCGGCGGCGACGTCTCGCTGGACGACGCCGACGCCCTCGCGGCGAACTTCCGCGAGAACGTCTTCCTGGCGGCCGAGACTGTGGACGCGCTCGGCAGCGAGCCACGGACACCGGCCGACGTCTTCGCGGCCGTCCGCGAGCGCGTGCCCCGGTGGGAGCGCGAGAAACGCGAGAACTGGCCCGAGTTCTGGACCGGGCGCGTCGAGCGCCGTCTCGACTGGGCGGTCCTGTTCGGCCTCGCCGAGCGCGAGGGCGACGGCTACGTGCGCACGTAGTCAGCTCACCCGACGTACTCGCCGTTCCGCAGGTAGAACACGGTCTGTCCGGCGAAGACGCCCGTCGCGGCCGCCACGGCGACCGCGATCGGCCCGGCGTAGCCGTTCGTGACGGCGACGTAGCCGCCCGCGAGCCCGACGGCCGCGGTGCTCACCGAGGCGAGCGCGCCGTCGGCGACCTGTTCGGTGCCGGTCTTCGCGGCGTCGTAGGCGTCGCGGTCGAGGCGCGCGCTCGTCCGGACCAGCGACGGCGCGGCCGCCGCCAGGCCGATGGCGAGCGCGTACGCCGTCTCCATCCGGAGTGACAGCGAGCCGGCGACGAGTCCCGCGACGACGAGCCCGACGACGAACTCGAGCGTGTTCCGACTGACCATGCCGGGCGTTCCGGCCGCGGCGGCAAAAGCCTACTCGACCGCGGTCCGGTTCGCGAACCGGGACTGGTGAGCAACGGCCGTCAGGAGTCCTCGACGACGCCGGTGACGGTGCCGACGCCCTTGCTGGAGCCCTCCCGGAAGACGAACCGCTGGCCTTCCTCGACGAGGTACGGCCGGAACTTGAACCGGACGCGGGTCCGGCCCGTGTCGCCGGGGAGGAGCTGGCCGCCCTCGGGGTCGAAGCGCGCGGCCTCGCCGACGGTCTCCAGGTGGACGACCGGTTCGTAGCCGGCGTCGATGCGCGTCGGGTGGTTCAACACCATCACTTCGGCCTCGAACTCGCGGACCGGCTCCGGGTCGGCGTCCCCGGGGAGCAACACCATCCCGCGCTCGATGTCGTCCTCGCGGACGCCCTTCAGTGCGATGCCGACGATGCGGCCGGCCTGCGCGCGGTCCACGCGGTGGTAGTGCATCTCGATGGACCGCACCTCGACCTCCCGGAAGCTGCCGTCCGGGAACGGCCCGAGCAGGAGGTCGTCGCCCGCCTCGACGGTGCCGGACTTCACGGTTCCCGAGGCGACGGCGCCGACGCCCGTGACGCTGTACGTCCGGTCGACGTACATCCGGAACGGCCCGCTTGCGGCCGTCGTCTTCGGCAGGCGCTCGAACATCTCGTCCAGCACGTCGAGGCCGTCCCGTGAGACGGCGCTCGTGCGCACGATTGGGACTACGCCCTCACCGACCTCGTCGACGGCGGCGTCGACGCCGTGGCGCGCCACCGGGAGCGGCGCGCGGTCGGTCTGCCGGAGGATGCGTTCGACCTCCTGCTCGACCTCCGCGACGCGCTCGTCGTCCACGAGGTCGGTCTTCGTGACGGCGACGATGGTGGGGAGCTCGGTCGCGAACAGCACCCCCATGTGCTCCCGGGTGGTCTTCGTCGGGCCGTCGTCAGCGGCGACCGTCAGCAGGCCGTAGTCGAGCTTCTGGCCGACGAGCCCCCTGATGGTCGTCGAGAGCCAGGGCTCGTGGCCGACCGTGTCCACGAACGACACCACGCGGTCGGCCGCCTCCACGACCGCCGCCCGCTCGTCCTTTCGGTCGGGGTTCCGCACGCGCAGCGGCCCGTCGCCGTCGAAGCCGTAGACGCCGTAGGAGAGGTCCGCCGAGAGCCCGCGCTCGACCTCGTGGGGCTGGACGTCGAGGAACCCCCGCGTGCCGCCGTCGCCGTCGTCGGCGTCGCCCGTGACGAGGCTGCCGACGAGCGTCGACTTCCCGTGGTCGACGTGGCCCGCCGTGCCGACGATGATGTGGTCGTCGTCCGGCGTCAGCGACGCGCCGTCGACGAGCGTCGCGATGCCGACGATGCCCTCCTCGGCGTCCGCCTCGCCGTCGCCGCTGACGCTGTCGACGCCCCACGTCTGGACGTCCGCGATGTGCGCGCCCGCCTCCTCGGCGAGCAGGCTCAACACGTCCATAGTCTCCGAGAACGTCGCGGGGCTCACGCCCGCCAGCCCGCCGTCGTCCGTGACGCCGAGGACGTACTCGGCCTCGCCGTCCCCCGACAGCACGCGGTGGCGCAGCTGGGCGGCGAGACTCTCCAGCCGGCCGTCCGCCAGGTGGACGTCGCGGCTGAACCGTTCCTTGAACTCGACGCTTCCGCCCTCCTGTTCGCCGCGCTCCAGCGCGGTCGCCAGGCGGGCCCGGTCGCGTCCCATGGAGTCGCGTTAGGGACTACCAGACAAAAGCCTTCCCCGGGTAGCGGTACGTAGCCGTCCCGAGACGACGATTTCCGGCTACGCGCAGTCGACTGCGTCCTCGAGCGACCCGCCCTCGTATCGGGCCGCCAGCCAGCCCGCGTTCGCCGCGCCGTCCACGTCGGCGTCGGAGTCGCCGACGAGCGCGTACTCGTCGGCCGGGAGGCGGCGCTCGGCGAGGTCGAACGGCGCGCGGTGGGGTTTGTGGTGGCCGGCCTCGTACGCCGTCACGAACGCGTCCACGTCCCCGAGCAGGCCGCAGGCGGCCAGTTTCGCGCGCTGCCACTCGGGCACGCCGTTCGTCAGCACGCCGACCCGCCCGCGGTCGGCGGCCGCGGCGAGCGCCGCGCGTGCATCCTCGGTCCGCTCGGTCGCCCGGAGCTCGGCATCCAGCAGCGCACCGGCCGTCTCCTCCACGCCGTACTCGTAGTCGGTCTCGGCGCGCAGATGCTCGACGCCGCCACGGTAGGGCGCGGGCTCGCAGTTCCGGAATCGGTCGAGGAACCCCTCGTCGTAGGCCGCCAGCCAGCGGTCCGGGCTCTCACCCGCGACTGTCTCGAACGCGTCGGCCATCGCCGCCTCGATAGCGGTGGTCATCCACAGGAGCGTGCCGTCGAGGTCGAAGTAGGTGGCGCGCACACGTCCACCTCACCGGCCGGCGGCCTAATCATTCCGCTTCAGTCGCTCGTAGGCCTCGTTCACGCGGGAGAACGCGTCCGTATCGCCGCCCCGGTCGGGGTGGAGTTCCCGGGCCTTCTCGCGGTACGCCGCCTTCACCTCGTCGCGGCTCGCGCCCGGTTCGAGGCCCAGCACGCGGTAGTCCTCCGGGCGCGGGCGGTCGTCGGCCACGCCGCCAGCGTACCGCCCGCCGCCGGTCGCCTCCCGGCCGGCCCCGGCGCGCTGACGGCCCGACCGACCGCGCCGGTCGCTCCGCCTTCGACCGCCGCGGGGGCCCGTACTCGCGGTCCGGCCGCGCGCCTGCTCCGCGCGCGCTCGCTCTCGGGTGGCTCCGCGCCGGAACGCTCGCGCCCGCAGCCGGCCGGACGCGTGGTAGTAGAAGATGCCGGCCGCGGCGCCGAACGGCACCGCGACCGAGAGCGCCACCGGGCTGTAGACGACGGCCAGCACGCCGAAGACGAGACTGGAGACGCCGAACACGCCCGCGAGCCCCCACACGAGACCGCCGTCGGGTCGCACGAGCGACAGTACGGGACGAACCGACAAGGGTGTTGGCCTCCCCGCGACGCCCGCAGAGTCAAGCCCCGGGCGCCCGTAGGTGTGCGTATGAGTGTCACTGGCGTCTGTTCGGTCTGCGGGAGCGCCGACGCGAACCGCGTGTGTGACCGCTGCGGGAACGTCGTCTGCGAGGACCACTACGACGAGCGCGGCGTCTGCACGGAGTGCGCCGCAGAGATGGCGGGCACCGACCCGACCGAGAGCGACGACTTCCCGGCCACGGACGGCCCGCGATAGCGGGCCCCGACGCGCCGCGTCCCCGCTGGGTCGGGCTACCGGTACTGGTTCAGGCGCTCGCGGAGCGTGCGGGCCGCGTCGCCGGCGGCGGCCGCCCACTCCGGCGAGTGCTCGCCCGCGAAGATGATGCCGCGCGTCGAGTTCACGAGCCCGACGCCGTCGTCGTTCAGGCCGTACTCGACGGCCGCCTCCGCGTCACCGCCCTGTGCGCCGACTCCGGGGACGAGGAACGGGAGTTCCGGCACGCGCTCCCGGATGGCTTCGAGTTCGTCGGGCGCCGTCGCGCCGACCACGAGGCCGACGTTCCCGTACTCGTCGTTCCAGTCGGCGGCACGCTCGGCGACGTGCTCGTAGAGCCGTCGGTCGTACGCCGCCAGTTCGAGGTGCTGGAAGTCCATCCCTCCCGGGTTCGACGTCCGGCAGAGCACGAACACCCCCGCCTCGGACTGCGAGAGGAACGGCTGGAGCGCGTCCTCCCCCAGGTAGGGATTCACCGTGATGGCGTCGACGTACTCCAGAATCTCGGCGTACTGGCGGGCCGTGTTCCCGATGTCCGCGCGCTTCGCGTCCAGCAGCACGGGGACGCCCTTGCCGTGGGCGTACGCCACTGTCTCCCGGAGCGCCCGCCAGCCGTCGGCGTCCTCGTAGAACGCCGCGTTCGGCTTGAACACCGCCGCGTGCTCGTGGGTCGCGTCGATGACGCGTCGATTGAACGCCCACCGCGGCAGGTCCGCGTCCTGCACCGACTCCGGCAGTCGGTCGAGGTCGGGGTCGAGTCCGACGCTCACCACCGAGTCCGCCGCCTCGATGCGGGCCGCCAGGTCCTCGAAGAAGCTCATACATTCGGGTGCCCGCAAACCGGCAAAAGCGATTCGCTTCCGCGCTCGGAGACCGGTCGCGACGGTGCGCGGGGATGCGTCGCGGTCGCTCACGCTGCCCGAAGATTCACTGTGACCGCGGCCGACGGCCACGCTGTGCCCTCTCGACGACGCGTCCTCGCCGCAGTCGGGACCACTGGTGTCGCGCTCGCCGGCTGTCTCTCGCAGTCCGCTCCGTCCGGCGACCTCGGGACAGTCGACGGCTCGTGGCCGATGGCCGACGGGAACGCCGCCCGCACCCGACGGCGTCCGGACGGACCGACCGACCCGGAGACGGCCTGGACCACGACCCTGGCGGCGGCCCGCGCCGCGGTTTCGCCCGCTGTCGAAGGCGGGCGTCTGTTCGTCCCCGTCGACGCGGTCTCCGAGGCGGCCCGCCACCGATACCGGGTCCACGCCCTGTCGGCGGCGACCGGCGAGGAACACTGGCGGGTGCCGCTGCGCTCGAAGCCGAACGGGCCGCCCGCCGCCAGGGGCTCCCGGGTCGCGGTGACCGCGCGCCTCGCTCTCGACCGCGGACGCGTCGTCGCGTTCGACGCGGACTCCGGCGACGAGGACTGGCTCGCCGACGTCGACGCCAGGCTCACCGCCACGCCGACGCTCGACGACGACGGCGTCGTCTACGTCCCCGACTGGCGCGGCCGCGTGCACGCGTTCCGGCTGTCCACGGGCGACGAACAGTGGACGCGGACCGTCGGCGACAGTGACACCGACCGCGCGTTCGCTCGACCGGCGGCCGTCGCCGACGGCACGGTCTACCTCGGGTCGCAGTCCGGCGAGACCGGTGTCGTCGCGCTCGACGCCGCGACCGGGGAGGAGCAGTGGCCCGCGCCGCCGCCCGCCGTCACCGGCGGCCCGGTCGCGCGCGACCGGGGCGTCGTCGTGCAGTGCCACCAGTTGCTCGTCGCGCTCGCACCCGACGGCACCCGGCGCTGGTCGTTCAACGTTCCCGACGAGACCGCGGGGCCGCTCGCGGCCGACGACCGACACGTGTACGTGCCGGGCCGGAACGCCGTGTACGCAGCCGACTGGCGGGGAGCGAAGGCGTGGGTCTTCGGCCCCGAGGACGACCGCGCCGGGACGCCCACCGTGGCCGGCGACGAGGTGCTGGTCCGCGGCGCGGGCGCGCTCACCGCGCTCGACGCGGCATCCGGCGAGGAGCGGTGGACGACGGCCACGGACGTCGGTCGCGGTCGCGCCGCCGTCACGCCGGACGCGGTCTTCCTCGCAGCCGGCGGAGAGGTGACCGCGCTCGGCGAGCAGTGAGTGGTGGCCGCCGGCAGCCCGCCCTACTGGGGGCGGTCTGCCGTCCCCGCGGCCGCGCCGAGCACGTCCAGCGCTCGCTTCGCAGCGGCGCCGTACTCCACGAACACGACGAGCCGCGGCGGCTCGCTGGCGACGGGCCGCGTCCGGAGCTCCGCGTCCTCGGCGGCGTCGCGAGCCGCGTCCAGGCCCGCGTACAGTTCCAGGCGAACCCGGTCGGGCTGCGCGAACACGCGCGCCAGTCGCTCGCCGTCGTGGTCAACGTCGTAGGCGCGAGCGCCGTCCGCCGTCGGCTCCACGTCCGGGTTCGCGTCGACGACGGCCATCTCGTCGTACGGCGGCTGCTCGTGGCCAGTGACCTCGCTGGAGAGGAGTTCCGCGATGCGCGTGCCGTCCGTGATGCGGTCTTCGACCATCTCAGAGGTCCTCCCGGGCTTTCGCCGCCCCGCCCTCCGGCTCGACGCCCCGGCGGCGCGCGTACACCACGGCCGCCGCGTCAGCGGTCACGCCGAGGTCCCGCTGGAGTTCGTTCACCGCCGCGACCGTCTCCTGGCGGTCGAAGTCCGCGGCGACCAGCGCGTCCAGCGCGCGCTCGAACGCCGACCGCTCCTGGAAGAGCGATGCGTCCGGCGCGAAGTTCTCGGGAATCGCCACCTCGCTCGGGTCGAACGTCGCCTCCACGTCGCCGTCCACGCGCTCCACCAGGCCCTCGCCGTCCGCCACGTCCAGCAGGCGCTTGGCCTGGTCGGGACTCATCCAGTCGCGGTCCAGCGACAGCGCCACCACGAACGCCTGCTCGGCGACCCGCGTCCGCCCCTTCTGCTTGAACGGCGCGGCCGCCGCGACCCGGAGACTCATACCCGACTGCAGCGCCGGCACGCGCCTAAACCCTGCGTTGTCGCCTAACCGAGCCTTTCAAGTGCGTCGTGGTGCTGTTCTCGGGTATGCAATACCAGGGCCGCTCCAAGCGCTCGAAGACGGGCGCGCGACTCCGACCGCGCTCGAAGAAGAAGAAGAGCGAACTCGGCCGCGAACCGACCGAGACCACCGTCGGCGAACCGCGATTCCGCACCGTCGACGCCCGCGGCAACGTCGAGAAAGTGCGTGTGCTCTCTACGGACGTCGCCAACGTCGCGACCGACGACGGCACCGAGCGCGCCACCATCGAGGACGTCGTCGAGAACGCCTCGAACCCGAACTACGCCCGCCGGAACATCGTCACGAAGGGCGCCGTCATCGAGACGGACGCCGGCACGGCCCGCGTCACCTCCCGTCCCGGTCAGGACGGCCAGGTGAACGCGACGCTCGTCGACGAGTAACGCCACTTCTGCGTTCGAGCGGCCGTCAGCCGGTCGCCGACCACGCTTCCGCCACACACCGACAGGTCAGTCCACGGTGCTGGACGTGCGACCGGCTAGTCTGTAGTGCAGTGCGTCCAGAACGGTAAGCGGCTGAGGTCGCCGCGAGTCGGCAGGACCGGGCTACTGGAACCCGATGTGTTCGCTGCCGCGGCGGCTCGTGTCGGGCGCCTGGCTGCCCTTGAACTGGTCCTCGACCTGGTCGTAGTAGTCCATGAGGTCGTCCGTGATGGTGGGGCGGACGTTCTCCATGGCCTTCCGGAAGTGGGACATGCCGACGTCCTCGGCGTCGTCGTCCTCGCGGAGCGCCTCGATGGCTGCCTCCCGCGCGATGTTCGCGAGGTCGCTGCCGACGTAGCCGTCCGTGAGTTCGGCGAGCTCGCGCAGCGAGACGTCGGGCGAGAGCGGCGTGTCCTGGGTGTGAATCTTCAGGATCTGTTCGCGGCCCTCGACGTCGGGCTGCCCGACCATGACGAGGCGGTCGAAGCGGCCGCTGCGGATGAGCGCGGGGTCGATGATGTCGGGGCGGTTGGTCGCCGCGACGACCATCACCTCTTCCATCTCCTCGAGGCCGTCGAGCTCCGTGAGGAGCTGGTTGACGACGCGCTCGCTGACGTTGTTCCCGGCGTTCTGACCGCGGCCGGGCGCGAGGCTGTCCAGCTCGTCGAAGAAGATGACGGTCGGCGCGACCTGGCGGGCCTTCCGGAACGTCTGCCGGATTGCCTTCTCGCTCTCGCCGACCCACTTCGACAGCAGCTGTGGCCCCCGCACCGAGATGAAGTTCGCGTTCGTCTCGTTGGCGACGGCCTTCGCCATCAGCGTCTTCCCGGTGCCGGGCGGCCCGTACAGCAACACGCCGGCGGGCGGGTCGACGCCCATCCGCGTGAACTTCTCGGGCTGGTTCAGCGGCCACTCGACGGACTCCTTGACGTTGTCCTTGGCCTCGGTGAGCCCGCCGACGTCGTCCCAGGTGACTTTCGGGAGTTCGACGAGGACCTCCCGCATCGCCGAGGGTTCGACCTCGCTGAGCGCGCCCTTGAAGTCGTTGCGCTTGACGATCATGCGGTCGATCAGACTCGGCGGGATGTCCTCCTCGTCGAGGTCGATCTCGGGGAGGTACCGCCGGAGCGCGCGCATCGCCGCTTCCTTCGTCAGGCTCTCGATGTCGGCGCCGACGAAGCCGTGCGTGTCGTCCGCGAGCGACGAGAGGTTCACGTCGTCGCTCAGCGGCATGCCGCGGGTGTGGATCTTGAGAATCTCCTCGCGGCCGACCTCGTCCGGGACGCCGATCTCGATCTCGCGGTCGAATCGGCCCGGGCGCCGGAGCGCGGGGTCGACGGCGTCGACGCGGTTGGTCGCCGCGATGACGATGACCTGACCGCGTCCCTCCAGCCCGTCCATCATCGTCAGCAGCTGGGCGACGACGCGGCGCTCCACCTCGCCAGTCACGTCCTCGCGCTTGGGCGCGATGGAGTCCAGTTCGTCGATGAAGATGATGGCCGGGGACTCCTCTTTGGCGTCCTCGAAGATCTCCCGGAGTTGCTGCTCGGACTCGCCGTAGTACTTCGAGATGATCTCCGGGCCGGCGATGGAGAAGAAACTCGCCGACGTCTCGTTGGCGACGGCTTTCGCCAGCAGCGTCTTCCCGGTGCCCGGCGGGCCGTGCAACAGGACCCCCTGTGGCGGCTCGATGCCGAGCTTCTGGAAGATCTGGGGGTGTTTCATCGGGAGTTCGACCATCTCCCGGACGCGCTGAATCTCGTTCTCCAGGCCGCCGATGTCCTCGTACGTGATGCCGCCGCCGGTGCGCTCGAAGCCGCTGATGGGCTCCTCGCGCAGTTCGACTTCGGTGTCTTCGGTGACCAGACAGACGCCCTCGGGCTCCGTCTCGACGGCGATGAGCGGAATCGCCTGGCCCGGGGACCGCATGAACGGGTGGTTAGTCGAGGACATCACCGGAACGATGTCGCGGGCGACGACCGGCCGCTTCAGAATCTGGCGTTTCACCATGCCGGCGGCGTCGCTGCCGAACTGGACGCTCGCCTCTTCGGGGGGTGCGAGCACGAGCTTGTCGGCCTTCTCGGCCTCGGCTTTCCGTATCTTCACGCGCTCGCCGATGCCGACGTCCGCGTTCTGGCGGGTGAACCCGTCGATGCGGATGGTGTCGGTGTTCCAGTCCTGGCGGTCGGCGCGCCAGACCTTCGCGGCCGTCGTCTCGGCCCCCTCGATCTCGATGATGTCACCCGGGCTGAGCTTGAGGTGCAACAGGGTGTCGGGGTCGAGGCGCGCGATGCCTCTCCCCGAGTCGTTCGGGTAGGCTTTCGCGACCTCGAGTTGGACTTCGTTCATGATTGGAGACTGCGGAGTTAGTTCTGAATCCGACGGCCCGACAGAAGTACTTTCCGTCGGTCCGCGCGGACACGAGTGTGCCAAGAGGTATCACGGTCGGCCTGATAGGTGTGCCGGATGGCCGGGGTTCTGCCGGCAGCACGGCAGGCCGATTCGCGGCACTCGGCAGGAGGATTTTTATCCGCGGGGTGGTGGGAGTGGGCTATGGACATCCTCGTCGTCGGCGGCACCGGACTGCTCGGCTCCGCAGTCGTCGACCGGACCGGCGGAACCGCGGTCTCGCGCCGCACGGGCTTCGACGTGTTCGACGACGACCCCGCCGACCTCCTCGCGACCCACGACCCCGACGCCGTCGTCGTCGCGGCGAGCGTCGAGCGGCAGTCCGTCCCGATTCCCGACTACGTCGACGCCGTCACTGCGCTCGCCGAGGCCTGCGCCGGCCGCCGGCTGGTGTACGTCTCCAGCGGCGGCGTCTTCGACGGAGACGCCGGCCCGTACGAGCCCGGCGACATCCGGACGCCGGGAGACGCCCGCGGTCGCCGCCTCCAGGTGTTCGAGGACCAGGTCGAGCGCCACGACGACGGCGTCGTGCTCCGACCGAGTTACGTGTACGCTGGCGACCCGCTCTCGCCGCGGCTCGCCGAGGCCCGCGACGCGCTGGCCGACGGCGGCTGCGAGCGCTCCGACGACGTCTACCGGAGTCCCGCACACGTCGGCGACGTCGCGGCCGCCGTCGCGGAACTGGCCGCGGGCGACTGGGCCGGAGTCTTCCACGCGCCGGGCCCGCGACTGAGCGTCTACGAGTTCCACGAGCGCGCGCTGTCGGCGCTCGGCGTCGACACCACGAACCTGGAGCCGGTGTCGACCCCCGAGACGGACTCGGTCGCCCGCGACCGGTCGCTCCGCGGGCCGCGCTTCGAGGCCGAGCTCGACGCGACGATTCGGCCGCCCGAGGACGCCCTCTAATCGTCGTCGCGGTGTTCGGCGAGGGCTTCCTCCAGCGTGAGGTCGCCGGCCGCGACGCGCCGCGCCAGCTCCGCCGTGATGGTCCGGTTCTCCTCGCTCCGCTCCCGCGAGCGCGCCTTCACCACCTCGATTTCGCCCTCGGTCGGCTCCACGGACCGCCCCTCGACCTCCTCGCCGGGCGTCAGCGCGATGTTCGTGGCGGCGAGCACGTCGCCCATCCCTCTGGCGCCCGACCCGAGGTGGGGCGTCGTCCCGGTCTCGTCGACGAGTTCGACCGTCACGTCCCCGAGTTCGTCGAGGATGCGGGCGCCGACCATCCGCGCGCCGTCGCCGACGCGGACGACCGCGCCCTCGTCGTCGTCGACCTCCTCGCGCACGACCCCGGCCGCGTCCGCGACCGGCACCTGGAACGCCGCCACGACGATGCCGCCGCGGAGCACGGCGATGCCCGGCCGGTCGCCGGGGTCGACACCGACGACGGTCCGGCTGTGGTCGCCACGGACGCGGCCGAGGGCGCGCTCGACGGCGACCCTCGCGTTCCCCGCCTCGGCGCGAACGACCGGCACGTCGACGTCCAGGTCGTCGTCGCTGGTCACGACGGCGTCGGTCCCCGGCGGCAGCGCGTCGCCGGGCTCGACGGTCGTGAACTCGACGTCGCGCTCGCGGAGCTCCCCGACCACCTCGTGGTACAGTTCGAAGTCCGCGGTCGCGACCACGATCACGACTGGACCTCGGGCCGCCGCCGGCAAAGTCCTTTTCGAGGCGCAGGGCGGGGAGTCGGAGCGCGTCGACCGGGAGTATTTAGCCGGGGGCGCGCCAACCCCGGGTAGTGAGCGACGACACCCACGTCTCGACCGGCTGTGCGGCACTCGACGACCTCCTGGGGGGCGGCGTCGAGCGCGGCACCGTCACGCAGCTGTACGGCGCGCCGGCGGCCGGGAAGACGAACGTCGCGCTGTCGACGGCCGTCGAGGTCGCCACCGAGGGCGGCACCGCCGTCTACGTCGACACCGAGGGGTTGTCCGTCGAGCGCTTCGACCAGATTCTGTCCGCGCGCGCCGACGACCCGGACGCGGCCGCCGAACGCATCGTCGTCTCCGAGGCCCACGACTTCGCCGAGCAGGCCGAGGCCGTCCGTGACACCGAGGACTTCGCCGAGCAGGCCGACCTCGTCGTGCTGGACTCCGCGACGGGGTTCTACCGGCTGGAGCGCGGCGGCGACGACGACGCCGGTGACGCGCTCCGGCAGGTCGCCGACCAGGTCACACACCTGCTGTCGCTGGCGCGGAAACACGACCTCGCGGCCGTCGTCACGAACCAGGTGTTCACCGACGTGGAGAGCGGTAGCGACCGCGTGCGGCCGCTCGGCGGCCACACCCTCAACCACTGGACCGGCGTCGTGGTGCGCCTCGACCGGTTCCGCGGCGGGCAGCGGCGGGCGACCATCGAGAAGCACCGCTCGCAACCAGAGGGCGAGCAGACCCGCTTCCAGATCACCGACGCGGGCGTCGAGGGCGTCGAGGAGGCCCAGTACTGACTATCGAGTCGTCTGGTACTCGCCGTGTTTCATCCCGAGGAGGAACGACACCGCTGCGAACAGAATCATCGACGGCAGCACCATCATGAACACCGTGTCGGTCGCCATGAAGTCGGCCGACGCGAGGCCGACCGTCGCGGCGGCGACGAGCAACACGAGCAGTCCGACGGCGCGCGTGAAGTCGAATCGCATACCCGGCCGTTGACACGCCGACCGCAAATACGTTCCCGAACACGTGGGGCTCGCGGTTACTCGCCGCCGCGAGCCGTGGCGGCTGTCGGCGCCAGCGGCGGCCGCTGTCAGAAGATGTTCGCCTGCCGGTAGACGCTGATGCCCTGGTGAGTGATCTCGTAGGGCTTGGTCTCCCGGGAGTGGTTGGCGTCCCGAATCTTCTGTATCTCGACGGCGAGGCGGGTCTCCCGGAAGTCCTCGGGGCGGATGTACCGCAGGACGACGACGGCGTCCGTGAGGTACTCGATGACGCCGTAGCGGGAGGCGAAGGAGTTGTCCTCGCTGGCCTCGCTGGTGAGCATCGTGGTGACGCCGGCCTCCTTCAGCGCCTTCGTGAAGTCGTAGATTTCGGTGCGGCGCGTTGACTGGTCGTCGTACATCATCTCCAGCAGCGAGACGGAGTCGAGGACGAGCCGGCTGGCGCCGAACTCCTCGACGAGCCGCGGGAGTTCGTTCCGGATGCTCGTCAGCGAGTTCGCCATCTCGATGGGGTCGATGTCGACGACCGCGAGGTCCCCGGCTTCGGTGTGCCCGGAGAAGTCCCAGCCCTTCTCGTCCGCGCTCTGGACGACGCGCTCGCGGGACTCCTCGAGCGTGATGAAGACGGCGCGTTCGCCGTTCTCGATGGCCTCGTGGAGGAACTGGAGGCCGAACGTCGTCTTCCCGGTGCCGGCTTCGCCGACCGCGACCATCAGCGAGCGTTCGGGGACGCCGCCCTGAATCATCTCGTCGAGCCCCTCGATGCCGACGTCGATGCGGGGGATGTCCGACTCGAAGTCCTCCTCCTCGAAGTCGCCGCCCGGGGCGCCGGCGCCGGCGTCACCGTCGAGGTCGAACCCGAAGTTCTGGTCGCCGCCACCGCCGCCGCCGCCCGGCATCTGTGCGCCGCCGCCGCTTGCGCCGGCGAACGCGTCCGCGAAGTCGTCGTCGAAGAGGTCGTCGTCGCCGTCGTCGCCGTCGTCCGCGCCGTCGCTGCCGCCCTGGAACGCGGCCGCGAAGTCGTCCGCATCGGTGTCCCCGCTGTCGGGCTCGGCTGCCGCGTCGGGCGCGTCGTCCCCGGGCGTCAGGTCGCCCTCGTCGGTGGTGTCGGGGGACACCTCGTCTCCCGGTGTCCAGTCGTCCTCACCGGCGGTCTCGGCGGACGAACCGTCTCCGGGTTCCGAGTCGCCAGTCTCCGACTCGTCGTCGCGCTCGGCCCCGGCACCGCCGGCGTCGTCACTGTCGGCGCCGTCGGTTGCGTCCTCGAACGCCGCCTCGAACCAGTCCTCGTCGTCGTCAGCCACGGTGACGCCCCCGGGCCGCGGCAACACGCGCCGTCGGCTCCATACCCCGGCCGAGGGAAGGCAGCGAAAAGTAGTTTCCGCCCCGCGGGTTTTTCAAGTGACGGCCTCCGAGTGAGGAGTATGCGAGTCGGCATCGTCGCGCAGCGCGGGAACTCCCGCGCGGCGTACCTCGCGGGAGACGTCCGCGAGGAACTGGTAGGGGTAGGCGTCGAGGTGTGGCTGGACGCGGCGACCGCCGGGGAGCTGGACCTGGCCGGCCGGGACGTCGCCGAGTTCGCGGCCTGCGACCTCGTGGTGTCTATCGGCGGGGACGGAACGTTCCTGTTCGCGGCTCGGGGCGCGGGGTCGACGCCCGTACTCGGTGTGAACCTCGGCGAGGTCGGGTTCCTGAACGCCGTCGCGCCCGAGGACGCCGTCGACGCGGTGCGGCGCGAGGTGGAACGCTTCCGGGAGACGGGAGACGTGCGCTACCGGGAAGCGCCCCGCGTGGTGGCGTCCGGCGACGGCTGGGCGTCGACGCCCGCGCTCAACGAGGTCGCGGTGCAGGGCGAGCAGCGCGGCCACGGCCACGGCGTCGACGTGGAGGTGCGCGTGGACGGGTCGCTGTACGAGGCGACCCACGCCGACGGCGTGCTGGTGGCGACGCCGACCGGGAGTACGGCGTACAACCTCAGTGAGGGCGGCCCGCTCGTCCAGCCGGGCGTCGAGGCGCTGCTCGTGACGGGGATGTGTCCGGCGGAGCCGATGCCGCCGCTGGCGGTCGGCCTGGACAGCGAGGTGACGGTGCGCGTCGACGGCGCGGACGAGGCGGTCGTGGCGAGCGACGGCGGCCGCCTCCAGCGCGTCGACACGCCCGGCGTGGTGCGAATCGAGTGCGCGGACGAACCCGCCCGCGTGGCGGGTCCGGACGCGGATTTCTTCCAGGCACTGGGCAAACTGGAGTGAGTGCCGGAACGGAAAGTCGTATTGAGCTTCCATCCCTACGGCGGTACAATGAGCCAGCAGCTACCGGACGTGCAGGCCTCCGAACCCGAGGTCTCGGTCGGCCTGAGTCAGGTCGGCGTGACGGGCGTCGAGAAGCTCGTGAAGATCGCGCGCGAGGACGACCGCCCCATCGCGTTGATGGCCGAGTTCGACGTGTACGTCGACCTGCCCCGCGGCCGGAAGGGCATCGACATGAGCCGGAACATGCAGGTCATCGACGAGACGCTGGAGGACGCCGTCAGCGACCCCGTCTACCGCGTCGAGGAGATGTGCGGGACGGTCGCCGAGCGCCTCCTCGAGAAGCACGACTACACGACGACGGCGACCGTCGAGATGGAGGCCGAGCTGATGGTCCGCGAGGAGACGCCGGCGTCGGACCTGCCGACGCAGGCGACCGTCGACATCATCGCGTCCGCGACGGCCCGCGAGGACGAGCCGACCCGCGAGGAGATCGGGACGCGCGTCGTCGGCATGACGGTGTGTCCGTGCAGCCAGCAGATGATGAGCGAGACCGCGCGCCAGAAGCTCGCGGAACTCGGCGTCGGTGAGGCGGCCGTCCGGGAGTTCCTCAAGGACGTCCCGCAGGCCGGGCACAGCCAGCGCGGGCACGCCACGCTCACCGTCGAGGCGGCCGGCGACCCCGAGGTGGACCTGATGGACCTCGTGGACGTCGCGCGTGACTCGATGAGCGCCCGCATCTACAACACCGCGAAGCGCCCCGACGAGGACCACATGACCTACCAGTCCCACGCGAACGCGAAGTTCGTCGAGGACTGCGTGCGGTCGATGGCCCGGGGCGTCGTCGAGGAGTTCGACCACCTCCCCGAGGACGCGGTGGTGACGATGAAGCAGTCCAACGACGAGTCCATCCACCAGCACAACGCCCACGCCGAGCGCGTCGCCGAGTTCGGGCAGCTCCGCGAGGAAGTCGGCAGCGTCGAGTAGGGTTCGTTACCCGAGCGTCGTCGAATCGCCCCAGCTCGCCTCGAAGGCCTCGTGGACGTCGGCGGCGAACTGGGTGTCCTGGAGGTCGATGGTGGCGAACGCCTCGCCCGGCTGGACGGGGTTCGACACCTCCAGGCAGACCTCGGCGCCGTCGACGATGGTGACGTTGCCGTCGATGCTCTCGCCGACCCGGACCTCGTAGCCGGGTTCGTCGGCGAGCACCTCGGCGTAGCGCTCGTTGACCTCGTCGGGAATCGAGCGCGCGAGGTCCTCGGAGAGCAGCACGGAGACCTCGACCCCGCGGTCGACGGCGGCTTCGAGGCGGCCGAACACGCGCCCGCTGACGTCGTCGAGCTCCCAGCCGGAGGCGGGCGTGCCGGAGACGAGGACGACGCTGTCGCTGGCGGCGTCGATGCGCTCCAGCAGCAGGTCGAGGGCGGCCTCGGGGCCGACGGCGGCCGTCCAGAAGCCGTCCTCGGGCGCCTTCGGTTCGTCGAGGTCCCGCGTGAGGTCGTCGACGACGTCCTCGTACTGGCTGGCTTTCTCCCGGAGTTCGCGTTTCCGGTCCTCCAGCAGGCGGTCGAGGGCCGTCTCGGGTTCGACGGCGACGTACTTCTTCGGCCGGCTGGCGGCCTGGCTGCGGACGAGGTGCTGGGACTCGATGCTGCCGAGCACGTCGTAGATTCGACCCATCGGCACCCCGCTCTCCTCTGACAACTCTTTGGCGGTTGCCGGACCCGTTCGGAGCAGCGCGCGGTACGCGTTCGCTTCGTACTCCGAGAGCCCGATGTCCCTCAAGTCAGCCATCTCGTCGGCGTTCGGTGCCGACAGTGAAAAACGCTCCGACAGTTTACTCGGCGGCCTCGGGGACGACGGCGAGCCGGCGGGTGTACCGTCGCACGAAGTTCCCGTCCTCGTCCTCCAGGCGGACCGTGAACTGCTTGTCGCCCATCACCTCGCCGACCTCGCTCGCCGGCAGCGAGAACTCGTACGGCGGGCCTTCGACGGTGCGGACCGTCTCGCCGTCGGTCTCCACGACGATGCGGCCGACGCCCTCGCTGGACTCCAGTTCGCAGTCGACGCGTGCGTCCTCGCCGGTGGTCTTCGCGCAGGACAGCTCGGGGTCGACGTCCGCCGAGCCGTCGCCGAGCTGGCTCTGGAAGTCGACGGTCATCGCGCCCGCGGGGAACGTCCCGAGGACGAGAATCGCCGCGACGAACGCGACGAGCATACCGTTGGGCAGCCGCTTGCCGAGCGTGGACCGGAGCCCGTCGCTGCGCCGCCACTTGAGCGCGAGCGGGATGACGACCAGGTGGTGGACCGGCCCGTAGCCGATGAGCAGGAAGCCGTACGCCATCGGGTAGTGCAGGACGTCGAGGCCGCCGTTGTACGAGTAAAGGATGTTCGACCCCGCCCAGACGAAGAAGCCGAGGAAGGCGAGCGCGCCGGACTTGAGGACCCGCCAGCTCGGGGAGTTCGCCCAGTAGACGGTCTTCACGGTCGACCACGCGCTGGAGACGGCCCCAGCCAGCGAGACGCCGGTGTCGTCGGCCGCGTTCGCGGACGCGCCCGTCGACGCGTCGCCCTGCTCGTCTGTCATCAGTCGGAGTTACTCGGGCTGGGCCGGTGGGCGTTGTCCCGAACGTATTCCGCCGCTCGCCCGAGGCGCGCGGCGACCCAGTCGGCTTCGGCGGCCGGCGCGCTCGTGACGCCGTCGAGGGCGGGCCGGCGCGTCCACAGCCAGGCGAACGTCCCGGCGGTCAGTGCACCGGCCAGGAGCTGGCCGACGGGGCCGACGCCGCCAGTGGCGCCGCCGACGCCCCACGCGACGAACAGCAGCGCGAGGAACGTGTTCGACGTGAAGAACGCGCGGACTGCGGCGGCGTCGGTGCCGTCGCGGTGGAACTGCCGGAAGCCCGCGAGGAACAGCGCGCCGCCGACCGCGAGCACCGTCGCGTAGGGTGCGGGCGCGAACGGCGCTGCGGCGGCGGCGACGACGAGCGTCCCGACCGCCGAGTACCAGACGGCGCGGCGGACCCGCTTCGCGGACGCGACGACGGGCAGCGTCGGAACGTCGGCCGCGGTGAAGTCCTCGCGGTAGACGACGGCGAGCGCCCACGCGTGGGCGGGCGTCCAGACGAACACGGCCGCCGCGAGCACGAGCGCCTCGGTCGCGAGCGGCCGCACGGCCGTCCAGCCCGCGAGCACGGGGAACGACCCCGCGGACCCGCCGAGCACGACACCCAGCCAGTGCCGGCGTTTGAGCCCGACCGTGTAGACGAGGACGTAGGACGCCACGCCAGCGAGCATGTACGCGACCGTCTCGACCGGGAGCGTCGCCAGCCCGACGGCCGTGCCGGCGACGAGGAGGACGGTGGCGAACGCGAACGCCACCCGGTGGTCGAGAGCGCCGCTGGGTAGCGGGCGGTCGGCGGTGCGGTCCATGTGGCGGTCGAGTTCGCGGTCGTACCAGCAGTTGTAGGCCGCGGATGCCGCCGCGACGAGCGCGCCCGCCGCGAGGAACGACGCGACGGTGGCGAGCGACGCGCCGCCGGCTGCGTAGACGGCGAACACGCCCGTCACGCACAGCAGCGCGACGATGCGTGGTTTGACGAGCGACCAGAGGTGCCGGGGCAGTTGGGAGTGCATGTCGTGAGTAGGGGTGTGCGTCTCGGTGCCCTCGTCAGGCGCCGATCTGCCAGGTATTCGAGAGCAGGTACCAGTTGAGCGCGGTGAGCACGACGAACGTCGCGAGGAAGACGAGCGTCAGCACGAACGTCCCGCGCATGCTCTGCTCGTGGACGGCGTCGTCCTCGTCACCGCCGTCGGCCGCGGCGCGGTCGACGTCGCCGACGCGAGCGGTGTCGACCGAGAAACGGTCGCCGAACAGCAGGGTGCCGACGGCGATGAGCGCGAACAGCGCCCCGCCGACGATGGCGAGGACGGCCGACACGCCGAAGACGGCGAAGAACGGCTGTGCGGCCTCGAAGCTGAACTCCGTGCCGGGAATGTCCATCACGGACGGGTGGCGGCGAGGCACGCCGAACAGCACGCCGAGGTACATCATCATCAGGCAGACCAGCGCCATCGCGCCCGCGTAGAGGTACGGCTGAATCCGCGCGAGCGGCTTCAGAATCCAGTCGCGGCCGAAGACGAGCCGCAGCACGTAGTAGCCGAGTCCCATGAACGCGAGCGTCGTGCCGAGCACGACGGTGGCGTGGAAGTGGCCGGGCACGGCGAGCGTGTTGTGCCAGGTCATGTTGAGCTGCATCTGGCCCATCATGACGCCGGTGATGCCGCCGAGGAACCCGAACAGGACGATGGAGAGGATGGTCGCGGAGTAGCCGGGGTCGTCCCAGGGGCTCGACCAGAGCCAGCCGAAGAGACCGCCGCCCTTGCCCTTCGCGCGCCGACCGGCTTCCAGACCGGCGGGGATGGCGAACGCGTGAATCATGGACGCGACGACCGCGCCGTACGCGGAGTAGGAGGTGTTCCAGAGCCGCCAGCCCGCCGAGACGGCGGGGTCGGACATGAGGTGGTGGGCGGCGCCGAGGTTGATGAAGAAGAGGTACATCACGAACGCGATGCGGGAGACCTTCTGGGAGGCGACCTCCGCCCCCGCGAGCACGTGCGTGAGGAAGTACCAGATGACGATCATCGCCACGAGGTTGATCTGCTGGGTGCCGTGGCCGACGATCCAGTACATCTGGCGGTACCAGACGGGGTCGAGGCTCTCGAGGACGCCGACCCGCCAGGCGAGCGTCGGGACGTACGTGATGAGGCCGCCGAGCAGCGCCTCGAGCGCGATGATGGACGTGACGAACGCGCCGAACGCGACCAGCGGCAGCGTCTTACCGGGGTTGTCCTGGCGCTCCCACCAGATGGTCGCGAAAAAGGGCAGCGCCGCGACGACCGCGCCCAGCAGGAACACGATGGCGAACAGGTAGAACTGCCAGGACGACGGCAGCGGCACGTACGACGTGAGCAGTGGGACGTTGTTCGGCGCGGACGTGACGAAGATGGCGACGTTCACGCCGACGGCGCCGAGCAACATCAGGCCGTAGCCGACTTTCGCGAGCGACGGCAGCGACAGCCGGCGGCCGAGCACGAACGGCCCGCCGACGTAGAGGATGGCGATCTCCATGAACACCATCCAGAAGATGAGGAGGTTCCAGGCGTGCATGCTCAGGTACTTGTAGAACCGCCCGGGGTCGAGCATGCCGATGGCCTCCCAGCGCGTCATCGCGACGGCGATGGCGAACAGGCCGCCGACGACGAGCGCGACGATGGCCGTGAGTCCGTACAGTTTCACCATGTCCTCCGCGGACCTGTGGATGCGGAGGCCGGTGACGCCACACTCTCGGAAGCCGTCGCTGTCGTACTCGTAGGTGCTGAATCCGAACATCTACACCACCTCCACGACGCCCTTCATCCCGTTGCGCAGGTGGGGGTCGCAGTAGTACTTGTAGACGCCAGGCTCGTCGAACGTGTGTTCGTGCGTGTACCCGTCGCCTTCGAGTGATTCGACCCCGCTCCAGTCGCTGCCGTCCGGAGCGTCCTCGACCACGACGTTGTGGCCGGTGGAGATCCAGTCGAAGGTGACCGTCGTCCCCTGGTCGACTGTGACCGCGGGGGGCGCGTAGGCGAAGGGACCGCCGTTGCCGTCGGCGCCGACTTCGACGGTGACCGACGACGAGCCGGTCTCGTCGACGACCGACTCGAAGTTGCCGGCGGCGCCGCCGGTCTCGTCGGACGTGAGCCAGCCGCCGTACGGGCCCGAGGCCTCGGACTGGCCGTCGCCGCCCTCGCCGGCGTCGGCGCCGGTCTCGACCGCATCGTGGTCCGCGACGAGGAACGTCCCGTGCATCGACCGGTGCCCGTTCCCGCAGAACTCGTTGCAGACCACCTGGTACGTTCCGGGGTCGTCCCAGGACATCTCCAGGACCCACTCGTAGCCGGGAATCATCTGGAGGGATATCTGCTGGCTGAGGTTCGACTCGTTGCGCGCGCTGAAGCCGTGCTGGACGTCGTACGTCCCGAGGTGGACCTTGTACGTCTCACCGGGCCGCACCACGACCGGGAGGCCGTCGAAGCCCCACTGGAACGCGCCGACGTAGACGTCCTCGCCGTCCGGGACGAGGTAGTCCTCGCCGTCGACCGCGAGCGTGCCGGCCGCGTCCTTGTACGCCGAGACCTTCTCCTGATAGCGCTCCGGGGAGACCTCGTAGTTCTGGCCGATGTTGTTCTGGTCGCCGAACTCCGTCCAGCCGAGCATCCAGCCGAAGAGACTGACCGCCCAGCCGGCCGAGAGCCCGAGCCAGATGGTCTCGCGGCGGTTGACCTTCCTGTCCCACCAGTTGCCGTCCGGGTCGTCGAGTGGCGAACTCATGGATGGTCACCCCGTGGGAATCGTCGCCAGGTCGACCATCCCCCACACGATGTACGACACCACGAAGTAGATGATGGCGGCCAGCGCCAGCAACCAGATGTTGTCCAGCAGGCGCTGGGGCCACGGTTCGTCGTCTGCGTCTGTCGCTGCCTCTGTCGACATACGCGAAACGTGTCGACACCAGTTCCCTCTACCTACTCCCGAACGACTTCGACCGTGTTCCCAGGCGCTGGGAAGGCCCGCAGTCGGCGTTCAGTCGACGAGGCCGCCGCGCGCCAGGTCGGTGCCGCGGTGGTCGCGGGGTCTGCCGTGGCAGTCCACGAACGGCAGCGCGTCGAGGTGGCCGTCGGCGACGCGGTCGGCGATGGCGCGGGCGCGCTCGGAGCCGGCGGCGGCGTGCAGGTAAGCCTCTTCGAGGCCGTCGCGGTCGGCGAGCGGGACCAGCGAGACGATAGTGCCAGTCGGTGTCACGTCGAGGACGAGCATGGTCGGCGGCAGCGAGCAGGCGGCGGGCGCGGCCAGCTCCCAGGCGCCGCCGAGGTCAGCGAGCGCCGGCCAGTGGTTGTGGCCGGTGACCGCGAGCGGCACGTCGTGGCGGTCGAGGACGGCCGCGAGCGCGTCGGCGGACTCCATCGGCGGGTGGAGCGGCGCGGGAGCCATCGGGCTCTCGTGGGCTGCTGGGCCCGCGAGCGGGTGGTGGCCGACCACGACGGCCTCCCCGGCGTCCGCGAGGGCGTCGTCGACGCGGGCGACTTGGTCGACCGTCAGCCCGCCCTCGTGGGTGCCGGTCAGCCGGCCGTCGGCGCCGGCAGTGTTCACGCCGACGACAGTCAGCGCGCCGACGTCGCGGACGACCGGGAACCCGCCGTCCGCGTAGCGAGCGCCGAACGCCGCGACCGACGGGGTCTCGTGGTCGTCCGTCGCCTTCGGAACGTCGTGGTTCCCCGGGACCGCGAACACCGGAACGTCGCTGGCCGCCAGCAGCGAGTCCACGCGCTCGAACTCGTCGGGGCGGCCGGCTCGCGTGAGGTCGCCCGGAACCACGACGGCGTCGGCGTCGACGGCGGTCGCGTCGCGGAGCGCGACCGCGAACCGGTCGGCCGTCCGGTGGTAGACCTTCCACGTCCCCTCGTGGCCGTCGGCGACGTGGGGGTCCGCGACGACAGCCAGCCGGGTGTTCGCCGCCCGAGGGCGGTCCAGCCGCGCGAGGACGGGGCCGCGTGGTGTCATCGCTCTCCGTCCGGGGTCGGCGGCCGCTGCACGACCACGTAGGGCAGGTCGCCGAGTAGCTGGTCGACCTCGGCCGGGTCGTCGGAGGAGTCCTGGGACATCACGCCAGTGTACGCGCTCGGACGCCTTGAAACCCGATTGAGAGGAGTATAGAGCAGTCAGTACCGGTGGGGTACTACCGGGAGTCGGCGACGAGTTCGGCGAGCGCAGCCGGCGAGTCGACGCTGTCGCTCGCGCCCTCGTCGGTCTCCAGCCAGGCGGTCCCCGGGTCGCCGTCCGCGTCGACTGCGACGACCTTCTCGTGGTCGGCCATGCGGAGCGCGGCGCGGTGGAGGTCGCTGCCGGGGTCGTCGGCCACCCGGACGACGAGCGGGCCGTCGGCGACGCGGGCGGCGGCCGTCGCGTAGCCCGCGACCTGGACGCCCATGCGTTCGGCGGCGCCCGCGAACGCCGAGACGGCGTCCCGGGCCGAGTCGAGGTAGCGGGCCTCGCCAGTGAGGTGGTGGAGGTCGACGAGCGCGTCCGCCATCGCCGCCGTGTCGTCGACCGGCCGGAGGGGCTGGTCGAGCAGCCCGGCACCGGTCTGGGGACCGTCGGTGAACGCGCCGGTCGCGTCCTGCAGGTCGTCGATGGCGGCGTCGGCGACGGCGCGCGCGGTGTCCAGGTAGTCGGGGTCGAGCACCTGAGCTGCCGCCGCGAACGCGCCGACGACCCGAGCGCGGTCCGCGAGCAGGCCCTCCGGCGCGTCCTCGCCGGCGTAATGGCGGACAGTCGCGCCGTCGACGAGTTCTTCGGCCAGGTAGTCGAGTGTGCGCTCGGCGTAGCGCTTCGCGCGGTCGTCGTCCGTGTACGCTGCGAGCGCGAGCAGCGCCTCGGCGGCGAGCGCGTTCCCGTCGGCGTAGGCGGTCTCGTCGACCTCGCCGCCCGCAGTCTCGCTGGCGGCGAACGCCTCACCCGTCCACAGCGTCCCCGTGAGGGAGTCCACGACGCCAGTGGCGGCGTCCAGATACTCGTCCTCGCCCGTGTGGAGGTAGGCGTGAGCGAACGCCGCGAGCAGGCTGGCGTTCACGGACAGCGTCTTCTCCGCCTGGGGGTCCGACCAGTCCCGGGTGTGCGCGAACCGGAAGAAGCCCCCGTCGTCGTCCGCGAGGTGACGGCGGACCGCGTCCAGCGTCCGGAGCGCGCGCTCCCGGTCGCGCTTCAGCGCGAACGACAGCGTCTCCGGCAGCGGGAACTTCTCACTCGTCCCCCAGCCCGCGTGCTCCTCGTCGTACTGGTCGCCGAGCTGGCCCGCGACCAGCCGCTCGACGTCGCCAGTGAGCGGAGCCGCAGGCGGCTCACCGCCCTGGAGCGAGCGCGGCACGCTACCCGCGTCGTCGCCCTTCTCGTCCCACGTCTCCCGGACGCGCTGGAGCACCTGCCGGAAGCCCTCCGGCTCGAGGAACGTCGCCCCCGCGATGTGCTCGCCCTCGGGCGTCACGAACACCGTCGACGGGAAGCCGCCCATGTTGTAGCGCTCCCGCACCCGAGGGCGACGGTCGGCGTCCACGCGCACCGGCACGAAGTCGTCGTTGACGTTCGCCGCGATGCGCGGCTCGCCGTACGTCCGCTCGTCCATGGCCCGACAGGACTCGCTCCACTCGGCCACCACGGCGACCAGCAGCGGTACGCCGCGGTCGCTCGCCTCGGCGAACGCCTCCGGCCCCCAGTCGCGCCACTCAACGCGCGTCCCGTCCTCGGACTCGCTCATACCCACGTTCGGCGACGACTCCGGGAAACCGTTTCGAAGCGAGCGAAACGAGCCCCTGCAGCGCCGAGATGGCAGCCGGCCGAAGGAGTCCTCCGGGAGAGGCACCCGAAACAGGGACAATCGCCGACCGAACGAGCCCCGAACTATCACCGTCCAGAAAGGCTATCAGGCGCGCCCGGCAAACCACGGCCATGCCTCGTTTCCGGTGGATGTTCCTCGCCCTCCTGCTGGTGCCGCTGGCGGACGCCATCTTCCTGGTGTTCGTGGCGGGCGAACTGGGCTGGCAGGTCACCGTGGCGCTGGTGGTGTTGACTGCGCTGCTCGGGACGCTGTTCGTGCGGGCGGAAGGACGGGCGACCCTCGCGCGCATCCAGCAGTCGCTGGCGAAGGGGAAGCCGCCGACAGACGAACTCGTCGACGGCGGACTGCTCATCGCGGCCGGCGCGTTCCTGCTGACGCCCGGGCTGGTGACCGACGCCCTCGGCTTCCTCATCGTGTTCCCCGTGACGCGCGCCGGGTTCCGGTGGGCCGTCAAGCGGTACGTCACGCCGAAAATCGACGCGAAGACCGGCGGATTCGCCACGGGGAACGTCTACACGTTCGGGTTCCCGGGCGGCGACGACGGCGCGACCGGCGGGCCGTTCGGTCCGGGCGGCTCGGGCAGCGGTGGCCCGGGCAACGGTGGCGGCGGGACGTTCGGTGGCAGCGCGAACAGCGGAGACGATACCGTAGACCTCGACGAGGACGCGTACGAGGTCGAGTTCGAGGACGACGACCGCGACGACACCCGTCGGTAACGCCCGCCGGCGTCGTGGTGCCGAAAGGAAACCCTTAATTGTACCAGCGGCAAACGACGAGATGCGTTCGGGCCAGTAGCTCAATTAGGTAGAGCGCCACTCTGATAAGGTGGAAGCTTCCGGTTCAAATCCGGACTGGCCCACTTCTACTGTCGTCTCGGCAACGAGCCGCTGCCGTGCCGTCCGTTCGGGTGCGGCAGCGTCGACCTCGTTCCGGGTCGTTACTGTCGCTCGTAGACGGTGATCCAGCCGTCGTGTTCGACGGTGACCAGGCGGTCCGCGTACTCGAAGGAGGCGTGGGTCCGGGAGTCGCTGGCGCTCCGGGCGCCGGTGGAGTCGAGGACCGATTCTTCGAGGGACTCCGCGTCGACGGCGTCGTGGAGGATCGGGAGTTCGTCGCGGTCGAGGGGGTCGACGGCTTTCGTCTCGGCGACGGCGTACACGATTTTCGTGCCGAGCTCGCCGTCGCAGTCGGGGTCGTACCGGGTCTGTGTGACCTGCGTCCACTCTCCCGAGGAGGGGGCGACTGGCTCGTCTACCATATTCTCAGGGGTCGTTTCGGTCGGGTGGGGCTCCCTGTGGGGCGTCGGACCGGGTGGCCTCGTGGGGTGTAGGCGCCGCGTCACTCGTCGACGGTTCGCGTAGTACCATGGGTACGGTGACGGTGGGAACACGGAAAGCGCCGCGGGCTAATCACTTAGGGCCGAGTTCGCTGTCGACGGCGGCCAAGACGGTCGGAGCACACACCGGCTCTCGTCGGGGCGCTGTCAGACGGGCAGCAACGGTTTTCACGCCGGAGTGCGAGGATGAGACCATGACTTCGGTGGACGAGGAGTTCGGTGACGTGAGCGCGGTCGTGGACGAACTCCACGACCGGGCGTCGGCGCTCAGCGAGGACGGCGACGCGCTCGCGGCGGTGTTCCCGCCGTCGTTCATGGACCACCACACCGACGCGGAGACCTTCGAGGCGTTCGTCGAGGACAGCCAGTGGGACGTGTCGTCCCGCGAGGAGTTCGCGGCGATTCCGCAGGCCGCGTTCGACGACTACGTCGCGGACCGGACGGCGTTCGGTGACTTCGAGGAGATGCTCGGGCAGGCGGGCGAGGAGTGGATGGCGCGCCAGCTCGGGCTGTGACCGCCCGACTCGGACCAGACGCGGGTGTTCGCAGCCCCTGCAACTGCGCGGGGGTTTGACTACCTCCCCGCGATAACGAACGCGTGGGTTCCATCCGGAGCCCGTGCCTCTGACCGCGCCGGAGCATTCGGCCCGCCCACCCCTGTCACGCCCCCGCTCCGGCGTACCCCTCGACGTGCGAGCGACAGTGTTCGCTCGCGTCCACGCGGCCCGTGTGGTCCCCACTGACCCGTCGAGTCCTCCGAGACCGAGACATTCACGCGTCCTCGGCCCGAACCCCTGTCATGGACGAGCGCGTGAAACTCGGCGCGGTACTCGCCGCAGGCGTCGTTCTGCCGGGCATCGCGAACTACTTGCTCTACCAGGCCGGCCTGGAGACCGTCTCGAAGGTGGCGTGGTACGGCGGGTACGCGACGATGGTTGTCGTCGTCTGGTACAACTGGATTCGGCCCCTGGACCTCACGGGGGCGAGCGGCGGAACGGAACCTTAAAGGGGATTTCGCGGCGAATTCCGACAAACGATGCTGTTCACTCCCCTGCCAATCATCGACGACTTCCTGGCGAACTACCACATCGGACAGGTGCTCGTCCTGCTGCTCGCGCTCTCCGTGGTGGGGACGCTGCCGCTGGGTAGTCGCAAAGTCGTCTCGGCCAACGCGATCGTGTTCGGGCTGTTGCTCCTCGTCTCCCCGGGGTCGCTGATGGGCGACAGCGTGTTCACGTACCGGTTCCTGGGTATCGCGCTGCTCGTCGCCGCGCCGATTCTCTACGTCACGGCCAAGGAGTGAACAGTCCGCGGACGGCAGTCACTCGCCGACCAGGTCGTCGTAGCGCGCGCCGGTCTGCTTGAGGGTGCGTTCGCTGTACAGCCGCTCGTGGTCGAACGGCAGGTGGTCGGCCGCGAGCTCGTCGATTTTCTCGTCGACCGCGTCGCTCTCGCGGCCGTGAATCATCGTGAAGAGGTTGTACTCCCAGTCCTGGTCGGGGCGCCGCGGTCGGTGGTAACACAGCGTCACGTAGGGGAGCTGGCCGACGGCGACGCCGCGCTCGTCCAGTTCGCCGTCGGGCACGTCCCAGACGACCATGCAGTTGGCGTCGAAGCCGGTGACGACGTGGTTGACGATGCAGCCGACGCGCTTGATGCAGCCGTCGGCGAGCAGGCGCTCGACGGCGTCCAGTACGTCGTCCACGTCGGCACCGATGTCGTCGGCGACGTCCCGGTAGGGGGTGGCGGACAGCGGGAAGCCGTCCTGAATCGCGAGGAGGAGGTCGGCGTCGAGCGCGGAGAGGTCGCCGGTCGCGTTCTCGCTGATGGTCGTCGCGTCCACGTCGGTGCTGTCGAGTGACTCGCGGGCGAACCGGTCGGAGTTCACGACCGGGAACTCCAGGTCGATGTAGTAGTCCGTGAGCATCGGGAGGTTCAGCACCGGACACCCCGTTCGGTCCTCGATGTCGGCGAGAATCTCGTCGCGTTTCTCGCGGCTGCCCGCCGTCACGACGAACCACTGGTTGTAGTCGTGGGCGCGCTCGTAGTTGTGGTTCACCTGGCGGTAGCCGTTGATGACCTCGGCCACCTCGTCGAAGCGGTCCTCGGGCGCCGAGACGGCGGCGAGCGTCGACGACCCGATTACGGGCGGATTCAGCACGGCGCCGAACCGCCGGAAGACGCCCTCCTCGCGGAGCCGCGTCACCCGGTCGAGGACGTCCTCGGGCGTCGTATCGAGGGCCGCCGCGACCGCCTCGAAGGGGCGCTCGCGGACAGGGAACCCGCTCTGGTACTCGTCGATGAGGCGTGCGTCGGTGTCGTCGATTCGTTCGCGCCAGTCACCCGCGACCATTACCGGGCGGTACGAACTGGCCGGCTTACTGTCTACCGGTTTCCCGGACGGCCACCGGTTCCCGGGACCGAGTGGGTGGATTTACCCCGGTGTAATCCCAACGACCGCGCATGGCAGACGACTACGGCGAGTGGCCGCTGAAGCGCCTGAACACCGAGGTCGTTGCGTCCGGTCCGAAGTCCGCCAGCGACATGGACCACGGCCAGGCTCGGGAGGCGTTCCAGCGCATCCTCGACCTGAACCCGGACCCCACTACGCTCGGCGCGTTCTGGCTCGCGAACCGCTGGAAGAAGAACACGCCCGAGGAGCTCGCGGCGTTCGTCGACGTGATGTACGAGGAGAGCCGCATCGCAGCCGAACCCGACGCCGACCCCGTAGACTGCGGCGCGAACTACGACGGGAAGGCCCGCAGCGCGCTGCTCGGCGTCGCCGCCGGCATCGTCGCCGCGGCCGCCGGCACTCCCGTGGTCGTCCACTCCGGCGACCGCGTGCCCTCCCAGAAGGAGGTCGCGTACAAGCACGTCCTCGACGAGCTCGGCGTGAAGACCGAACTCGAACCCGAGGAGAGCGCGACGATGGTCGACGAACACGGCTTCGGCTTCTACTACCAGCCGTCGTTCAACCCCGTCGTCGACGCGCTCTGGGACCGCCGGGACAACATGGGCGTTCGGACGTTCGTGAACACCGTCGAGACGCTCGCGAACCCCGCGAACGCCGACGTCCACCTCGGGTCGTTCTACCACCTCGCGTTCGCCGAGAAGATGGTCGAGACCGTCCGCGAGAGCGAACACGCCGGCTTCGAGCGCGTGCTGATGTTCCAGGGGATGGAGGGCTACGACGACGTCCGCCCCGGCTCGACCACGGTCGCCGAGTGGGACGAGGGCGCCGACATGGAGGACTTCACCGTCGAGACCCCCGAGTACGGGATGGACTTCGAGACCGAGGACCTCCACGTGGACGACGTGGCGGCCGACTCCGCGGAGATTACGCTCGACGTGCTCTCCGGCGAGCGCCACGACCAGTTCCGGGACGCCGTCCTCGTGAACGCCGCGCTCCGCATGTACGCCCGCGGCGACGTCGCGTCTCTCGACGACGGCATCGACGAAGCCGAGAGCGTCATCTCCGACGGCAGCGCCGAACACCTGCTCGCCGACCTCTGCGCGTTCTAGGGCCGCGAACAGCCGGTCTCCGGCGCAGATGCCAGGACAGCAGCCAGGCCACGGACTCGCCGGGTCGAACGACTAGGGAGGCTTTTTCCGGTGGCGCGACCACTCTCCAGACACGCATGACTGTCGAAGCCACGGTCCACACCAGCGAGGGCGCGTTCGACGTCGAACTGTACGACGACCGAGCGCCCCGCACCGTCGAGAACTTCCTGAACCTCGCGCGCCACGAGCCCGCCGCGGACGCCGACCCCGCGCCGGACACCGTCACGTGGGAGGACCCCGAGAGCGGCGAGGTTCGCGGTGACTCGCTGTACTCCGGCGTCACCTTCCACCGCATCATCGAGGACTTCATGATTCAGGGCGGCGACCCGACCGGCACCGGCCGGGGCGGCCCCGGCTACGAGTTCGCCGACGAGTTCCACGACGACCTCACGCACGACGGCCCCGGCGTGCTCTCCATGGCGAACTCCGGCCCGGACACGAACGGCAGCCAGTTCTTCGTCACCCTCGACGCCCAGCCGCACCTCGACGGCCGCCACGCGGTCTTCGGGAAGGTCACCGACGGCATGGACGTCGTCGAAGCCATCGGGAACGTCGAGACCGACGCCAACGACCAGCCCCTCGACGAGGTCACCATCGACCGAATCGAGATTCACGACTGACGGCGCAGCCCGCAGCCGCCTCCTGCAGTCTCCCGCTCGCCGACCGAAAGCCGAAAGACCGGTCGCTCCCAACCCCGGCGCATGAGCGACGCCGACTCGGCGCCGGACCCGAGCGACATCGGCGAGGCGGACGCCCCGCCCGTCGACGAAGCGCCGTACAAGATCATCTTCGAGGCGAACAAGTGCTTCGGCGCGGGCAAGTGCGCCGCCGTCTCCGCCAACTGGGAGATGGATATCTCCACCGGGCTCGCCGACCCCGTCGCGTACTTCTTCGACGAGGACGATCTCCAGCACAACATCGACGCCGCCGACGCCTGCCCCGCGAAGAAAGGCGACGGCGTCATCCACGTCGTCGACCGCCGCACCGACGAGGAGATCGCGCCCGACCCCAGCGGCGACGGCACGCTCTCCGTCGACTGGTAGCGCGTGCGCCCGGTCTCGCTCGGCGCGCTCTGGACGACCATCACCCTCGTCGCCATCTCGGCCGTCACCGCGCTCGCGCTCGGCCCCGACTGGACCGTCAGCCACCGCTTCGCCATCATCGGCGCGAGCGTCGGCTGGGGCGCCTCGGTCGCCGTCCGCCGCCGCCGTGCCTGACCGTAACCCACTTCTCCCCACGCACCCCACCACGTAGACGCGAGGGTGGCCGAGTGGCCAAAGGCGGCGGGCTTAAGACCCGCTCCCGTAGGGGTACGTGGGTTCGAATCCCATCCCTCGCACTCGTCCTACGAGCGCCAGCGCGGCGCTCCGTCGCCGCGCTGCCGCGAGCAGTCGAGGAGAAATGGGATTCGAAGCCGGGGAGTCGCAGCGCCTGAACGAAGTGAGGGCGACCGTCTCCGCTCGGTTCGAATCCCATCCCTCGCACTACGACCTTTTGCGCTGCGCTCGGCGGCTTCGCCGCCTCGCTCGGTAAAAGCTCGGCCAAAAGCACAGCGTCGCTCCCTGTGGTCGCTCCTCGGCCCGAGCGCTCACTCCGTTCGCGCTCGGTGAATCGCGGCCCTCGGGACCTTCGGACCACTCGCGCCGCGAATGCATGCCACTCCAAACCTCGGCGGCTGTAGCAGCCGAAGTTTCAACAGCCAACGCGGAGAGGAGTCGGCCATGGCCAGCGATTCGCCAGTGGACGTCGTAGACCGTCAGCTAGCAGCGTACAACGACGGCGACGTGGACGCGTTCGTCGCGGAGTTCGCCGGGGACGCTGTCGTCACGGGCCTCGAGGACGAGGAGCCGATGGCAGTCGGTGAGGCCGAAATCCGGGAGCTCTACGGCCAGCAGTTCGAGGCGTTCTCGCCCGAGGTCGAGATTCTGTCGCGCGTGTCGCTCGGGGAGTACGTCGTGGACCACGAGCGCATCGAGCAGGGCGGCGAGGAGATGGAGGCGGTCGGCGTCTACCGAGTCGTGGACGGCGAAATCGCGGCGCTCTGGCTCGCCAACGAGTAGTCAGGGAATGGTGTCGAGGTAGCGCTCGGGGTCGTCGTGGAAGATGTCGCCGACGACGACGGCGTCGGCGCCCGCGTCGAGAATCTCCGCGGTCTGGGCGGCGCGCTCGATGCCGCCGCCGTAGAGCAAGACCGTGTCGTCGAGGTACTGGGCGGCGGCTTCGACGTCCTCGGGGCCGCCGTAGGTGCCCGAGTACTCGACGTAGAAGACGGGGAAGTCGAAGAACGTCTCGGTAGCGAGCGCGGCGCCAGCGACCGCCTCGGGCGAGTAGCGCTCGTCGACGCCGGACTCGGCGGCGGCCTTCGAGTCGAGGTTCTGGACGACGTAGCCCTCCGCGAGCACCTTCTCGGTGAGGTCGGTGACGGCCTCGCGGGCCTTCGACTCGACGAGGTCGCCGACGAGCGGGACACTCGTGCCGGTGAGTTCCTGGGGTTTCCGGCCGACCTCGGTGAAGAACTCGACGTGCTTGTCGACGAAGTTCGCGGCGTCGCCGTTGTAGACGGCGGGGACAGCGAGGCGGTCGGCGGCGTCGATGGTCGCTTTGGACACGTGGCTGCCGCTGTACGGCTCCTGGCAGACCGGCAGGTCCGGGAACGCGTCCGCGATGCGTTCGATGGCGGCCAGTGAGTTCGCTTCCGTGACGCCGTCGGAGCCGCCGACGAGGACGAGGTCGGTGTGACCGAGCACCGAGAGGTCCCCCGGCAGGGACTCGGCGGGGTCCACCTTCGTGACGTGTGTGACCGCACTCCAGTCGATGGTCATCACCCCGGGGTTTCCGGGAATGGGACTTCAGTCCACCGGACGAGCCGGTCAGCCGACGAGCAGCCAGGCGAGCGCAATCGCGAGCCCGGCGCCCGCGAGGTTCCCGAGCGCGTGGCCCGCCGCCGCGCCGACGCGCCCGTCGTCGACGAGGCCGACGACGTCGACGGTGAACGACGAGAACGTGGTGAACGCGCCGCATGCCCCGGTGCCGAACAGCAGGGTCGCGTCCTCGCCGGCGCCCGCGAACGTGAGCGCGGCGAGGGCGAACGTCCCGGCGACGTTCACGACGAGCGTACTCGCGGGGTAGTCCTCGACCCGGACAGCTTCGCCGACCCCGAACCGAAGCACCGCGCCGAGCGCACCGCCGAGCCCGACCAGGAACGCCGGCGGAACGGGAGCGTCCATCACGAGCCACCCCCGTATCGGACGGCGAGCGCGCGGCCGACGAGCACGCCGGCGAAGCCGAGCCCGTAGTTCGCGACGACGTTCGCGACCATCAGGAGTGGCGCGACGCTCGCGGTCTGGACGGCGAACGTGCTGTACGTCGTCAGCGAGGAGAGGAAGCCGGTCGCGAGCAGCGTCCGGGCGGAGTCCGAGAGCGCGCTGGTTCCGACGGCCTCGTAGACCAGGAAGCCCAGGAGGAGACTCCCGACAGCGTTCACAGTCAGCGTGCCCGGCAGCCCGGGTGCGAGCAGGGAGACACCCCACCGGAGCGTCGCGCCAGCGAACCCGCCGACGGCGACGAGCGCGAGCGTCCTCGACAGGCGCTGGCGGTCCGTCATCGGCACAGACTCGATTGCGCCGGTAGGTATAGCCGGCGGAACGCAACGCCCAAGCGGTCGCGCGCCCTCTCTGCGGTCAATGAGCGACGTAGCTGGCGAGTTCGAGGCGCACGGACGCTTCGAGCGCACGGCGGGCGACGGCGAGACGTTCGAGCCGACGACGAACGACTGGGACGCGACGGCTACCGTCCGAGACGGCCCCGTCGACGTCGTGGTCGTGGTCCCGACGCTGGACGCCGCGACGAACGACGAGGTCGCAGACGTGGTCGAGGACGGCTGGTACGACACCTTCGAGCGCCGCGTCGAGGGCGCCGACAGCGTCACCCTCGCGGACGACGTCGACGTCACGAGCGTCTCCCGAGACGCCGGCGACATCACGGTCGAGCTGACGATGGACCCGCGCTCGGGGAAGGCGGCCGACGACGCGCTCGCGCTCGTGAACTACGTCGAGGGGACGTGGTTCCAGGGCGTCGTCCCCGGCTACGACTACGTCGAACAGGTCCAGGCGATGCGCGAGCAGGCCGCGCAGAACGCACAGAGCACGGACGGTACGCCGCTGTAGCGACCTGACCAACCGACAGCGAGCATCCGCGAGCCGAGCGGCGGGCGGTTCGGAGCGAAGCGAGAACCGCCGACTGCGCGAACGGGGAGCGAAAGCGACCCGTGAGCGGTCCAACGGACCCGAGCGACGCGGTTCACCGAGCGCGAACGCAGTGAGCGCTCGGGCCGACGACTGAGGGGAGCGAGCACAGCGAGCGAACCGAAGGAGGAGTGCTTTTAGCGTAGCTTTTGCCAGCGACTGAGAGCGCGACGCGCTCGAAGGAGCGCAGCAAAAGGTACTACATCGAAATGTACGTCTCGGTGTCCTCGACGCCGGTGATGTTCTGGATGGTGCTGGCGGCGATTGCCTTGACGTCGGCGGGCGCGTCGACGTCGACTTTGGCGATGACGTCGACGTCGCCGGCGACGATGTGGGCGTCGGTGACGCCGTCGACGGACGCGATTTCGTCGAGGAGGCGGTCGGCTTCGCCGGTGTTGGCTTTCACCATGACGTAGGCGGTGACCATCTACATCGCCTCCGTGGGGGCGTCGTCGCCGACGAGTATCTGACGGACGTTGTCGAGGGCTTCGAACTCGGCGAGGACGGCGATGCGGTCGCCGACTTCGAGGGAGGCGTCGGGACGAGGGAGAGTGAGGGTGCCGTCTTTCTTGGCGAACGCGAGGAAGCGAGCGCCAGAGGGGAGTTCGAGCTCGCTGAAGGTGTAGCCGCGCATGGGGGCGTCGCTGGTGACGGTGAGCTGGACGACCTGGAGGTGTTCGGCGAGGTCGGCGATAGCGGTGACGTTGCCGCCCAGGAGGGCGTTCTTGGCGCCGATGGCGCCGAGCCGTTCGGGGTAGACGATTTCGTCGACTTCGTCGGCGTACTTGCGGTAGATCTCCTCGCGGTAGTCCTCGTCGATGCGGAGGACGGTGCGGCAGCCGTGGTGTTTGGCGACCATGCAGGCGACGAAGTTCGTGTTGAGGTCGCCGGTGAGGGCGCCGCAGGCGTCCGCGTCGCCGAGACCCGCGTCGGTGAGGACGTCCTCGCTGGAGCCGTCGCCTTCGACGACCTCGAAGCCGTCGGTGCGGGCGCGTTCGGCCTTGTCGTAGTCGCGCTCGACGAGCGTGACGTCGTGGCCTTCGTTGGCGACGACGCGCGCGGTCCGGGAGCCGACGCGGCCGGCACCGATGATGACGATGTTCATGGGCCCCGTAGGTCGTGACACGACAAATATGTTTGTGCCATGTTGGCACGCGACAACACTTTTGCTGACGGGCGTCGTACCGGGCGACATGGTTCACGCGTTCATCATGGTGAAAGCGGGAGCGGGCGCCGCCACCGACGTCTGCGACCAGCTCGTCGGCATGGACGGCGTCACGGACGCCCACGTGGTCGCGGGCCGCTACGACGTCATCGCGGAGGTCGGCGGCGACCAGGTGGAGAACGTCCTCCAGACGGTCTCGAAGAACATCGGCACCGTCTCCGGGGTGACGGACACGAAGACGTACATCTCGCTGGCGGCGGCCTGAATCGGGTGGGAGAACCAGGTGGTCGACGCCCCGCTCAGAACTCCATCTCCTGCGGGTCGTGGTCCTCGAGCCACTCGTCGAGCCACGCCTTCTGGGCGTCGATGCGGGGCGTGCGCTCGGCGAACACGTGGTCGAATAGCTCGTCGACGTCCGGTTCGCCGACGGCCTCAGCGGCGCCGACGGCGTCGTCGATTTCGGCCTCGGCCTCGTCGAAGCAGTCCGCGACGAACTCCTCGTCGATGGCGCCCGCGTCCCGGAGGTAGTCGGCGTAGCGGTCGATGGGGTCGGCGGTCCGCCACTCGGGGAGGCCCTCGTCCTCGGGACGGTAGCGGTCCGGGTCGTCGCTCGTCGTGTGGGCGCCCTGCCGGTAGGTCAGGCTCTCCACGAGCACCGGCTCGCCGGCGCGAGCGTCGTCGAGCGCGTCGGAGACGGTCTCGTGGACGGCCAGCGGGTCGTTACCGTCGACCTGAACGCCCTCGAAGCCGTACGCCTCGGCCTTGACGGCGATGGAATCGCTGGCGGTCTGCCGGTCACGGGGCAGCGAGATGGCCCAGTTGTTGTTCTCGCAGAAGAACACCACGGGCGCGTCGAAGACGCCCGCGAAGTTCATCGCCTCGTGGAAGTCGCCCTCGGACGTGGCGCCGTCGCCGAAGTACGCGACGGCGGCGGTGTCCTCTTCCCGGTAGTCCATCGCCATCCCGGCGCCGACGGCGTGGGGAATCTGGCTCGCGATGGGGACGGCCTGCGCGAAGTTGTTCACGTCGTGGTCGGAGTGGAACTCGGCGTGCCCGCGGCGGAAGAGCAGGACGTCGCTGGCGGGGACGCCGCGTGCGAGCTGCATGGCGTTCGAGCGGTACGTCGGGAACAGCCAGTCCTCGTCGGCCATCGCGTGGGCGGCGCCGACCTGCGAGCCCTCCTGGCCCTTGTACGGCGGGTAGCCCGGCATCCAGCCGCGGCGCTGTAAGGCGAGTGCGCGCTCGTCGAAGTGCCGTGCGCGGACCATGTCTCGGAGCACGGCGCGGGCGTCGCCCTCGTCGATGTCCAGCGACGACAGGTCGCGCTCCCCGATGACGCGGTGCATGTCGGGTCGGTCTGCGGGCAGCTACTTACCGATAGCGAAAAGCCCCACGAGTGACTACGCCCCGCTATGGTCTCGGCCGTCACCGCCGCCGGCGTCGCGTTCATCGTGCTGGTGCACTCCGCCATCGCGGCGTTCGGCGCTCGCTTCTTCCGGCTCACGCTCGACACCCGGTGGGGGTCGATCGTCTACACGCTCGTCCTCCTGCCGCTGGTCTACGTGCCCACGACACTGGTGTTCGGCGCGCTCGGCCTCGGCGCCGGCGCGTTCGCGGACTCCGGACAGCTCATCGTCGTCACGTGGGCGTTCCCGTTCTTCCTCGGGTGGTCTATCGACCTGTTCTGGATGCCGTCGCCCGAGGAGTTAGACGGCCTCCCGGAGAAGCCGAACGACCAGTAACAGCGTCAGCGTCGGCGCGACAGTGAGCCCGGCGAACCCGCCGAGCACCGCCACGGCCTCCGCGGCGTAGAGGAGGCCCGGGAGGCCGAACGCGCCGGCCGCGACGAGTGCGCCGGCGAGGACGCGCGCGGCGGCCACGGTCGGCGCGTCCACTGCGAGCGCGAGGGCGGCGTCGACGAGGTCGAACGCGACGAGCGCGGCGGCCGCAGTCAGCGGCGAGGCGCGAGTACTCGGACCGTCGCCGCCGCCCGGCCACAGCACGCGGAAGCGGTCGGGGAACATCGGTGGGAGGCGAATCGGCGGCAGCGAGAACGAGAATCGCCGGTCGTCACTGTCGGCGCGGTCCGAGTCACCCGAGTCGTCGTCCCGGTCGTCAGGCATCGTCGAGCACGCGGTCCAGCACCTCCTCGGCGGCGTCGATGACTGCTTCGGGCGGCTGGGTGGCGTCGATGCGGACGAACCGCTCGGGGTCGTAGTCGACGAGCTGCTCGTAGTTCTCGCGGACGTCCGCGAGGAACGCGGCCTGCTCGAACTTGTTCGTCGCGCCGGAGCGCGCGGCGCCGGTCTCGGGGTCGACGTCGAAGTACAGCGTGAGGTCCGGGGGGCGCGTCCACGGCTGGTGGACGCCGCGGACGTACTCCATCGCACGCGGGACTTCACCGTCCAGGACGGCACCCTGGTAGGCGTACCGGGAGTCGGTGTAGCGGTCGGAGACGACGACGTCGCCGTCGGCGAGCGCGGGTTCGACGACGCTGGAGAGGTGGTCGGCGTGGTCGGCGGTGAACAGGAACAGTTCGGCCAGCGGGTCGGCGTCCGCCTCCGCCTCCGAGCGCCGGACGGCCTCGCCGTACCACGAGTCGGTCGGCTCGCTCGTGAACGTGAAGCCGTCGCCGCGGGCGTCCCGGAGCGCCTCCCAGACCGTCGTCTTCCCGCTGCCGTCGATGCCCTCCAGGGTGACGAGCATACACGTGGGACGGACAGCGACGTACAAACGGCTTCGGGTTCCCGGACGACGGACGCGCGGGGCGGTTGGCGCCGTGTAACTCGCTCGGTGCCATACTTTTAGGGTGGTAGCAGTCCTGTATCAGGCCATGGACGTGTTGGTCACTGGCGGGACGGGCTTCATCGGGACGCACGTGTGTCGGGAACTCGACGACCGCGGACACGACGTGACGGCGCTCTCTCGGACGCCCGGGGACGCAGACCTCCCCGGGAGCGTGGAGCGGGTGGTCGGGGACGTGACGGCCTACGACTCCGTCGCGGAGGCCATGGAGGGTCACGACGCCGTCGTGAACCTCGTGGCGCTGTCGCCGCTGTTCAAGCCGAAGCAGGGCGACCGGCGGCACATGGAGGTCCACCTCGGCGGGACGGAGAACGTCGTCCGTGCGGCCGAAGACGCGGGCGTCGAGTACATCCTCCAGATGTCCGCGCTGGACGCCGATTCGAACGGCCCGACCGCGTACCTGCGGGCGAAGGGCCAGGCCGAGGACGTGGTCCGGGACTCGGAACTGGCGTACACCATCTTCCGGCCGTCGGTCATCTTCGGTGAGGGCGGAGAGTTCGTCTCGTTCACGAAGACGCTGACGACGCCGTACGTGACCGGCCTGCCGGGCGGCGGGAAGTCGAAGTTCCAGCCCATCTGGGTGCAGGACCTCGTGCCGATGCTCGCGGACGCCGTCGAGGACGACGACTACTGGGGGGAGACGTACGAAATCGGCGGCCCCGAGGCGCTGACGCTCGCGCAGGTCGCCCGGCTGTCGTACCGGGCCGAGGGGAAGTCCGTGCGCGTGCTGCCGGTGCCGATGCCGCTGGCCGCTATCGGCCTGACGCTCGCCGACCCCCTGCCGTTCGTGCCGATGGGGTCCGACCAGTACCGGTCGCTGAAACTCGACAACACGGTCGCCGACAACGACGTTTCGGCGTTCGGTGTCGACCCCGCGTCGTTGACGACGCTGGAGGAGTACCTCGCCGTCCACTGACTGCCGGTAGGGTGCTCTTAAGTGACGGTACGTGGCACTGAACCGGCGGTAGCCGGCCATTAAATTTAAAGGAGGGTGAGTGGCCAGCAGGGGCTCGAACGCGTGTTTGTCTGCATCACGCCCGCTAACCCTCGAAATCTAGTAACGAGTGACTACCGTCGGACAGCCGTCTGCAAAAGGCTTATACAGCCGTTGGCGCTTTACGTTGGCAAAGGGTTCCGTATGAAACTCGCAATGATCGGGTTCGGTCAGGCGGGCGGGAAAATACTCGATAAGTTCATCGAGTACGACAAGCGCCACGGTTCGGGCATCGTGCGCGCCGCTGTCGCCGTCAACACCGCCAAGGCCGACCTCATGGGTCTGGAGCACGTGCCGAAAGAGAACCGCGTCCTGATCGGTCAGTCCCGCGTGAAGGGACACGGGGTGGGCGCGGACAACGAGCTCGGCGCGGAGATCGCCGAGGAGGACATCGACGAGGTGCAGGGTGCCATCGACTCGATTCCCGTCCACGAGGTCGACGCGTTCCTCGTCATCTCGGGGCTCGGTGGCGGCACCGGCTCCGGTGGCTCGCCCGTCATCGCGAAACACCTCAAGCGCATCTACACCGAACCCGTCTACGGCCTCGGCGTGCTCCCCGGGAGCGACGAGGGCGGCATCTACACGCTGAACGCGGCCCGGTCGTTCCAGACGTTCGTCCGGGAGGTCGACAACCTCCTGGTCTTCGACAACGACGCCTGGCGGAAATCGGGTGAGTCAGTCCAGGGAGGCTACGACGAGATAAACGAGGAAATCGTCACGCGGTTCGGCATCCTGTTCGGCGCCGGCGAGGTCGAACAGGGCGGCGACGTCGCCGAGTCCGTCGTCGACTCCAGCGAGATCATCAACACGCTCGCCGGCGGCGGCGTCTCCACCATCGGCTACGCCTCGGAGACCGTCGACAACGACGGCGGAAGCGGGAGCGGGCTGCTGTCCCGGTTCAAGGGCGACGACGACCCGGTCGAGGACTCGGCGTCGACGACGAACCGCATCACGAGCCTCGTTCGGAAGGCAGCGCTCGGTCGGCTCACGCTCCCCTGTGAGATCGAGGGCACCGAGCGCGCGCTGCTCGTCACGGCCGGTCCGCCGAAGTACCTGAACCGGAAAGGCATCGAGCGCGGCCGGAAGTGGCTCGAGGAGCAGACCGGCTCGATGGAGGTCCGGGGTGGGGACTACCCCGTGCGTGACTCCCAGCAGGTCGCCTCCGTGGTGTTGCTGTCGGGCGTGAACAACGTCCCGCGCATCAAGGAGCTGCAGGAAGTCGCCATCGAAGCCCAGGACAACATCGACGAGATTCGCGAGGAAAGCGAAGATAACTTGGAGGACTTAGTCGAAGACGACGAGGATGAGCTCGAGCCGCTATTCTGAGCTCGGGGCCGTCCTCGCGGTCGTGACGCTACTCGCGGTGGCCGCAGTGCCGGTCGCCGCGGTGTCGGTCAACGGGGACGCGCCGGGCACGGCGCAGGTCGGGGAACAGCAGCAGTCGCGGACGTTCGAAGTGACCGAGCCGTTCAGCGACTACGAGCAGTGGACGCTGCGCGCACAGACTGACCTGACGGAGGTCACCTGGCAGGTGACGACGTTCGACAACGCGAACAACCAGGTGAACAAGGAGTCGGTGACGGGTCAGGAGCTGAACTACCAGCTCCAGGCGTCGTCTGGCGTCACTCGCGTGGAGGTCGCCGTCGAGGGCACGGTGCCGAACACCTCCGCGTTCGAGTGGAGCTACGACCCGGAGCAGACGCTGACGTACGCGTCCTTCGAGCAGACCCAGGAGGGCGGGTCGTCGAACGACATCGGTGAGCCGTTCGAGTTCCGGCCGTACACGTCGGACAGCCAGGAGGCGCGGACGGCCATCAGTGACGCCGAGAGCGCGATCAGCAACGCCCAGGACCAGGGCGCGAGCGTGAGCGGCGCGGAGAGCGACCTGCAGGACGCCATCGAGTTCTACAACAGCGGGAACTTCGAGCAGGCGGTCAGCAACGCCGAGGAGGCGGAGTCGGCCGCGAACAGCGCCGTGGACTCCGCCGAGCAGACCCAGTTGCTGCTGTACGGCGGTGTGGCGGTCGTGCTGTTGCTGGTGGTGGCCGGTATCGGCTACTGGTACCTCCAGCAGCGCGACACCTACGACAAGCTGGGCTGATGCGGACGGTCGTGCCGTTCGACCCCCGGAATCCGAACTCTCGTCTCGCTCCCGTTCTCGACGCCGACCAGCGCCGGGAGTTCGCGGCGGCGATGCTCGCGGACGTCCTCGACGCCGTCCGTGGCGCGGGCGGCGACCCGGCGGTGGTCGCGACGGCACCGCTCGACGTCGACGTCGGGGCGCCCGTGTCGGTCGACGACCGCTCGCTGTCCGCGGCCGTCCAGAGCGAGGTCGATGCGGACCTGCCGGTCGCGGTGGTGATGGCGGACCTCGCGCTCGCCACGCCCGAATCGGTCGGGCGGCTGTTCGACGCGGGCGGCGACGTCGCGCTCGCGCCGGGGACGGCCGGCGGGACGAACGCTCTGGTGGTGCACGAGCCCGACTTCTCGGTGGACTACCACGGCGCGTCGTTCCGAGACCACCGTGAGGCCGCCAAACGCGCCGGCCTCGACGTGTCTGTCGTCGATTCGTTCCGGCTGGCCGTCGACGTGGACGACGTGGCGGACCTCGTGGACGTGTTCGTCCACGCCGACGGGCGGGCTCGGGACTGGCTGGCGGACGCCGGCTTCGAGCTCGTCGTCCGGGACGGCGAGCCCGTGGTCGAACCCAACGCCTAAGCGGCCGACTGCCGGACGGGTGGGTATGAACTGGAGTCCGTTCTCGCGGGCGTTCGGCGCGCTGGTGGGGGTCGGCGCGCTCGCCGTGGCGCTGTTCGCCGGACTGGTGACGGCGCTCGGTTCGGTCGGGGTGCCGCGGTGGACGGCGACGTCGGCGGCCGCGGGCGCAGTCGTGCCGGCGGTGCTCGCGCTGGCGGACACCTACACGCCGCTGGGGAGCAACGCTCGGACGGAGCTGTTACAGGAGCAGCGAGTGGGGACGCTCGTGGCGGACGTCGCACTCACTGGCGCTGTCGGTGGCGTGCTGGCCGCGCTGGGGGCCGTCGCCCTGCTCGGTCCGGAGACGGAGGGGCTGCTGCGGACGGCCGTGCTGGGCGTCGCCATCGCGGTGGGGTACGGGGTGTTCGTCGCGCGGAACTACGACATCTACCGTCCCGACGGGGCGGTAGCGACGGCCGAGGACGCCGAGGTCGAGCCGTGACCGAGATTCCGGGCGCCGACGAGTACGGCGTCGACGTCGAGATTCCGGAGGCCGCCGTCGAGGACGCGCTCGCCGTGCGGCCCGCGGACGTCGAGCCCGCCGACGAGCTGACGTTCGCGCGGAACGTCTTCCTGCCGCTGACGACGGCCTGCCGGTACACGTGTACGTACTGCACGTACTACGACGTTCCCGGGGAGGCGGAGTTGATGAGCCCCGGCGAGATTCGGGAGGCGTGCCGGACGGGCGCCGCGGCCGGCTGCACGGAGGCACTGTTCACGTTCGGCGACGACCCCGACGACCGCTACACCGCCGTCCACGACCAGCTCGCCGAGTGGGGCCACGAGTCCATTCACGGCTACCTCCGGGCGGCCTGCGAGATTGCGCTGTCGGAGGGGCTGCTGCCGCACGCGAATCCCGGCGACCAGACCCGCGAGCAGATGGAACTGGTCGCGGACGTGAACGCGTCGATGGGCGTGATGCTGGAGACGACCGCCGACGTGCGGGCGCACTCCGGCTCCAGGGCGAAGAACCCCGGGCAGCGCCTCCACACCATCCGGACGGCTGGCGAGCTCGGGGTGCCGTTCACGACCGGTATCCTCGTCGGCATCGGCGAGGACTGGCGGGACCGCGCGGAGAGCCTGCTCGCCATTCGGGCGCTCCACGAGCGCTACGGCCACGTCCAGGAGGTCATCGTGCAGCCGGTGAGCCCGAACGAGCGCTGGGACGGCGGCCGGCCGAGCGAGGCGACGATGCGGCGGGCGGTCGCGATGGCGCGGGGCGTGCTCCCGGACGAGGTGGCCGTCCAGGTGCCGCCGAACCTCGCGGACGCTCGTGCGTTGCTCGACTGCGGCGTCGAGGACCTCGGCGGCGTCTCCCCGGTGACCGAGGACTACATCAATCCGGACTACGCGTGGCCCGCGGTGCGGGAGCTGGAGGACATCGCGGACCACGGCGGCGTCCCGCTGCGCGAACGCCTCCCCGTGTACGAGCGCTTCCTCCCCGAGGACGGCGTCGGCAACGAGTGGGTGAGCGAGCGCATCGGCGAGGCCGTCCGGGACGGCGAGCGCTACCAGTCGGTGCTGGCGGACTGAGATTCAGAGGTCGTGTCTCGCGGCGAAGTTCCCGATGGGTTTCCTGACGGCGACGTACGCCGCGGAGACGGCGAGCATGGCGGCGGAGGCGTTGCGGACGAAGCCGTCGTACAGCAGGAGGCCGGGGAGCGAGCAGACGGCGGCGGCGAACAGGTCGCGGGGGGAGCCGTCGTAGGGAATCAGGCGGCGGGGGCGAATCCACTCGCCGCGGTAGTGGGAGTAGACGCCGCGGGGGTCGTCGTTGGCCCAGGGGCGGGCGCCGAGTCCGCCGCCGAACACGTCGCTGACGGAGTGAACCGCGGCGGCCAGCGCGAAGAACGCGGCGCCGACCGTGTAGTCGGTCGGCCAGGCGACGGCGACCGGGAACGCGGCGAGGACGGCGAGCCAGTAGTGTTCGGGGAAGTGCAGGGTCTTCCGGTGGGCGACGACGGCGACGTCGAAGTCGGGGAAGAAGCCGCCGGCGATGCCGCCGATGGCCGCCGGAATCGCGAACTCGGGGGCGACGGGGAGTGTGAGCGCCGCGAGGCAGACGCCGATCGCGGCGTGGGTGGTGCTCATCATGCTAGTCGTCGGCGCTCGCTTCGCTTCTGGCGTCGTCTGCGTGTTCGGGGACGAGTGGCGTGCCGTCGGCTTCCGGGCCGATGCGGGGGCCGAGCGTGTCGGCGTCGGGGTCGAGGACGCGGCGCTCGGTGTAGTCCGTGGAGCGTTCGACGGGCGTGCGGCCGATGGCCGAAATCATCTCCGCGTAGTCCGCGACCGACCGGAACTCGCCGTGCTGGCCACCGGCGCGCTTCGTGATTTCCTCGCTGAGGATGGTGCCCATGAAGTCGTCCGCGCCGCAGTTCAGGAGTTTTAGCCCCTTCGCGTCCCCGAACTTCACCCACGAGGACTGGATGTGGTCGACGTTGTCGAGGAACAGCCGGGAGACCGCGATCATGAGTTCGTCCTCGGCGTCGCTTGCGCCCGAGTCGACGACGCCGCGCTCGTACAGCGGCGTCTCCTGGTGGATGAACGAGAGGGGGACGAACTCGGTGATGTTGTCCGTACGGTCCTGGAGGTCGCGGACGACGTCGAGGTGCTGGACGCGGTGGGCGGCGTTCTCGACGTGCCCGTACATGATGGTCGCGGTCATCGGGAGGCCGGCGTCGGCGGCGGCCTCCATCGCGGCGACCCACTCGTCGGTGACCATCTTGCCCGGGCAGATGACGTCCCGGACCTCGTCGACGAGAATCTCCGCGGCGGTGCCGGGGACGGTGTCGAGGCCGGCGTCGGCCAGCGTCCGGTAGACCTCGTCGTAGCCCCACTCGACCCCGCGCTGGGCGTGGTGGGCCTCCTCCGGGGTGACGGAGTGGACGTGGGCGCCCGCGTCGCTCATCGCCGCAATCTGGTCGACGTACGTCGTCGGGTCGGTCTCGTACACCTCGGGCGGCTTGTAGTTGTGCTCGAGGTCGTCGGGGTCGAGGGCCTCACGGTGGGCCTCGTTCAGGCCGAACGCGGGATGCAGGCCGGAGACCGACGTGACCTCGGAGACGCCGCGTTCGACGGCGTCGGCGACGGTGGCCCTCGACTCGTCGGGCGTCTTCGTGAAGCCGGCGTGGGCCTCCTCGTTGTCGGTCTCGAAGCGGTGGGCGGTGTCCTTGAAGTTGCAGAACAGACAGCCCGTGTTGCAGGCGGTGGTGACGTTGTTGTTGAGGTTCGCGACGAACGTCACCTCGTCGCCGACCACGTCGGCCCGGCGGCGGTCGGCGGCCTCCAGGACGAGTTCCTTTCGCTGGGGGTCGATGCCCTCGCTGTCGGTGCCAGTCGTGATGAGTTCGATGCCGTCGTCGACGGTCAGGCGCTCGCCGTCCCGGGCGTTCGCCAGCGCGTTCTCGAACGACTGGTCGGTCTCGGGGACCACGTCGAACTCGAGGTCGCCGGCGTCAGTCATTGTCGGTGAGTGTCCTCGCACGGACAAAAGTCCTGCCACACCGGCACCACAGACCCACGAACGTGTACATCTCCAGTCGAAGCGGTGGGGTTGTAGGCACGAGAGTGAAAGATTGATGGGGTGGGGTCCCGGTCGTACGCGTATGGCGAGCGTCAAAGACCTCCGCGTCGAGTCGGCACCCGCCCGGGACGCGCTCGGCCGGGGCGTCTTCGAGTTCAGCGACAGGTACTCCGTCTTCGACTGGGGCGAGATGCCCGACCTCGTGCCGGGGAAGGGAGCGAGCCTCTGCACGATGGGCGCGTTCAACTTCGAACTCCTCGAAGCCGAGGGAGTTCCGACGCACTACCGAGGCGTTCGGACGGCGGACGGCGACACCGTCGCCCTCGCGGACGCGCCCGAGGCGCCGACGGAGATGGTCGTCGGACTCACGCAGGTCCCCGATCTCCCCTTCACGGACGGCGAGTACGAGTACGACGCGTACCACGACGCGGCCGGCGAGAACTACCTCGTCCCGCTGGAGGTCGTCTTCCGGAACAGCGTCCCCGTCGGCTCCAGTCTGCGCTCGCGCTGTGCCCCCGTCGACGTCGGCCTCGACGCGAGCGAGTGGCCCGACGAGCCCGTCGACCTCCCGGACACCGTCGTGGAGTTCTCCACCAAGTACGAGGAGCAGGACCGCTACCTCTCGAAGTCCGAGGCCGACCGGGTCGCGGGCACCGCCGAGGTCGCCGAGCTGGACGCGGTCGCCCGGCGCGTGAACGAGGTCGTCACGGAGCGCGCCGCCGAGACCGGGTTCGTCCACGAGGACGGCAAAATCGAGTGTCTCTACGTCGACGGGGAGGTGCGGGTCGCGGACGTCGCCGGGACCTTCGACGAGAACCGCTTCCGGTTCGACGGCCGCGAGGTCTCGAAGGAGGCCGTGCGGCAGTTCTACAAGCAGAGTGACCCCGAGTGGGTCGACGCCGTGACGGCCGCCAAGCAGGAGGCCGACGAGCGCGGCGTCGCCGACTGGAAGTCCCTCTGCGAGCCGTCCCCCGACCCGCTGCCGCCGGAGATTCTGCAGGCCGCGGCCGACCTGTACGCCGCGGGCGCGAACCGCTACACGGGCCACGACTGGTTCGACGCGCCGCCGCTCGGCGACGCGCTCGACGCCTTCGAGTGATGCGGCGGCGGTGGGCCGCCGTCACGGTCGCGCTATCCATCCTCGTGCTCGTCACGTCGCTGGTCCCGGTCCCCGACGGCGACAGCGTCCCGACTGGAGTGGACAAGGTCGTCCACGCCGTCGGCTACGGGGCAATCGCGTTCGCCGCGACGCGCGCCGTCGAGGACCGCAGCCGGCGGGCGCTCGTCGCCGTGGTCGCCACCGTGTTCGGGTTCGGCGCGGGTATCGAGGTCGTGCAGCCGCTCGCCGGTCGAACGGCGAGCGTCACAGATGCGCTCGCGAACCTCGCCGGCGCTGCGCTGGGCGCGCTCGCGGGCCGCGTCAGTCGAAGCCGCTGACGAGCGTCACGACCCACTGGGCCGGGTCGGGGCCGGCGCGCGCTTCGACGCGCGTCACCCACTTCACCCACTGGAACCCCCGGCGGCCGGGCGCGACCAGACGGACGGGGGCGCCGTGGCCGTGGCTGAGTCGCTCGCCCCCGACGTGGGTCGCGAGGAGGGCATCTCTGGCTTCCTCGACGGGCAGCGTCCAGCGGTAGCCGGTGACGGAGACGAACCGGACGTGGCTCGCCCCTGGTGTGGTGCCGCCCGCCGCATCGAGCACGTCGCCGACCCGAGTCCCCTGCCAATCCTGGACCGTGTACCAGCCGCTCGTGCAGTCCAGCAGCGCGCGCTCCGCCTCGCCGCTGGCGACCGCCTCGAGTGGGAGAGCGAGCGGGTCTGTGACCTCGCCGGCGACGGCGAGCCGGTAGCGCTCGCGGTCGATGGGCTCGGGGTCGTCCGCCACCCACGAGGTCGGCGGGAAGGCGCCGTTGCCCTCGCCCTCCCGGGGCTGAGAGCCCGTGAACCGCCGGTCGGCACCCGCCGTGTCGAGGAGCTCGTTGGCGGCCTGCTGTGCGCGGTACGTGACCGCGCCGGCGACGAACAGCCCGGTGTACTGGAGCGCAGTGCGGCGTCCCTCGACGTCCGCGCGGCGCGGCAACCGGAACCGGGTGGCGGCGTGCAGCGGGACGGCGACCAGCAGGAGCAGGCCGAACGCGACGTGGACCGACAGCAGCGTCCACAGCGAGACGCGAACGTCGAGCCCGAACACCCACGCCGCGCCAGTCGCGAGCGCGCCGACCGCGGCGACGGCGGCGAGCACGGAGAGCGCGGTCGAGCGCCGCCAGCGGCCGGGGTCGGTGAGGTTCCGGCGGACGCGACGCAGCTTGAAGAACAGCAGGGCGACGATGGCGACCCCGAGGCTGCGGTGGAGCCAGAACACCGGCCAGCCGTCCGGGGTCGCCACCACGAAGGAGACGAAGCCGGTGAGGGCTTCGACGGCGACGAGCGCGAACAGCGACCAGTCGACGACCCGTGGCCGGGGCTCCAGCCAGTCGACTGCCCGCCGGAGTGCGCCCCCGATAGCCATGCCTGTCGGTTGGGACTCGCACTACAAGAACGAGTGGGCGCCGCTGCGGGCGAGGCGCCGAAACCGAGGCCGTCAGTCGAGCGTCTCGACGTCCGCATCCGGTGCGTTCGCCTTCACCGACTCGATGCCCTCCTCGGCCTTCTGCTTGGACGCGTACCCCTCGCCGGAGTCCGCGATGATGTTGCCGTTGTCGTGTTGCAGCCGCCAGCGGTACTGTCCGGCCTCGTCTTCGTACACTTCGAAGGTCGCTTTGCTCACGTCGGAGTGCTCGCCCGGCACCCGGAAATAGTTCCGCCCCGCCGGGACCCAGCCGGCCGTGGGCCGGCCGGGCTCCGACAGACGAAGCCGCTTTACGCCCGCGAGTCCTCTTCGCGGGCAATGAGCGAGCCGAGCGCGGAGGTCTACGAGCGTGGGCGGGGGATGGACGCCCACAACAAGGTGATGCGGGAGCTGCGGGACGAGAAGGGGTCGAAGGACTACGACCCGCGGGAGCCGACCCGGGTCTGGCTGGACGAGGACAACACGCCGGACGGCGTCTACGACAGCCTCACCATCATCCTGAACACGGGCGGCTGCCGGTGGGCGCGGGCCGGCGGCTGCACGATGTGCGGCTACGTCGCGGAGAGCGTCGAGGGCGGGTCGGTCGCTCACGAGGACCTGATGGCGCAGATCGACGAGTGTCTCGCCCACGAGCGCGAGGAGGCCGACGAGGAGGCCGGCCTCATCAAGATCTACACGAGCGGGTCGTTCCTCGACGAGCGCGAGGTCCCCGCCGAGACGCGGCAGGCAATCGCGGAGACGTTCGCGGACCGCGAGCGGATCGTCGTGGAGAGCCTGCCGGACTTCGTGGAGCGCGAGAAGCTCGCTGACTTCACCGGGGTCGGCCTGGAGACGGACGTGGCCGTGGGCCTGGAGACGGCGACCGACCGGGTGCGCCACGACTGCGTGAACAAGTACTTCGACTTCACCGACTTCGAGGCCGCGTGCGCGGAGGCCCGGGAGGCCGACGCCGGCGTGAAGGCGTACCTCCTGATGAAGCCGCCGTTCCTCTCCGAATCGGAGGCCATCGAGGACATGCAGTCCTCCGTCCGCCGCTGTGCGGACGTGGACGGCTGTCACACCGTCTCGATGAACCCGACGAACGTCCAGCGGTACACGATGGTCGACCAGCTGCACTTCCGGGGCGGCTACCGGCCGCCGTGGCTCTGGAGCGTCGCGGAGGTCCTGGAGTCGACGGCGGACGTCGACGCCATCGTCGTCTCGGACCCGGTCGGCCACGGCAGCGACCGCGGCCCCCACAACTGCGGGGAGTGCGACGACCTGGTGCAGGAGGCCATCAAGGACTTCGACCTCCGGCAGGACCCGTCGGTGTTCTCGGAGGTCACCTGTGAGTGCGAGGCGACCCACGAGGCCGTGGTGGAACGGGAGGCCGCGTACAATCTCCCGCTCGCCGAGTAGCCGACCTGTCAGCGAGTTCGGGAAAACGGCTAAGTCCCCGAGCCGAGAATAATTAAACAAGAGAATAAGCGAAATTATATCTCTGGCTTCTTCTATCAGTTTCCCGTAGCTACTGCTCCGCGCCGCTACCGCCCGAGAACCGGCGCGTCCGCTCGCAGCGCCCGCCGACCACCCGCAGTCACAACTCCACATGACAGCCGACTCCACAGCCGACGGCACCGCCACCGCCCCGACTCTCACCGTCACACCCGACCCCGCTGACGTCACCGACCGGCTCTCCATCGCCCTGACCGACCTCGACCCCGGGCAGCGCGTCACGCTCGACGCGACCTTCGTCGACCTCGGCACCGAGTGGGCCAGCGAGGCCGCCTTCGAGGCCGACGACGACGGCCGCGTCGACCTCACCGAGCACGCCCCGGTCGCGGGCGCCTACGACGGCGTCCGGCCGATGGGACTCGTGCAGTTCGCCGAGCGCGTCGGCGACGACCCGGTGAGCGCCGCCACCGGGGCCGAGACGACCGACCTCCACTTGACGGCCAGCGTGGCCGGCGACTCCGTCGCCGAGACCGCGGTCACGCGACGCATCGCGCCGGGCGTCGAACGCACCGACCTGGACCCCGAAACGGACGGTCTCGGCGGCGAGCTCTACGTCCCGGAGGCCGAGGCCCCCCGTCCGGGCGTCCTGACACTCCACGGCTCGGGCGGCGACCCACTCGGTCGGAAAGCGCGCGCCCTCGCCGCCGAGGGGTTCGTCGTGCTCGCCCTCGAGTACACCGGCGGCCCCAGCCCCGTCCCGGAGGCGCTCGCCGAAGTGCCCGTCTCGTACGCGGGCGACGCCGTCGACTACCTCCACGCCCGCGAGGACGTGACCGACGGCGAGGTGGGCGTGGTCGGCGTCTCACGCGGCACCGAGCTCGCGCTGCTGACTGCCAGCGAGCGCGACGACGTCGGCGCCGTGGTGGCGTACGCTCCGAGCGCGTACGGCTGGTTCGGCGACGGTGACGGCGACGGCCCGCCGCCGGCCGCGTGGTCGGTCGACGGCGAGCCGCTCCCCCTGCTCCCGCACCCCGGCGAGGACGCGCGACCCGCCGAGACCGACGAGGGCGTGCGCTACCGGCCGATGTTCGAGGCGTTCGTGGCGAACGCTCCCGCGGACGCGCTCCGAGACGCCCGACTCCCCGTCGAGGACGTGGCCGCCGACGTGGTCCTCGTCTCGGGCGGCGACGACGGCGTCTGGCCGGCGGGCCAGATGGCCGAGACGGTCGCCGACGCGATGGCGGACGCCCCCGGAACGGCCACCAGCCGCCACTACCCGGACGCGGGCCACGGCATCTTCCTGCCGTACCACCCGACCTCCGAGCGCGCCACCGCAACCCCCGAGAACGGCCGGACCGTCGCACACGGCGGGACGCCCGCCGGCGCCGCGGACGCCGACCGGGATTCGTGGACCGCCGCTCTCGACGCCCTGGAGGCCCTGCGATGAACGGCAACGACCGGACGCACCCGGAGACCATCGACTGGACCGCGTTCTGGGCGGACGCCGACGACGAGGACCGTGAGAGCGCGAACGCCGCCGCCCACCACGCCGCCGACCTGATTCCCGAGTTCGTCGCCGAACGCCACAGCCCCGACGCCATCGCGGACGTGGGCTGTGGCGGCGCCGCCCTGACCTTCGCGCTCGCCGACGCCTTCCCCGACGCCGAGGTCGTGGGCTACGACGCCGCCGACTCGGTGCTCGCCGAGAACCGCGAGGAAGCCGGCGAGCGCGGCGTCGGGAACGTCGCCTTCCAGCGCGGCGTGCTCCCCGACTTCGACCCCGGCCGGCAGTTCGACGTGGTGGCGTGCTGCCACACCCTGGACTACGTGGCCGACTCCGAGCGCGCCCTCCAGTCGCTGTACGACGCCGTCGCGCCGGGTGGCGACCTCGTGCTCACGTACACGAACGACCTCGGTCGCGCGCACTTCCAGCGCGTCGCCGACGACCCGCCCGAGGAGGTCGACGCGGAGCGCTACGCGGAGCGCTTCGGGCTCGTGCTCGCTGACGAGAGCACGCTGTCCTACGACGCCGTCCACGACGCCCTCGGGACGTGGCCGCGGAGCTTCTGGGGGGTCGTGGACAGGCCCGAGCAGCGGTGGGCGTGGCGGAACCACCCGCTCGTCTGGGTGCCGAAGGCGTAGCACCCGGGCCGGGGTACCCGTAACCGCGAGCCGAATCTGTCGGCGAACCCCGCCGGCTGACCCCACAGCCAAGTCACTCGCCGCCCTACGGACGGGTATGGTCGAACGCAACGTCGGCGGCCGCGACCGACTCGTCCGCACCGTGCTCGCCGTGGCGCTTGCCGCGCTCGCGGTCGTGAAGCTCCGAGGCGGCGACCGAACCACCGGCCTGCTCGCGGGCGTCGCCGCTGCCGGCCTCGGGTTCAACGCCGTCACCTGTTTCTGCGGGCTGAACGCCGCACTCGGCGTCGACACCACCACCGAGGAGTGAGCCAGCGGAGGCACTCAGCCGGCCGGTCCGGCGCGCGCTAATCGGACGGTCCCGGTCTCGTTCTGGAACCACGGGACGGCGACGGCGTTCAGCCGCTCGTGCGCGGTCTCGAATGTCGTTCCGGAGGGCTCGTCCTGGCCGACGTACGTCCCGAACTGGGTGTGGTTGACGCCCGGCAGCACCGCGACGCGCGCCGACGCGGGGAGGTTCGCGAGCGAGTCCTCGTAGGCCGCCCGGTTCAGCACGGTGTCCGACTCCCCGACGACGCTCAACGCGGCGAGGCCGGCGCGGTCTGAGACGTCGACGTCGCAGTACGACCCGTACAGCACCAGTCCGGAGACGTCCTCCGTCCCGGCGGCGTACCGGCACGCCATCGCGCCGCCGAGGGAGTGCCCGCCGACGTACCACTCCGAGACGCCGTCGTGGGCTGCCATCGCTCGCTCGGCGGCGTGCCCGCGGAGGCCGGCCCTCGCCAGCCCGTAGTCGACGACGGCGAGGTTCAGCGGGAGCTTCGGAATCACGACGGTGACGCCGGCCTCGCTCGCGAGCGCGGCGAGCGACCCGACGTAGGCGTCCGGGTGGACGCGCGCGCCGGGGTAGAACACCAGCCCCGTGTCGGTGTCCGCGCCGGTCGGCCGGAGGACGTACCCGCCGGCGTCCGTCTGGTCGACGGTGACGCCGCTCCGGGCGTCGACGGCGGCGACGCTCCCCCGGGCGTCGTGGTACGGCGTCGCCGCCCAGCCGACGCCGACGGTGGCGGCGACGACGAGCAGCCCGACCACCCAGACGGCGACGCGTTCCCGGCGACGGCGAGCGACTAGTGACCCCTCCGAGGCAGTCATCCTACCACAGTTGTCGACGCGGACGACAAAGAGCGGTCCGGTAGCCCTGGCGGCGCGGGCGAGCGCGTCCTCGACGCCATCGGGAGTCCGGGACAACTGGTAGGGGGCTGGCGTCCGTATCGTGTCGCATGCCAACAATCTACTACCGCGGTCGGGAGATAGACTGCGAAGCGGGCACCGTGCTCCGTGACGCGCTGAAAGACGCCGGGGAGACACCCCACAACGGCCTCGCGGACGCCCTGAACTGCCGCGGGATGGCGACCTGCGGGACGTGCGCCGTCGCGGTCGAGGGAGACGTGAGCGAGCCGACGAGCGGGGAGGAGCGCCGGCTGTCGTTCCCGCCACACGAGTCGGACAGCGGGCTGCGGCTGGCCTGCCAGACGACCGTCGAGGGCGACGTCACCGTCACGAAACACGACGGCTTCTGGGGGCAGAACGTCGAGAGCGACGGGGACGCGTAGCGGTCAGGCGAACGCGTCGAGGACGCCCTGACCGTCGGTGAGTCCGAGTTCGGGGAGCGTCGCTCGCTCGGGGTGAGGCATCATGACGGCGACGGTGTCGCGGTCGCCGGTGAGGCCGGCGACCGCGCCCGTGGAGCCGTTCGGGTTCGCGGCCTCGGTGACCTCGCCGTCGGCGTCGCAGTACCGGAAGAGCACGCGGTCGTCGGCGACCAGGTCGTCGTAGGCGTCCGAGCCGATCTCGAAGCGCCCCTCGCCGTGCGCGATGGGGACCTCGACGACCTCGCCCTCGTCGAACGCGGCGGTCCAGGGCGTGTCGGCGTTCTCGACGCGGAGGTGGACGTGCTCGCACTGGAAGCGCGCGCTGGCGTTCGTCGTGAACGCCCCGGGCGTCAGGCCCGCTTCACAGCCGATCTGCGCGCCGTTGCAGACGCCGAGGACGGGGACGCCGTCGTCGGCGAGGTCCCGAATCTCGGCCATTATGGGGGAGCGAGCGGCCATCGCACCCGCCCGGAGGTAGTCGCCGTACGAGAAGCCGCCGGGGACGACCACGCCGTCCGTGTCCGCGGGGAGGCCGTCCTCGTGCCACACCACGTCCGCGTCGACGCCGAGGTGAGCGAGCGCGCGGACGGCGTCGCGGTCGCAGTTCGAGCCGCCGAAGCGAATCACCGAGACCGTCATTCGCGGGTCTCGACCGCCACGTCGTAGTCGTGGATGGTCGGGTTGGCGAGCAGGCGTTCGGCCATCTCGCCGGCGCGGTCGGTGGCCGCCGTCTCGTCGTCGGCGTCGAGGTCGATTTCGAAGCGGTCGGCCGACCGGAGGTCGCCGAGTTCGAAGCCGAGACGTTCGAGGGCCTGCTGGGTGGTCTCGGCTTCGGGGTCGAGGACGCCCCGCTTCAGTCGGACCGTCACCGTGGCGGTGTACGCGGTCATCACCGTAGTGTGTTCGTCCGTGCCCAATTACTCTTGTGGAAAACTGTCGTATTGCACGTTCGTGGATTGTCAGTCGGTATCGTACACGGGGCACACCTATCCGTGCTGACGGCCTCGACGTGTGTATGCCCAGCGAGCAGCAGTCCACGGGCGTAGCGTCCGACGACCACACAGAAGTCACGGTCGTCGGAGCCGACCGCACCGGCATCGTCGCCGCGGTCACCGGACTGCTGTTCGAACACGGCGCGAACATCGAGGACATCGAGCAGACGGTTCGGGACGGCGTGTTCCGGATGACGCTCCTGGCAGATTGCGGCTTCGAGGACGGCGAGACGCCCGTTACCGACCGCGAGGCGTTCCGCGAGGACCTCCACGCGACCGGCGAGGACCTCGGCGTGGACGTCACGGTCCGGTTCCCGGGCGAGCGCGACGAGGGCATCGCCGTCCTCGTGACGAAAGAGGACCACTGCCTGCGCGCGCTCCTCGACGCCGACCTCGCCGCTCCCGTCCGAGTCGTCATCGGGAACCACGACGACCTCCAGTCGGTCGCCGAAGACCACGGCGTCCCGTTCCACGACATCGGCGACGACTCGGGTACTCCCGACGAAGAGCGCCTGCTCGACCTGCTCGACGAGTACGACGTCGACCTCGTGTTGCTCGCGCGCTACATGCGCATCCTCAGCCCCGACGTCGTCTTCCGGTACGCCGGCCGCATCGTGAACGTCCACCCGAGCCTGCTGCCCGCGTTCCCGGGCGCGCAGGCCTACCGGCAGGCCGTCGAGGCCGGCGTCCGCGTCGCGGGCGTCACGGCTCACTACGTCACCACCGACCTCGACCAAGGCCCCGTCCTCACCCAGCGCGCGTTCACCGTCCCGCCGAACGCGACCGTCGCGGACCTCCGGGAGCGCGGCCAGCCCCTCGAAGCCGAGGCGCTGGTCGCCGCCGCGCGCGCCCACCTCGCCGGCGACACGACCGTCCGCCGCGGCGCGGTCGCCGTCGGTGGCGACCACGAGTACGGCGCACTCGCGGGAGATTAGCGGTGTCGGCCGCTCCGGCCAGCAACTGACCGGAAGCGCGGTGTCGGCCGCTCCGGCGGTCGACTGGCCGCCCAATCTCGGTTCCGCAGCAGTCTTGTAGGTCGCCGTCGTTCCCGCTGGCGTGAACGACGGCCACGCCGTGACGCGGTGCTGGAGGTGTTCCGGGGGCCGATGAGTTCGGACCTCGCGGCGGCCGCCCGCAGTCTCCGGCACGCCGGCTTCGACGCCGTCCGGGAGTTCGTCTCGCGGACGTACTACGGGCTCGGGAGCCACAGCGACCCGGACGACGTGCTGGGCGCGGACTGGGACCTCCTGGTCGTGCTCGACGCCTGCCGCGCCGACGTGTTCGCCGACGTCGTCGGCGACGGCGACTACTCCTTCGGCGTGGGCGGCACCGCCACGTCCCCGGCGAGTTCGTCGACGGAGTGGCTCGACTCCGTCTTCGGGCGAGCCAGCGACGACGACCTGGCCGAGGTCACCTACGTCACGGGCAACCCCTACTCCTCCCGGACCATCGACACCGACCGCCTCGGCGCCTGCGAGGAGGTCTGGCAGTACGCGTGGGACGACGACCGCGGGACGATTCCGCCCCGGCCGCTGACCGACGCCGCGATTCGCGCCGGCCGGCGGGCGGAGACCGAGCGGCTGGTCGTCCACTACATGCAGCCGCACTTCCCGACCGTCTTCGACGGCGGCGACGACGGCATCGCGCTCGACGACTGGGGCGACCAGCCGATGTCGGTCTGGGAGCAGCTCCGGTTCGGCCGGCGGACCGTCGAGGACGTCTGGGCGGACTACGAGCGCAACCTCGAAGCCGTCCTCGAAGACGTCGAACTCCTGCTGTCGAACGTGGACGCCGAGACGGCGGTGCTGACCGCCGACCACGGGAACGCGTTCGGCGAACACCACATCTACGGCCACCCGAGCGGCGTCGACCTCCCGGCGCTCCGCGAGGTGCCGTGGTGCGAGACGACCGCCAGCGACGACCACACTCACGACCCCGGCGACCCCGGCGGCGGCGAGGCGACCGACGAGGAGACCGTCGACGACCGCCTGGAGAGCCTCGGCTACAAAGTATGACCACGATCGACACGCCACCGAACCTCCTGGTGCTGTGCGTCGACTGCCTGCGGGACGACTTCGTGCGCAGCGACCGCACCGACACGCCGTTCCTCGATTCGCTGCGCGCGGACGGGCTGGACTGCTCGAACGTCTACTCGTCGACCACGACCACGACGCCCGCGATGGCGAGTCTCCTCACGGGGACGTACAACGAGCGCAACGGCGTCATGTCGCTGCGGCGCGGCACGCTCTCCGGGGACGTCGACCCGCTGGCGGAAGTGCTCGGTGACGCCGGCTACCACACCGAGGCCCGAGTCACCGGCCCCCTGCTACCGGAGACGGGCCTCGACAGGGGCTTCGACGTGTACGACCACCGCGCCGAAGACGCCGACCTGTTCCGCGGCTGGAAGCCCGAGATACTCGACCGCCTCGAATCTATGCCGGAGCCGTTCGGCGCGTTCGTCCACCTCTGGGAGCTCCACGAGGACGTCCACGTCCCCGGCGAGTTCGACGACCCGGCGTACGGCGCGACGCCGTACGGCCGCGCGCTGTCGGCGCTCGACCGCGACCTCGCCGACCTCGGGGACGCCGCCCCCGAGAACACGGTCGTCGCGTTCGTCGGCGACCACGGCGAGAGCGTCACGTTCCGAAACTCGCCGCTGCGACTCCTCCTGAAGTCCGCCCGGGACGCCCTCCAGTACTACGGCGGCGTCGACCTCCGAGACCGGGTGGCGGCACTGAACCGCCGCTGGGACGGCCGCGGGCCGGACATCTCCGACCACTACCTGGAGAACGGCCACGGAGAGAACGTCTACGACTTCACGACGAACGTCCCGTTCGTGCTCTCGGGGCCGGGCGTCGAGGCGGGCTCCGTCGACGCCCAGCTCCGGCAGGTCGACGTGTTTCCGACGCTGCTCGACGCGCTCGGCGTCGGCGAACGCCCGGACAACGAGGTCGACGGCGAGCCGGTGAGCGCGGACACGGACAGCGACCGCCCCGCGTACCTGCGGGCGTGTGGCGCGTCGCTGCACCGCGAACGCAACTGGGCCCGGGCGGTGCGCGCGGACGGCTACAAGTACGTCACGTACCCCGACCGCGACTGGGACGCCGAACTCTACGACCTCGACGCCGACCCCCGAGAGCTCCGCCGCGTCGACGACCCCGACGTCGAGGCCCGGATGGAGCGGCTGCTGCCGGCGCGCGGTCAGCCCCTCGACCAGGTCGAGGAACTCGACATCGACGACCACCTCGAGGACCTCGGCTACCTCTGAACGCGGGCGAGCGAGCACCAGGCCGGCTCGCTACCGGGACCGCGAGAACCGCGTCTCGATGGGGTCGTCCCGCGTCGTGTTCCAGTAGAAGCCGCCGAGCCCGAAGACCGCCTGGACGACGCTGACGGCCGTCAGCAGGACGTCGCCCCGGGTAGCGAACGCGACAGTGAGCGCGGCGGCGAACAGCCCGTACGCCAGCAGGAGCCAGCGACTGTCCACACTCGACGCTCCGGCGGCAGCCCTATCACCGTACCGGGAGCCGGGGTGTCGGGAGGACAGCGATGCCGGAGCTGGCGTCCTGAGAACCCTACGGTGCGCGGTCGCTCCTGCTACGGACCCCGAGCACGCTCGCGGCCGCGGCGCCGACGCTCGTCGTCAGGATGTAGCCGCCGACGCTGTGAATCGTGACGGCCGCCGCGACGGTCGGCGCGGCCGCCGACGTGACGACGGTGAGCGCGGTGACGTTGATGGCCTCCGTCCCGCCGAGCGCGCCCGGCGTCGGGAGCACGGACCCCATCGTCCCCAGCGGCAGCACGAAGAACGGCACGTAGAACGGGATGGTGGTGTCGAGCGCGAGGAAGGTCACCCAGAGCCCGACGGCCTGGAACCCCCAGCCGAGCGCGGAGAGCGCGACAGCGCCGGCGAGCCGCCGGCGGTCGCCCGCCACGCGCCCGATGGCCGTCGCGAAGGTCCGGATTCGGTCCATCACCGCGTCCCGGCTCGGCGGCGTGAGCCGCGGCACGCGGTTCGTGACGGCGTGGACGACGCGGTAGGCGGCGTCCGCCACGACTCGACCGACGCCGTCCCGGAACACGTAGAGGACGACCGCGACGACCGCGACGACTGCGACGCCGCCCGCAACCGCGGTTGTCAGTCCCTGGAGTTCGCTCGGGAGCCGCGGGACGGTGGTGACGTAGTAGGCGGCGCCGACGAGCGCGAACGTCGTCGACGGCACGACGTTGATGGCGTCCAGGGACGTGATGGAGGCGAGACTCACCTCGTAGTCGGTGCCGGCTGCCTGCGTGAGCAGCCACGCTGTCACGGGCTCGCCGCCCGCCTGACCGAACGGCGTGACGTGGTTCGCGAACGCCCCGGCGGCGTTCGCCAGGAGCGCGGTCGACACCGGTGCGTCGACGCCCAGGGCTTCCAGGACCGTCCACAGTTCGACGCCCCACGCGGCGTTCCACGCGAGAATGAGCGCTGCGACCACGGCGAGCAGTGCGAGGTCGGCGCTCCGAGCCTCCGCCAGCACCTCGCCGGCGTCCACGACGTAGAACATGACGGCGAAGACGACCGCAGCGACGAGGAATCCGGCGGCCGTGGCCGTGAGACGCTCTCTGTCCACACTGGAGTTCGTCCGGCCTCGCGAATCAATCCACCGAATCCCGTCCGGCTACCCTCGGGTGGTCCAGTCCTCGCGGGCTCTGAGCGCTCGCTCCGCGTCGTCGTCGATGTGGTCGCGGACGGCGAGGAGGTCCGTGGTCGTGACGACGCCGACGAGGTCGAGGCCGTCCGCAACCGGGAGGTGGCTCACGTCGGCCTCGTGCATCTGGTGTGCGGCGCGCTCCACGGACGCCGACGGCTCCACGGTCTCCAGCGGCCGCGAGGACGCAGCGTAGACGGGAATCTCGGTGAACGCCCGGTCGAACTCGTGGCCGGCCGCGACGACGTCGAACTCGGTGAGGATGCCCGCCGGGTTGCCGTCTCTCGTGACGACGACGCTGCCCACGCTCGCGTCCAGCATCCGGCCGGCGGCCTCGTGTAGCGAGGCCTCGGCGGCCACCGACACCACGTTCGTCGTCATCGCGGCCTCGACGCGCATGGCGGCTTCCACGACGCCGGGGGTCTTGTCACTTCTCCACGCAGTGCCGGACGTGGACCGCCATCCCGCGGGTGGCGTCGGCCATCGCGGGGCCCGGCATCTCGGCGCGCCCGACGGCGAACGCGGCGGGGCCCTCGACGACGACCTCGTCGCCGACGCGGATGTCGTCGCTGGCGTCTATCACGCCCGGCGCGAGCACGCTGCCCTGGGGGACGAAGCCGTCGATTTCGACGCGCTTCGTGGGAGCGTCGCTGTCCACCCACTGCCGGGCGCCGGCGAGCGTGAACGACAGCGAGCCGTACTGGGGGACGAGCGCGGCGAGCTGGTCGCCCGTCTCGCCGTCCAGCGCCTGCAGCTTCGGGTAGCGGCCCTGCACCTCGATGTCGGCGAATATCTCGTCGCCGGCGCCGTCACCGAAGTAGAAGTCAGCGACCGCCTGCAGCGTCGCCTCCTCGCGCTCCTGCACCCAGATCTTGTCCTCGCCGGCGAGGGCGGCGTTCAGTTCGCCGAGGCTCTCGTCGGTCGTCGGGTGGTCCTCGACCGTGAACTCGAAGGGCACGTCGACCTGGCCGGCGACGCGCTCGCAGATGTCGCGGTAGCCCTCCGGCGGCACGTGCGCGATGACCCGAGAGTAGTCCGTGCGTTCGAGGTAGCGCCGGAGCACCTGCGCGACGAAGTCCTTCTCCTCGGCGCTCCAGCGCCCCGTCACCACGGAGTCGTAGTGCTGGGCGGGGTAGGTGAGTTCGAGTTCCTGAGGGACGACGCCGATGGGCGACGTCATCGACACCACGTGCGCGCGGTAGCTCGCGGCGTCCTGGAACTGGCGGTGGCTCTGGGAGTCGCTGTACGGCTTCCGAGCCGAACAGGGCACCAGCAGGAGCGGGTGGCCGTCGAGGCGTTTGCGGTAGCGGCTGGTGACGCGGTCGGCGAACCGCTGAATCTCGACTCGCCGGAGCGCGTCCTCCGTCGACGAGAGCAGCAGCGAGTCGCGGTACGCCGGCGTCCGCTGCTCGACGTAGCCGTACTGCTGGTCGAGTTCGCGGAACGCCGCCGTCAGCCACGCCGTGTGGCGGGCCTGTCCCTCGACGTAGTCCCGCAGGCGGCCGTCGCGGATGCGGCGCCGCACGCGGCTGAGTTCGGCCCGGAGCGCGTTCACGTTGTGGTCGACGCAGTCCTCGCGGTCGAAGTCAGCCGCGGGCTGCTGGCACGCCGGACACGAGCAGGGGAGTTCGTCGAGGTCGGCGAGGTCGTACTCGCCCTCGGTCGTGAGGTAGCGGCCCTGCGTCCCGCGAATCACGGCGCGGTCGGCGTCCACGAGGTCGACGCCCGCGTAGACGAGCACGGCGACGTTCCGGGGCGTCGCGACGCCCGAGAGGTAGAGCGCGGTGTCGTCCGGAACCGCCTCCCGGGTTTCGATGACCGCGTCCGTGAACGCCGACCCGTGGCCGACGGTTCCCGGCGCGCCCGAGAGCACGTAGGCGTCGGCACCGAAGTCCGTGGCCGTCTCGGGGGAGACGACGGCCGCGCTCGGGTAGTCCACGTCGGGGTAGTCGGACGCGAACGACTCCTGGACCTCGTCGGCGGTCCCGGAGGGGAACGCCCGGTGGGGCAGCACGGTCAGCACCGAGTCGTCGCCCGCCGGCGTCTCCTGGGGCTGCGTCCACCGGCTGCCCGCGTCCGCCACCACGTCGTCCGCGAGCGTCGGCGTCGTCACGGGCTCCGAGAGCCGGAGCTCGCCCACGCGCGCCGCGGCGTCGCGCTCGTGGACCTCGAAGTACTCAGTCATTAGTCCTCTCTGGGGGGCGCGCGCCCAATTGCCTTGCCTTTCGGCGTCCGGCCCCGAGTGAGGTCACTCGCCGGTCGCGGAGTTGTAGAGGTCGACGCGCTCCGGGAGTACCGCGAGCGCGGCCTCCGGCCAGCCGTCGTGGGCGAGCGTGAACTCGGTGTCGGGGTTCGCCTCGGCGAGTCGCCGCACGCCCTCCGCGGCGGCCTCGTAGCCGGCGCGGTCCATCCGGTCGGGCGTCTCCGCGGTCAGCGGGTAGGTGGTGGCGAGCGCCGACGGGTACGGGCCGAACGGCGGGAGGACGTTCCAGGACTCGTCGTACCGGCGGTTGCTGTCCCCCTCCGTCAGGAGGACGTCGTCGCCGTCGACGTCCAGCCGTTCGAGGCGCTGGTGGTGGCGGAGGACCTCGGGGCGGCGCGCGCTCCCCGCACCCGTGTAGAAGAACGCCCCCTTGCTCGCGGGGTCGCTCGCTTCGAGCTGGTCGCTGTGGTCGAGGAGCGCGCGGTAGCCGTCGAGGACGGTCGGGTGGGCGTGGGCGCGGGCGGCGACCAGTTCCATGAGGTTCCCGGACTTGATTGCCTGTTTGACGCGCCGAATCTCCCCGAAGGAGACGTGGAGGTTGTGCTCGGCGAGCAGGCGCTCGCGGGTGTCGTCGTCGGCCCGCTTCAGGTCGTCGGGCGAGTGGGCGGCACAGACCGGGCAGTCACAGGGGAGGTAGTGGAGGTCGTCGAGGTGCTTCGTGCCCGAGACCGTGAGGTAGCGGTCGTCGCGGGCGTAGATGGCGTAGGCGGCGGAGTCGAAGAGGTCACAGCCCAGGGCGGCCGCGAGCGCGAACATCATCGGGTGGCCGGCGCCGAACAGGTGGACGGGTGCGTCCCGGCCGAGGCCGCGTTTCGCGCCGAGGACGGCCTCGGTCATGTCGTCGTAGCGGTACTGGTTCATCAGGGGGACGACCGCTCCCACGGGGAACAGGTCGAGGTCCGTGCCGTAGGCGTGCTCGCCCGCTCGCTCGCGGAGGTCCGGGAACGTCGACCCCTGGACTGGCGCGTTCACGAGCATGTCACCGACGTCGACGGTCTCGGCGAGCTCCAGGCGCTCCTGGGTGGTCGCGAGTTCGTCCTCGGCGCGCTCGCGGTCGACGTCCGGCGGCGTCGGGATATCCACGGGGGTGCCGATGTCGCTGCCGATGTCGCGCTGGAACTCGAGGATGGCTTCGGTGTCCGTGTCGATTTCGCCGTACTCGGCGAGCTGGAAGCTCCCCGAGTCGGTCATGATGGCGCCGTCGAAGTCCAGCATCTCGTGGAGGCCCTCGTCGAGGGCCTGCTCGCGGAGGTCGTCGTCGTTGTTGATGATGTAGGAGTTCGTGATGAGCAGTTCCGCGCCGAACTCCCCGGCGAACCGGGCGGGCTCGACCGTGACGAGGTTGGGGTTGACGACCGGCATCAGGGTCGGCGTCTCGACGGTGACACCCGCGCGAGGCACGTCGAGTTCGCCGATGCGGGCGAGGCCGTCCTGTGCGCCGACCTCGAAGACGTCTCTCATTGCACCGGGGTAGCCACCTCGCGCGCTTGAGGCTTGCCTTCGGAGACGGCCGTCAGGACTCCTGTTCGACGTAGAACACCCGCTCGCGGGGAATCCGGCGGACGGTACCGTCGCCGGTCTTCACGAGCCAGTGACCCGTCGACTCGTCGTAGCGCAGTCGCTGGTCGTCGGTGGGCCACTCGGTGACGCCGCCCTGCGGGTCCTCGTAGACGATGACGCCCATACCGGGTGCGCGGCGGGCAGCGAGATAAAGCTACGCGAGTTCGTGCTGGAGCACGCCGAGCGCGGTGCGGCCGTCGCGAATCTCGCCGTCCCGCACCGCCGCCACGAGGTCGTCGTAGGGTTCGGCGGCGACGCGGATGGACTCGTCGTCGTCGAGCGACTGCCTGCCGGTCGGCGTGCAGCCCTCGGCGACGAAGTAGTGGTGGACGGCGTCGCTGATGCCGTTGGCCGGCTCGTAGGTCGCGTACTGTTCGAGGGTGTCGGGCTCGTAGCCCGTCTCCTCGCCGAACTCGCGGCGGGCGGCGGCCGCGAGGTCCTCGCCGGGTTCGACGCTGCCCGCGGGGAGCGCGCGGTTCACGCGGTCGACGGCCTGCCGCCACTCCTCGACGAGCACCACGTCGTCGTCGGGCGTGAACCCGAGCACGACCACGGCCGGGTCGTCCCGGAGGTAGTCGTAGTCGGTCTCCGTGCCGTCCGGCAGCCGGACGTCCTCCCGGACGACGTCGAAGCCGGGGCACGTGTAGGCGACTTCGCGGCTCGTCGTCTCCCACGCGAGCGGGTCCGTCTCGTCGGCGTCGTCGGTCACGTCCGGGGCTTGGCGTCGTCGCGAGAAAAGGCTACCGCGGCGGCCACCGAGCCCGGTCCGACAGCGGTGTCGACGGAACCGTGGCCAGGGGTGGTGCTGCGACGGTCGGCGCGTGGGGCGCGCTCGGAACACGAGATGAACGCTTTTCCCGCAGTGGCGCCCCGTCTCGACCAGCCGATGAACGTGTCCCGGCGAACCGCGGCATCTGTTGCCCTCCAGTTCCTCGCGTACAGCCTCGTCGCTACGGGCGTGTACTACGCGTTCTCCGACACGTCGTCGCGCGGCGCAGTGTCGCTGGGGCTCGCTGCTGGCATCGCTGTGACGGGCGGCGTGTACTGGCTGGAGTCACGCAAGTAGCGCGCCGGCAGGCTGCGTGGCACCCGCCGCACAGCTCGGAGCAAGAGTCTCCGTACGGGAGCCGCCCGGTCGAGGACAGTCAGAAGAGGTCGGTGACCTGGCCGAGCGTCTCGTCGAGCGTGCCGGAGTTGTCGACGAGCGCGTGCTCGCCGGCGATGGTCTCGAACTGCTCGCGGAACCGCTGGTGGATGGCGAAGTCCGCGTCGCTCTCGTCGCCGGAGCGCGCGCGGATGCGCTCCCGGACCACGTCCTCCTCGCACTCGACTTTGACGAGTGTGAGCGGGACGCCGACGTTCTCGGCGGTTCGGCGGGCGGCCCCGCGGAGGTCGCGCTCCTTGAACGTCCCGTCGACGACGACCGGCTCGCCGGCGCGCAGCGCGGCGGCCGCCCGGTCGAGGAGTTCGTCGTAGACGGCGCGCATCTCCTCCGGCGTGTACTCGGGGTCCGGGAACAGCTCTTTCCGGACCACGTCGGTGCGGAGCAACTCGGCGTCCAGCGCGTCGACGGCGTGCTCGGCGACGGTGGTCTTGCCGGCACCCGGCAGCCCACAGACGACGACGAGTCGCGATTCGGTGCTCCTCGCGCGCCCGGCCTCCGAGACGGACTCCCCGCTCACGGTAATCGAGTGGTAGACAGCGTGCCTGCAATATGAAACTGTGGAAACGCGGCCGGAGTCGCGGCGTTCAGTTCCCGTCGTCGAGTTCCACGACGGCGGCCTCCCAGTCGGGGCTGCCGTCACCACTCCGGCACGCCCACGCGCCCTGCACGTCGATGCCCTCGGCGTGCGCCCGGACGAGCAGGTCGGCGAGGGCGGCGTTGAACGCTGCGGGTGTCGAGACGTCGGCGTCGGGCTGAGAGTCGCGAGTCATAGTGGGCCGGACGTGCGTTCCGTTCGGCGAGAGTCCGGCGGCCGCGGGGCGGCCGCAGCCGACGTGTGACTCCGCATCGGGCGACGTGTCCACACGCACCGAGGCGTGCCACACCGAATAGTGTACCGATTGGCCTGGCATGCCAAGCACTAATCGGCCACATGGCGTGCCAAGCCGGCCGTATTTAACCGTCTCGGCCAGCTATTAGCACACACAATGAGCGTCATCGCGGAGCTCTCCATCCCCGCCAGCGAGTTCGAACTCGGGCGGATCCTCGACATCGAGGGCGACACCACCATCGAACTGGAGGAGATGGTCCCGCTCGGGGAGACCGCCGTCCCGTTCTTCTCGCTGCGTGCGGGCACCAGTGAGACCTTCGAGGAGAGCGTCCGCGACCACCCGTCCGTCGACAACCTCCAGCGGGTCAGCACCCACGACGGCGACGTCTACTACTCGCTGAACTGGCGACACGAGCGCGACCTCGTCTTCGAGGGGTTCCTGGAGACCGACGCGCACCTCCTGACGGCGACCGGTCACGCGAACAACTGGGAGTTCGAACTCCGCTTCCCCGACCACGACGCGCTCTCGACGTTCAAGCAGTACTGCGAGAACGCCCACGTCACGCTCACCGTCAACCGCATCTACAACCCCACGAAGCCCGGCGACGCGCCCTGGTTCGGGCTGACCGAGGTCCAGCGGGAAACCCTCATGTACGCCGTCGATGAGGGGTACTACGCCATTCCTCGCGAGGTATCGACACAGGAGCTCGCCGACGAGTTCGGCGTCTCCGACCAGGCCGTCACCGAGCGGCTGCGCCGCGCCACCATCGCGCTCGTCGAGAACACGCTCGCGGTCGCGGCGGCCGACGCCCCGCAGGCCGACTGACACCGTTCGGTCAGTCGGCGGCGGCCGTCTCGTGCTCGTGGACCACCGTGAGCAGCGGCAGGAGGTCCTCGAACGCCGGGCCACGCCGGACGGTGCCGGAGTCGGGGTCCCAGTCGACGTAGCCCATCGCCGCGAGCTTCGGGAGGTGGACGTGGTGGAGGCGAACCGCCGTCTCCGGCGAGGTCGGTGTGCTGGCGAGCAGGTCTTCCGGGACTCGGACTGGCGGGTCGCCGTCGCTCGTAGTGGCCAGCAGTGCGAGGAGCCGTCGGCGATTCTCGTCTGCGAGCGCCGTGAACACGGTATCGTCCATGCTTTACTCTATCACACAGACGGGGAACCCCATTCGGCATGGCCAACCATGCCAGCGGCGGCTCGACAGCGGCGCGCTCGGCGACGACACACCGTCCCCCGAACGGGAGAGTCACCAGTCACCGAGGGATACACTGCTTTACTTATCAGGGGGGTGGCGTTTCCCGGTCGCCGTCGAAGGGAGCGTATGAGCGACGCAGCCCCGCCAGTCGCGACCGACGCCCCCCACTCCGGTCGGCCAGCCGACGAGCCGCCGCACGACCGCCGCACCGTATCACCGGATGCACTCGACGACCCCCGGACTGGCGGGGGACGAAGCCGATGGGCTCGATAGCCGAGTTCCGGCTCCCCGCCGACGCCTTCCCCCTCGGGACGGTGTTCGTCGGGCTCCCGGACGCGACCGTCCACCTCGACCGCGTCGTCCCCGGCGCGGGCCGCGTGGTGCCGTACTTCTGGGTACGGGACACCGACCGGGCGGGCGTCCGCGACCAGTTCGGTGACCACCCCGGCGTGCGCGACATCCGAGAAGTCGACTGCGTCGACGGCGACCACCTCCTGCGCTGCGAGTGGGTCCCCGACCACGCCGGCGTCCTGGACATACTCGCCGCCGAAGACGTCACGCTGCTGTCCGCCGTCGGCACCGCCGACGGCTGGACCTTCGAGGTCCGCGGCGACACCCGGGAAGCAGTCGCCCGCTTCCAGGCGCACTGCCGCGACCGCAGCATTCCGGTCGAACTGACCGAACTCCACACCCTCCAGGCCATCGACGCGAACGACGTCCTCACGGACGCCCAGCAGGAGGCGCTCGCACTCGCCTACGACCGCGGCTACTTCGACTCCCCTCGCCAGGCGACGCTCGCGGAACTCGCGGACGGCCTCGACATCACGCAGCAAGCCCTCGGCGCCCGCCTCCAGCGGGCGACCCGCCGGCTCGTCCAGCGGGCGCTCGGCGCCCAGGACCGCTGAAACGGGACCCCCACAAATACCCCCTTGTACTCGAAACAGCCAGAGTGACCCGCTCCAAGCGACTACGTAGCGACGATGTCAGACCAAGGCACTCTTCCAGTCACCAACTCACCGCCCAGCGACCAGTCCGCCCCGGGCGCACCCACGCCGGGCGGCCACAACCTCGACCGGAGCGTCTGCTCCTTCGACTGCTTCGAGTACGACGGCGAGCAGCAGGCCTTCTACGCCACCTTCGACAGCACCGACACCGACCCGAGTGTCGCCGTCGCGAGCGCGCTCGCAGCCGTCACCGACACCGACCCGACGGCAATCGAGCCACTGCACGCCACCATCGACACCGACGCCCTCGACGACATTCTCCACCGGGAACCCGCCGACGGCGCCGGCGTCATGGTCACGTTCACCGTCGACGGCCACACCGTGACCCTGGAGACGGGCGGGACGCTCAGCGTCTGCCTGCCGGACGCCGACTCGTAGCCCGATTCGCGGTGACGGCATCTCTCGCTCCTCGAACGCGGAGCGTCAGCTGTGTCGCGACTGTCGGACGGGACCCCCCGTCATAGTCGCGCGATACCGAGAGTCGCGTCAATCCGGCTGCCAGCGCCCCTCATCCGACCACGTTGGTTCGTTGGTGGGCGTGATACGATGGAAATAGATTCCTGCCGGAGTCCCTGCTCGTTCTCGGCGTCCGACTGGAGACCTACACCGTGTAACAAGTCATATACCCCAATAAACTAAGTTAATTCAGTCACAAGATGGACATATACTGTCCCCATGCGACATTTACCAGTAGACGTGAACAGTGGCTGGGAGGCATCGGGGTGGAAGGGCCGGGTGAAAGCGAAGCTAACCCAGCGAAAAGTGTTACTTACTCTGGTTATTCTCACGACAACCCAGCCCACTGCGGGCTGTTTCACGTGAGCAGTCGCGGACTCCAACTATTTGTCTTCCGGTATGCATGAGCGAGGACCAGCGAGACACGTCGGACTCGTGCGAAGGAACGGACGAGCGGGAAGTCTCTGAAGTGAACGGAGGAGCAGATTTGTCGATATCTGACGAGAAGGAGGCGGATGTTCTCATTTCACACTACGAGCAGATGCGGATAGAGAGCCGACAGTTCGGAAACGAGAGCCACCAGCGGAATATGCGAGTTATAACCGCTATTGCGCTGATAATTGGGTCGATTTTCGTCAGCAGGTCCGCAGTTGCTCTGCTCGCGTTGATTCCCGTGTTGATCACGTACATCTACATCAGACACGCTCAGGCGGCGAGGTGGCTCATATTGATAAATAGCCACATAACGAGAATCCAAGACCGGCTCTCTGTCGACGCCTTCGACTGGGAACAGACCGCCGGATACGGGTCTGGAGACGGAATCAGCTCTATCGTCAGCATCCAAGGCCTAGCGTTCGTTGTAATCGTCTACCTGAGTTCCTGCGTCATCGGAGTCGAAGCTGTGGCATACGCTGAGCCGGGCTCGATCCTCGGCTTCAGTATCGGAAGAGGCACAGCTTCGGTGTTCTACCTCCTTCTCAGCTTGCTGTGGGTCTTGACCGGGGGGTCAGTCCTCCAGACGTGGAAAGAATCTGAATTATCTTCGTGAGTTAGAGCGCTGTTACCTGCTACCGAAGCTACCTCGGATAAGTTGTCGGCAGGCTCGTACGACACTCTATCTGTCGTAGAATGCGGGAGAAGTGGGCCGGCGCGAATTCGAATCGCGGTTACGGCCACCCGAAGGCCGAAGGATACCAAGCTACCCCACCGGCCCGCACTCGAACGAACGCGCGTGGGCGGTTTAACGGTTCCGAATTGGCGAGCGGAGACGGGGCCAAAGAGCCCGCCCGAACGCCCGACGAGCTACCGGCGAAGCGGCGGCGCCGCGGTTACTTCAGGTCGAAGCGGTCGAGCTTCGTGACCTTGCTCCAGGCGTCCACGAAGTCCGCGACGAACTTCTCTTCGGCGTCGTCGGCGGCGTACACGTCGCCGATGGCGCGCAGCCGAGAGTTCGCCCCGAAGACGAGGTCGAAGCGAGTGGCCTCCAGTTCGGCCTCACCGGTCTCGCGGTTCCGGCCGACGTAGACGTCCTCGTCCTCGGTCTGCTCCCACTCGTAGTCCATCGTGAGCAGCGTCTGGAAGAAGTCGTTGGTCAGCGTCCCGGGCTCGTCGGTGAAGACGCCGCGGTCGGAGTCGCCGTAGGTGGCGCCGAGCGCGCGCATCCCGCCGACCAGCACGGTCATCTCCGAGGCCGTCAGGTCGAGCAGTTCGGCCTTGTCCACGAGGCGCTCCTCGGGGGTGTCGTCGTAGCCGTCACCGACGTAGTTCCGGAAGCCGTCGGCCTTCGGCTTCAGCGCCTCGAAGGACTCGGCGTCGGTCTGCTCCTCGGTGGCGTCGACGCGCCCCGGCTCGAACGGCACCTCGACGTCGTAGCCGGCGTCGGCCGCCGCCTGCTCGACGGCCGCGTGGCCGCCCAGCACGATGAGGTCGGCCAGCGACACGCGGACGTCGTCCGACCGCGAGGCGTTGAAGTCTTCCTGGACGTCTTCGAGGGTGCGGAGCACAGTCGTCAGCTCCTCGGGCTCGTTGACCTCCCAGCTCTTCTGGGGTTCCAGGCGGAGCCGGGCGCCGTTCGCGCCGCCGCGCTTGTCGCTGTCGCGGTACGTCGACGCGGACGCCCACGCGGTCTTCACGAGCTGCGGGACCGTCAGGTCGGTCGCGAGGATGTCGTCCTTGAGTTCGGCGGCCTCCTCGTCGCCGACGACGTCGTAGTCGGCGTCCGGCAGGGGGTCCTGCCAGAGCATCTCCTCGTCCGGGACCTCGGGGCCGAGGAAGCGCTCCGGCGGGCCCATGTCGCGGTGCGTGAGCTTGTACCAGGCCTTCGCGAAGTTGATGCCGAACTCCATCGGGTTGTCCTGGAAGCGCTCGACGATCTCGCGGTAGTCCGGGTCACGCTTGAGCGCGATGTCCGTGGTGAGCATCATCGGCTGCTCCTCGTCGCCGTCGCCCTCGACGCCGGGCGCGGTGCCCTCGAAGTCGTCGTCGACGGGGACCCACTGCCACGCGCCGCCGGGGCCCTTCTGGGCCGCCCACTCGTAGTCGAGGAGGTTGTCGAGGTACGCCGAGTCCCAGGCCGTCGGGTCCTGCGTCCAGGGACCCTCGATGCCGCTCGTGATGGCGTCCTTGCCCTTGCCGGACCCGTAGCTGCTCGACCAGCCGAGGCCCTGCTGCTCGATGGGGGCGGCCTCGGGCTCCGGACCGACGTGCTCGTCGGGGTCGGCGGCGCCGTGGACCTTCCCGAACGTGTGGCCGCCCGCGATGAGCGCGACGGTCTCCTCGTCGTTCATCGCCATGCGGTCGAAGGACTCGCGGATGTTCTCCGCGGACAGCTCGGGGTCGGGGTTGCCGTCCGGGCCCTCGGGGTTCACGTAGATGAGACCCATGACGGTCGCACCGAGGTCGCCCTGGAGGCTCCCGTCTTCGTCCCAGCGCTCGGAGGCCTCCCACTCGTCTTCGGGGCCCCAGTCGACCGCCTGGTCCGGCTTGAAGGTGTCCTCGCGGCCGCCGGCGAAGCCGAACGTCTTCGCGCCCATCGACTCGATGGCGACGTTCCCCGCGAGGACGATGAGGTCCGCCCACGAGAGCTTGCTGCCGTACTTCTGCTTGACCGGTTCGAGCAGCCGGCGGGCCTTGTCGAGGTTCGCGTTGTCCGGCCAGCTGTTGAGCGGCGCGAGGCGCTGGGCGCCCTCGGAGGCGCCGCCGCGGCCGTCCGTGGTGCGGTACGTGCCCGCGCTGTGCCACGCCATCCGGATGAACAGCGGGCCGTAGTGACCGTAGTCGGCCGGCCACCAGTCCTGCGAGGTGGTCATCACGTCCTCGATGTCCGCTTTGACCGCTTCGAGGTCGAGGTCCTGGAACTCCTCCGCGTAGTCGAAGTCGTCGTCGTAAGGCCCGATATTCCGGGCGTTCTCGTCGAGAATGTCTACGTTCAACTGGTCCGGCCACCAGTTCTGGTTAGACCTAGTCATCGTCTGGTAATTGCTTCTTACCCATATAATCTTGTTCCATTCGGAAACGAACCTTCGTCCCAGCCCAAGCAATCTGTCCGTTCCGTGCGGGGGTCGGCGGTGGCTGGCGCGCCCCGAACACCGGTCAGCGCGTCCGCGATTCGACGTAGTCGACGGCGCCGGTCGGCGTCTCCACGGCGTGGACGTGCGGCGCGTCGAACGTCCCGAGGCCGGCGGTCGGGCGGTCGTGGATGCCCGCGTAGCCGAGCTCGGAGAGCGTCCCGCTCGCGCCGTCGACCGCCACCACGGCGTCGCCGTTCAGCACGACGAGGCCGTTTCGGGCGTGCCCGATGCCGGTCGCGATGGCTTCCTCGACGTACTCGTTCGCGTCGGCGCGGTCGTAGCCCGGCAGGATGCCGATGGTGTGGCCGTCGCGCTCGCTGGCGCCCGCGCTGACGGCCTCCATCACGCCGCCGAGGCCGCCCGTGACGACGGTGTGGTCGCGTTCCGCGAGCACGCGGCCGAGTTCCCGCGCGGTGTCGGCGGTCGCCTCGTCGATGCGGCTCCCGCCGACGACGCTCACGCGCACGGTCAGTACACCTCGAAGCCCTCGGTGTCGAGGTAGTTGTGCGCGACCGTGACGGCGTGGTCGGCGTGCAGCACCTCGGGGCCGACGCGCACGCGCTGGTCGCTGGCGTCGGCGAGCAGGGCGGCCTCCTCGCCGGTGAAGTCCCGGTGGTCCGAGAGCACGAAGGTGGGGTCCGCTGGCGGTTCGACGTCGGCGAGCGGCGCGCCGTCCTCGTGGAGTTCCACGACCGTCCCCGAGACGGCGTCCAGCACCGCCTCGAAGCCGCGCGTGGAGACGTGGATGCCGGGCGTCGACTCGGCCTCCCGGTGGCCGATGGCCCGGTCTTTCGCGTCGAGGGCCTGCTGCAGGAGGCTCGCGACGTTGCGCTCGTCCGGGCTCATGTACTGGAGGTCGCGTGCGTCGACGCGGACCGTCACCTCGTCGCCGAGGACGAGGAACACCTCGACGTCCTCGCGGATGCCGTGCGAGCGGAACAGCGCCGAACTCACGCACCGGCAGAGCACGTCCAGCCGGCCGGCCGCGCCCGGCAGGTCGTCGAGCGGGAAGTCGGGGGTCGTCGGGGCGTCGTGCCCGAGGACGACGAACTGTCTCATTGGTGGTGTGTCGGAGCGGGGGCGCTTACGTGCATCGGGTTCGGGACTGGCCGCCTGCAGCGCGTGCAGTCCGCGACAAGCCCTATGTGCCCGCCACTCCGAATCCCTGACGACATGAGCCGGTCGGTCGAACTCTCCGGGCGCGCGCTCCTGGTCGTCTTCGAGGTGGTGTCGCTGGTCGCTCTCGTGGTGTTCGTCGGCCCGGCAATCTGGCCGCCCGAGGACGCCGCGGGCGTCGCACTCGTCTCGGTGTTCGTGCTCGTGGTGGTCGGCCTCGTCGCCGCGATGTGGCACAGCCGGCGCGTCGACGCGTCGTACCTCCGGTCGGGCTACGACATCTCAGACGACCCGATAGCTCCCGGGCAGGCCGCGAAAGAGCGGTGGGGGAAAGCGGTATCGCGGCTGCCGGATGAAGAAGACGAGGAGGAGGAAAAGAGTGATTAGCCGGTCTAGTTACGCTACCTCACATCACCAGTATCGTCGAAGTTTTTACACTTGAAGGAGTTGTAGGTGATAATATGGTTACTACCTCTGGTATTGCTAGTGAGGTGTTACAGGACTTCCTCTATCTACTGATAGCTACTTCTGTGGCATCTATAGCTTTGAACTATGGCATCCAGCCGGGAGACCCACTCTATACTGCGAAAATAGCAATTGCGAATATGTGGCCGGGGATAGTAGGAGTTATCGTGGCCGTTCCCACGGTCGGATTAGCTGTGCTGGACGGGTTTGATGATGGGTTCTGATTATTTAGCGCGCTAAGGGGGTAGGTTGCCGCCCTGAAGACGCGGGCAAACCGATTATTGGTTTAGGAACACCGCGAGGACTCTACCCAAGGACCGAAGCATACGTACCGTGCGCCCCCGAGAACACGCACATGACCGTACTTGAGGACGCGCGGCGGGTGCTGGCGGAGGACCCCATCTGCGACGCGTGCGTGGGCCGGTGTTTCGCGGAGCGGAGTTTCGGGCTGTCGAACGCCGAGCGCGGGCGGGCGCTGCGGACCGCCGTGGCGCTGGAGGACGACGAGCCCTACGAGGAACCGGCGGAGACCTGCTGGGTGTGTGAGGGGGCATCCAGTCGGTTCGACGAGTTCGCGGACCTCGTGGTGGACGCCATCGAGGACGTGACCTTCGACACGTACCAGGTGGGGACGCGGGCGCCGCCGCTCGTCGAGGAGAACGAGACGATGCTGCGCGACCTGGCGGGCCTGGACGAGGACGCGGGCGAGCTGTTCAAGTCCGAGTGCAACCGCGAGGTCGGGAAGCGCGTCGGGGACCGCACGGGCGCCGAGGTGGACTTCGGGCGACCGGACGTGCTCGCGGTGCTCGGCGTCGAGGACGAGACCGTCGAGGTGACCGTGAACTCGGCGTTCGTCTACGGCCGGTACCGGAAGCTCGAGCGCGGGATTCCGCAGACGAAGTGGCCGTGCTCGGACTGCAACGGCACGGGGACGCTCGTGGACTCGCCGTGCCCGCACTGCGACGGCACGGGCTTCCTCTACCCGGAGAGCGTCGAGCAACTGACGGCGCCGCCCGTCGTGGACGCGATGGACGGGTCGGCGGAGTCGTTCCACGGCGCGGGCCGCGAGGACATCGACGCGCTGATGCTCGGCACGGGCCGGCCGTTCGTCGTGGAGGTCGAGGACCCGCAGGACCGCCACCCGGACGCCGACGCGGTGGAGGAGGCCATCAACGACTACGCCGACGGGAAGGTCGAAGTGGAGGGCGTGCACGTCGCGGACTACGGGATGGTCGAGCGCGTGAAGGAACTCGACGCCCGCAAGCGCTACCGGGCCGAGGTGGAGTTCGACGCGCCCGTGAGCGACGACGACCTCCAGAGCGCAGTCGACGCACTCGACGGCGAGACCATCGAGCAGGAGACGCCGAACCGCGTCGACCACCGGCGCGCGCACCTCGTGCGCGAGCGCGACGTCTACGACATCGACGCCGAGCGCGAGGACGACACCCACGCGACCGTCGAGATCGAGGGCGAGGGCGGGCTCTACATCAAGGAGCTCGTGTCCAGCGACGAGGGGCGGACGAGTCCGAGTCTGGCCGGCCTGCTCGGCGTCGGCGCCGAGGTCACCGCGCTCGACGTGGTGGCCGTCGAGGGCGAAGAGGAGTCCTTCGAGGACACCGAGCACCTGCACTGAGATGCCGGGATTCGGCGTGGACGAGGCGGGGAAGGGGCCGGTCCTGGGCTCGATGTTCGCGGCGGCGGTGGCGGGCGACCCCGGCGACCTCCCCGACGGGGTCGCCGACTCGAAACGACTCGCGCCCGGCCGCCGCGAGACGCTGGACGAGGCCATCCGCGAGTCGATGCGCGTGGGAGTCGCGGAGGTCTCCGTCGCGCGAATCGACGACCCGGAGACGGACATGAACGAACTCGGGGTGGCCGCGCAGGTCGACGCGCTCGGGCAGGTCGCCAGCGACGGCCTCGCGGGGTACGTCGACGCGGCCGATGTGGACGCGGCCCGCTTCGGGGAGCGCGTCGCGGCGGGCGTGGACGCCGACGTGGACGTGACGGCCGAACACGGCGCCGACGACGAGTACGACCTCGTGGCGGCGGCGAGCGTGGTGGCGAAGGTCACGCGGGACGCCCACGTCGACGCGCTCGCCGACGAGTACGGCGAGGTCGGGTCGGGCTACCCGAGCGACCCGACGACCCGAGAGTTCCTCGAGCAGTACGTCCGCGAGCACGGCGAGCTCCCGGGCTGCGCCCGCGAGTCCTGGCAGACCAGCGAGGACGCGCTGGCGGCGGCCGAGCAGTCCGCGCTCGGGGACTTCTAGTCGTCGGAGTGCGCCAGAACGGTCGGCTCCGCGGCGGTGATGCCGCGGCGCGGGTCGCGGCCGGCGCCAATCCACATCTTTAACCGGAGTTCGCGGCAACGGCCGGCAACGATGGCCGTAGAGAATTTGGACGCGCCGGGCTCCGAGGCGTTCGTCGAGGCGGCGAAAGCGGCGTTCCGGGACGGCGCGGTGTTGAGTGTGCAGGCGCGCTGCGAGGTGGAGTACGAGGGCCGCACGAGCGGCTACCTCGCCGAGGGCGACCGATTGCTCGTCGCGAAGCCCGACGGGACGTTCCTCGTCCACCAGCCGACGGGCCACAAGCCCGTGAACTGGATGCCGGGCGGCGGCACCGTCGAGGCCCGCGAGAGCGAGGGCGAGGCCGTCCTGCTGGCGCGGCGCACCAACCCCAGCGAGCGCGTCGAGACCCGTCTCCACGAGGTCTACGGTGTCACGCGGTTCGACGCGGAGGACGGCGCGACCTACGAGGAGTCCGGGACGGAGGCCGAGATGCACGAGTACATCCAGGCCAACCCCGAGGAGCTAGAGGCGGGGCTGCGCATCGTCGAACACGAGCGCGAGACGAAGTACGGCTTCGTGGACTTCTACGCCGTCGACGAGGACGGCACGCCGGTCGTCGTCGAGGTCAAGCGCATCCAGGCGACCCTGAACCACTTCGACCAGCTCAAACGCTACGTGGAACTGTACGACGAGAGCAACGAGGACGTTCGGGGGATGCTGGTCGCGCCGTCGGCCTCCGAGCGCGTGCGGCGCGCGCTCCGGGACAACGGCCTGGAGTTCGTCGAACTCGCGGAGTTCGGCCTGGACGCGAAAGGCGCCACCGAGGCGAAGCTCACCGACTTCTGAGCGCCGTCTCCAGGACGTTCACGTCCTCGGGAGCGAGAGGCGAACCGTCGTCCCGCCCGCTCCGGCGTCGAACGAGAGGTCGCCGCCGTAGGCGTCGGCGACCCAGCGCACGACCCAGAGTCCGAGGCCGCTGGCGTGTTCGAGCTGCGTGACGTCGGTCTCGCCGGTGACGACCGCAGTTTCGCTGTCCGGGATGCCGGGCCCGTCGTCGGTCACCTCGACGACGACGCGGTCGCCGTCGACGGTCGCGGAGAGCACGACCGACGGCGAGCCGTCGCCGTGGTGTTCGCACGCGTTCGCTACGAGTTCCACGAGCGCGTCGCCGAGGTAGTCGCCGGCCTCGACAGCCACGCCGTCGGGCACGTCGACCGTGACGTCGGCGACGGGGTGGTCGTCGCGGGCCTCAGCGGCGACCTCGTCGGCGAGCGCGCCGAGGTCGACGCTGCGGGTGGCGACGTCGCCGTCCACGAGCGTCTGCACGAGCCCGCTGCGGTCGTGAATCGCCGAGAGCTCCTCGCCCGCGCCGTGGACGGCCGCGGCGACCGCTTCCGGGTCGTCGTCGCCCGCGGCGGCCGGTTCGACGCGGTTCGCGTAACTGAACAGCAACTGGGCGAGCGTCCGGAGGTCGTGGCGGACCACGCGGGACAGCACGTCGAGCTTGCGGCGCTCGCGGGCGAGTTCGGTCGCGCGGATGCGGCGGACGTCGTTGACACCGATGAGGACGTGTGCGACCGCGCTCACCGCGACGACGACGGTGCCGGAGAAGACCGGTGCGGCCGGTACGGATGCGACAGCGGCCTGGTACGCGAACAGGAGCGCGAGCGCCGCGCCGATGACGACGATGCCCAGGAGGTTCCAGCCCGCGACGCGGAGCGCGTGGTCGGGGGCGACGTCCAAGCGGACGAGCCCGTAGCCGGCGGCGACGAGCGCCAGGCCGACCAGCGTCCCGAACCCGGCCAGCAGCAGGCCGGAGGTCGGGGGCGCGCTGGTCGCGACGCGGACGGCCATCACGGCGACGACCGCCGCTCCGGTCAGGGAGACGCTGGCGGCGGCTGCCGTGCGTCGAATCGAAGTCATGCGTCCACGACGAGCGGCCAGGTCGAAAAGCGTAGCGACAGCGAGTGAGGCGAGTGCCAGTCGCGCTATCGGTTGTCCGTCAGCAGCCGGCGGAGCACGTCACCGTAGGCTGGCCGGGTGATGAGAACCCCGATGAGCACGCCCAGGATGGTGACGAGCGCGAACCCGCGGAGGTCACCGAGGCTGAGCACCGCCAGCGGACTCATCGCGATGATGGTGGTGGCGGCAGCGGCGCCGATGACCCACAGCGCCTTCCGGAACCGGCTCTGGAAGACCCGCGACGAGGACACCTGCTCTGTCATCACCTCGTCGGCGATGATGACGAGGTCGTCCACCCCCGTCCCGATCACCGCGATGAAGCCGGCGAGGTGTGAGAGGTCCAACGCGAGCCCCGACACGGCCGCGAACCCGAGGAGGATGACGACCTCGGAGAGCGCGGTCAGCACCATCGGGATGGCGACCCTCGGCTCGCCGTACCGCAGGAACACCATCCCGGCGACTGCGAGGGCGGCCGCGATGCCGGTGACGAGCGTCAGCGGCTTGTAGCGGTCCGCGAAGCTCGGAGAGACGTAGTAGGAGTCCTGGAAGACGAGGTCGGCGGGGAGCGCGCCGGCCTGGAGGTTCACCTGGAGCTGCCGTGCCTCCTCCATGGAGTTCGCGGTGATAGTGAACGTCGGGTTGTTCGTGAACGTCCCCGCCCGCAGGTCCTGTGCGAGCGTCGGACCCATGCTGGCGTCGTAGACGACCTCGCCGTCGAGAGTCGTCAGCAGGCAGTAGCCGCCGTCCGGGAACTGACAGTTGCTGATGCCGGACTGGCTCGTGAACCCGAGGCGCTGCATGTCGTCGGCGAAGCGCTCGCCGGCGGCGTTACTCAGCTGGACCGGGACGATGGGGCGGCCCTGGCGGTTCCGGGTCGGCTGGTCGACCTCGACGAGCTCGTTGCCGCGGAGGACGGTGGTGTTGGCCTGGGTGCCGTTCTCGCCGGGGTGGAACGCCCACAGTTCGACCTCGCCGCGGCCGCGGATGAGGTCCTGGACCTGGGTGGCGTTCTGTCCGGGCACCTCGACGACGACGTAGTGCGATCGGTCGCCGCCCTGGGTCTGGATGTCGTAGACGTCGGCGCCGCCGAGGCCGGTGGCGTCGACTTTCGACTCGATGATGGAGACGATGTTGTCCCGGGTGGCTTGCGTGACGCCGACGGAGACGGAGTCCGGCTCGTAGCCGGCGTCGGTCAGCGCGGTCTCGACGTCCGCGGGCGCGACGTCCTGGTAGACTTCGACGGTGCCTCCGGCGGGCCGCGCGCGGACGTCACCGCGGTCCACGTCGAGTGCAGTGGCGACCGACTCGGCGATGTCGCCCTCGTTGTCGACGGTGACGTTGACGCCGTCGGCAGTGACACCGGTGACGGTCGCCCGCAGCCGGACGCCGCCGGAGAGCTCGAGACCGTAGTTGAGGTTCGTCGGACCGGAGGTCGCTTCGGCCTGCTGGCCGTTCCCGCCACCGCCGGCGCCGACACCGGGCGCGAACAGCGCGATAGAGCTGCCGAGCAGGAGGACGACGAGCGCAGCGACACGCCAGTTCTCGCGGAACCAGCTCATCGGCTCACCCCCTCGAACTTGTACCAGCGAAGCAGTGTGACGTTCAGCATGTAGGTGTTCATCAGGTCAGTCGTCAGCCCCATCACGAGCACGATGCCGATGGCGGTCATCAGCTGGATGCCGAAGATGTAGGAGGCGATGGTCATCACGGCCATCGCGGCGATGGAGGTGACAGTCATGGTGACGCCGGTCTTCATCGCGCGGTCGACGCTCTCCCAGAAGCTCCCGGAGCGCCGGAGCACGTGGTTGTTCAGGAGGATGTCGGAGTCGACGCTGTAACCGATGAGCATCAGCAGCGCCGCGACGGTGCCCAGTGAGAGCTTGATGTCGAAGACGTTCATCAGCGCGACCGGCACGACGATGTCGCTGAACGCGGAGACGACGACGGCGATGCTCGGCACGAACGTCCGGAACAGCGCGAACACGAGGACGCTCATCCCGAGGAACGCCCCGACGACGCCGAGCAGTGCGAGCTGCTGCGTCGACGAGCCGAACGTCGCGGAGACGCTCTGTGATTGGACGATGTCGAGATTCACGTCGCTGTTCTCGCGGATACTCGGGACCTCCTCGCTCTGGAACGTGACGAGGTACTGGTTGCCGCCCGTACCGACCTGGCGGACGTTGACCGGCTCTGTCTCGAACGCCGTTTTGACTTCGGACTGCGGGGCGTTCGACTCTGCGACCAGCTCTGACCCGCCAGTGAACTCGATGCCGGGGGAGACCGGCGAGCCGGTGGTGGCCATCCACCCGCCGATGACGGCGAGTGCGATGATCAGCACGGCCAGCGGCGGCGCGGCGAGCTGCCGCATGGAGTACTGGCTGAGGTCGACGTCCGGGACCTCGAACCGTGGCATGCCTGCGGCTGGGATGCGACAGTGGTTAAGGCTTCTTATCCCCGGCTACACGCCGGCGTCGTCAGCGAACGAAGCGGTCGGGGAGTCGGCTGCGCAGCGGCCCGGGTGCGAACGCGACGAGTCCCCGGACGACCCGGGGCAGGCGCCGCCGGACCAGCGCGTAGCCGATGGAGACGGCGAGCGCGAGTCCGGCGACGCGCTGGACGGTGGGGCCGAACGCGAGCGCGGCGGGGACGCCGATGCCGGCGGCGAGGACGACGTCCTCCGGGGAGCCATCGTAGCGGACGAGCCGCCGGGGCGCGAGCCAGCGGCCGTGGAAGTGGCTGTAGACGGCGCGCTCGCTGGTCGCCTCCCACGGTTCGAGTTCGAGGCCGCCGCCGAGAGCGTCGCTGGCGGCGTGGAGCGCGGCGGCCGCGAGGAAGACGGCGGCGGCCGCGGTCCAGGGCCCCGGGGCGAGGACGGCCGCGAGTGCGGCGGCCGAGCCGGCGAGCGCGTAGTAGACGGGGAAGTGAAGCGTCCGGCGGTGGCCGGCGTAGAGGTCGAGGTCGGGGAAGACGCCGCCCGCGAACCCGGCGGCCGCGAGGACGGGGGCGTGGTCGGGCGCGAGGAGCGCGGCGAGCGCCGCGACTGCGAGCCCCGCCATCGCGTGTGTCGTCGCCATCATGTAGTGGCCAGTACGCGGTAGCCCCTCTTCAGCGTGTCGCCGCCGAAACAACAGAATCGGCGACAGTCCCAAACGGGTGCCACTCGTACCCACGAGTATGGCCACCACCAGCGTCACGCTCGCGTACCCCGCGGACGTCTCCGACTGGGGGTACGACCAACTCACCACCGGCCACATGCGCGCCTACCTGAAGAAGACGAAGGGGCCCGCCAGGGAGGGCGACACCTGGAGCGTGTTCCTCGACGTCGGCTGCTGTGGCGACAGCCCCGACGTCCCCCTCACCGTCACCGCCGTCGACGGCGACGGCGAACTGAGCGAGGACACGGAACTCCGCTTCGAGGAGGGCGGGGCCTGCGGCGTCGAGTCCGGCTGGGCGGTCCAGAGCGAAGCCGGCCCGAGCTAGGCCTCAGGGGAGGTAGCGCACGCTGACGAAGTCCTCGCCGGACCGAATCTCCACGTGGTCGATGCCGATGCGGGCCGCCCGCGTGACCGTCTGTTCGTCTTCGGCGACGTCCGCGACGGCGTCGTCGACGTTCTCGGCGCCGACCGAGAGGACGTGGACTTCGCCGACGCCCGCGCGTTCGGCCGTCGCCAGTTCGCCCTCCGGCAGCCCCTCGGCCAGGTCGCGGGCCTGCGGGGTCGGCGTCTCGTCGCTCACGCGCACCGGAATGTCCGTCCGCTCCAGGACCTCGACGACGCTGTACGTGACGTTCATCGGCGGGTCCGGCGACACGGTGGCCTCCAGCACGTCGCCGGCCGCCACGCCGGGGTTCTCCGAGAGCGTGTGTACCTGGGCGTCCGAGACGTCCGTGAGAATGGCCGCGTCCTCGCTGGCTTCCGTCACGAAGAACGTCGCCGTCTTCGCCTGCTCGTCGCTCATTGCTCGCGGGTAGGCCGCCTCCGCGTTTCCCTGTTTCGACCGAGGAGCGCGTCAGGACTGGAACCGGCGGTGGACGGCGTACACGAGCAGCGCACCCGCCAGCGGGACCAGAAAGGACAGCGCGGGCGGCAGCGCGTACAGCGCCTCCACGACCGGTGCGAAGAGGCCGCCGGGGTCCGGTCGAGTCGTCAGCTCCTCGCCGACCCGGAACTCCGCCGGCATGGACGCGATGACGCCGAGGTAGACCGAGAGCGCGAAGACGTAGCCGCTGGCGGCGAGCGCCGGGTCGTAGCGCTCCCGGACCGACGTCTCGCGGCGGTGACGCCGGGCCACCAGCAACACGGGCGCGACCAGCGGGAAGAACACGAACAGTCCGAGAACGACGTAGAACGTCCGAGAGAGCGTCAGCGACCCCCCGGTCGTGCCGGTCGTGTTCCCGACGAGCACGACGAGGGCGCCCGCCATCAGGAACGCGAACAGGCCACCGAGAACGGCGCTGACGACGGCGTAGCTCTTGAACAATCGGGAGTCCGACGCCCGGAACGCGTACGGGAACGCCGTCAGCAGGCCGGAGTAGCTGTCGAACCGTCCCATCGTTCGAAGCTCCGGACCCGGCGAGCAAAAGCGCGGCGACTCCCGGCCGCGAGTGCGGCTCGTGAACACGACGGCCAGCCTTAACCAGTTCGGGCCGGACGACTCGGACGTGCGTGACGAAGTGAAGCAGGGGCTCTACGGCGCCGTCGCCTGGGTCGCCGTCGGGACGACGCTGCGAGTCGCAGTCTCGAACTGGACGGTCGTCGACGCCGTGGCGCGGTCGCTCGTGGGCGCCGTCGCCTTCGGCGCGGTGTACGGCTACGTGACGTACCGCCGCGGCGACTGACCGGCGGCGACCAGCTACCATCAAGTAGCCGGCCGTCGCCCGTCCACACATGCGAGTAGACATCGGGAACGCGCTCGCCGCGACCGCCCGCCCGGGGGTCTCGGCGGACGCCCTCGACCGGCTGGACGACCGGGTCGCTGCGGCCCACGACCGCATCGCCGACGGGATGGCCGACAGCGAGTTCGGCTACGCCGCCCTGAATCTCCCCGAGACCGCCGACCCGGACGCCGTCGGCGCGGCCGTCGAACCCCTCGCAGACGCAACCACGCTGTTGACCGTCGGCATCGGCGGGAGCGCGCTCGGCGCCGCGACGCTCGTCGACGCGCTCGGCGAGCAGCTGGACTACCACGCGCTGGACAACGTCGACCCCGCCCACGTGCGGGAACTGCTGGACGACCTCGACCTCTCGGACACCGCGGTCCACGTCGTCTCGCGGTCCGGGACGACCGCCGAGACGCTCGCGAACTTCCTCGTCGTCCGGGCGGCGATGGCCGACGCGGGCGTCGACTGGACCGAGCGCACGCTCGTCACGACCGGCGCCGACGGGAACCTCCGGGACCTCGCCGACGAACACGACCTTCCCGTGCTGGACGCGCCCGAGGGCGTCCCCGGCCGGTTCTCGGCGCTGTCGACGGTCGCGCTGCCCGCGGCCGCGCTCGCCGGCGTCGACCTCGACGAACTGCTGGCCGGAGCGGCCGACGGCAGAGACGCCCTCTCGGGGTCGCTGTACGACTGCCCCGCGTACGCCTACGGCGCGGTCGCGTACGCGCTCGACGCCCGGGGCGCGAGCGTGAACGCGATGCTGCCGTACGCCGAGGGCCTGGAGACGTTCGCGGAGTGGTTCGCGCAGCTCTGGGCGGAGAGCCTCGGGAAGGACGGCCTCGGCCAGACGCCCGCGAGGGCGCTCGGCGCGACCGACCAGCACAGCCAGCTCCAGCTCTATCGCGCCGGCCCCCGTGACAAGCTCGTGACGATGGTCCGGCCGGAGTCGCGGCCCGACTGCCCGATTCCCGAGACCGACCTGGCGGGCCTGGACTACCTCGCGGGCGGCGACCTCGGCGAGCTGCTGGACGCCGAGTTCGAGGCCACCGAAGCGAGCCTCGCTGAGTCCGGCGTCCCCTCCGTTCGCGTGGAGATTCCCGCCGTCGACGCGCGCTCGCTGGGTCGACTCCTCTTCGACTTCGAGGCGGCCTGCGTGCTCGCTGGCGAGCTCTACGGCGTCGAGACGTTCACCCAGCCCGCCGTGGAGTGGGGGAAAGACGCCGCCAGAGGACTGCTCCGCGGCGACGAAGCGCTCCCGGAGAAAGACGTTCTCGTCGTCGAGTAGTCAGGCCTATGTCGTCCGCGTGCCGACCCGAGGACGTGACAGACCGGTACGCGCAGACCGTCGCGTTCGTCGTCGCCGGCGTCGGCCTCGCGTCGGCGTTCCTCGACTGGGCGCCAGCGCCAGCGCTCGCCGCGCAAGTCGCGGGCGGGGTAGCCGCGGCCGCCGCACTCGCGTTCGCCGTGCGACGCCACGGGAGCGGGCCGCGCTGGCTCGACTGGGTCGGCACGGCGGCCGGCGGCGCGCTCGCGCTCGCTGCGGCCGCCGCCGTCCTCGAACTGAGCGGCCCGCTCGCACCCGGTCCGGTGGTCGCGCTGTTCGCCGGCATCGGCGTGCTCGCCGCCGGCGTGGCGGCCATCAGAGGCGTCGAGACGGACGGCGTCCACGCCCGGGAGCGAGCGACGTTCGGCGCGACCGTCGCGTCGGTCGCCGCGCTCGTCTTCGGGAGCCTCCTGGCCGCCGCGGTCGTTCCGCTCGCCCCCGACGCGCCAATCGTCCGGTGGCCCCTGAACACCGCCATCGGGAGCGTCGGCTTCGGGCTCGCCGGGCTGGCGGTCGTCCGAGCGTTCGACGGGCACCTCGACGTGCGCGTCCCTGAACGGCGAGACGTCGTCGTGGCCGTCGTCGGCGTCGTCGCCATCTTCGCGCTCCACCTGCTGTTGAACGCCGTCGTCGCCGTCTTCTCGCTCCCCCAGAGCACGCACGGCCTCGTCGAGACCGCCCGCGACAACCCCGAGATTCTGCCGCCGCTGGTCGTCGTCTCCCTGCTGTTCATCGGCCCCGGCGAAGAACTGCTCGCGCGCAACGGCGTCCAGCAGTTCCTCTACGGCGCGTACTCGCGGGCCGGCGCGGTCGTCGTCGCGTCGTTCGTCTTCGGCGCCGCTCACCTGCTCTCGTACGCTGGCGCCGGCGTTCCGCCGGGGGCCGTCCTGGTGGCCCTCACGAGGGTGTTCCTCGTGTCCCTCGTGCTCGGCATCGCCTACGAACGCACGGACAACCTGTTCGCACCGGTCGTCGTCCACGGCGTCTACGACGCAGTCCAGTTCGGGCTCGCGTACCTCCAGTTCTCGTAGCGTCAGACGCGGGGCTGACTAAACATTACGTGGGCGCAGTGTGGAAGAGTGCCACATGGCCCGGAAGTACTCGGTCGTCTGCGAGGACTCACTCGCAGCGGACATCGAGGCGCTGGCGCGGGAGTACGACATCTCCGAACAGGAGGTACTCCACCAGCTCGTCGAAGTCGGTCTCGACGCCCGCGACTAGCTCGGGTTCTTGCGTTCCAGGGGGCTCCCGCAGACGGGACACCGGTCGCGGTCGTCGTCGAACTCGCGGCCACAGCCCTGGCACTGGAACCGCCAGTCGCGGCGCTCGCTGATGCCGTCCTGCGCGATGACCTCGACGGCCACGCCGAGTTCGGCGGCGACGTTCTGCATCGCGTAGTCGTCGGTGACGAGCGTCGCGTCGAGTTCGTCGGCCGTCGCGAGCAGCCGGCGGTCGGTCTCGGAGAGCACGTCGTCGTCACCGGTCGTCTTCGCCGCGCTGCGAGTGCGCTTGCGGGCGTCCTGCCCCGGAACGTGGACCTGCATGCCGCTGCCTGAGGCGGCGTCGAAGCGGAACGCCGCGGAGTCCGTGAGCTCCTCGCGGACTTCCGGCACCGACGCCGTCGGGCCGTCGGCGTCGTACTCGTGGATGAACGCGGAGGCGTCTAGGACCTGCACTATCGCTGCACGACGATGTAGTCTTTCACGGCCTGCACGCGGCCCACCGGTACCCGGTAGCGGCCGTCGTCGTCGGTCGGGAAGTCCGCCGCCACGGACTCCTCTGTCTGCTCGACGAGGAGGTGTTCGAGCTTCCCGGATTTCAGGTCCATCGTGATGTTGTACAGCATCCCGAGTTCCGTGCCGTCGGACCCCATCACGGCCTTCCCGGAGAGGTTCTCGGCGAGGATGTCGGCCATACGCGTGGACACTGCCGGGATTCACATAAACCCCGCGGGGTCGTCGGACGCCCGGCGGACGACCTGACGCGGGCGGCGACGGCGAGACCGGGACGGGGCGACAGCTACGAGGCCCGGTTCGATGGGTCCGGTCGGCACGGGTCCGACAGATTAGGCACTACTTGCGGCAGAGCGGACGCTGCCGTAGACGCTGCCGAGGAACGCGAGCCGACTGCCGAAGTACGCGACGCCGAAGACAACGACGGATAGCGGGTCCGGGCCGAACAGAAGCCCAGCACATGCGGTGACGAAGAGCCCGACGTCCAGTTCGCTCGCCCACCGTCCGACACTCAGCAACGGAACGAGGTCCTGGCGCTGCATCACCGGTGGGTAGCCGGCGCCGAGCGCGAGCCCCAGAACGGCGCCGCCGAGGACGACCAAACGGTCCGTGGCGGGAACCCACTCCGAGACGGGCGCGACCAGGTCGAAGGACAGAGCGAAGTAGAGTCCGCCGCCGAATGCCACCGCGAGCGCGACCGTCTGGAAGAGTGTGTAGGCGAGCGCCGGTGGGCCCGCGTAATCGATTCGTGTCGCGTAGAACTGTTCGAGTTCCGTTTCGTACCGGCTGATACCGACGTAGAGCGTGACTCCCAGGAGCCCGGCCACTCCACCGAGAACAACTGCTATCCAGAGCCCTCCGAGTGCGCCAACAGCCACCATGAAGACCGACGGTAGGACCAAGAATCCCGAGCCTAACTTTTGCTGCTTTATCCGATCCACGTTCAATCCGTCCCAACGACTGCGGAAATATGCTCTGGTGGGATTGGGGTCCTGCGTGCTGGACAGGTCGTTCAGTCGGGGCGAGGGCCCACCGACCCGCCGCGGCGTGACGATGGAATTAAACCCCGCGGCCCGTTCTGTAGGGGTAACGACCGTTCTCTCGGAGGATTCTACTATGTCCGACGCAGACACCACCGACGACCCCGGAGACCTACGCACGCCCATCGTGGCCGTCCTCGGCCACGTCGACCACGGGAAGACCAGCTTGCTCGACAAGATTCGCGGCTCCGCCGTCATCGAGGGCGAGGCCGGCGCCATCACGCAACACATCGGCGCGACGGCCGTCCCCCTCGACACCGTCTCGGAGGTCGCCGGCAGCCTCGTCGACCCGACCGAGTTCGACCTCCCGGGCCTGCTGTTCATCGACACCCCCGGCCACCACTCGTTCTCGACGCTGCGCTCGCGGGGCGGCGCGCTCGCCGACATCGCCATCCTCGTCGTGGACGTCAACGACGGCTTCCAGCCCCAGACCGAGGAGGCCGTCCGCATCCTCAAGGACACGGGGACGCCGTTCGTCGTCGCCGCGAACAAGGTCGACACCACGCCGGGCTGGAACCCGAACCCGGACTCACCGATTCAACAGAGCTACGAGGCGCAGAGCGACCGCGCGCGCTCGGACCTCGACGAGAACCTGTACGAGCTCATCGGGGAGATGTCCGACCACGGGTTCTCCTCGGACCTCTACTGGCGCGTCCAGAACTTCCAGCAGAACGTCGGCGTCATCCCCGTCTCCGCCGAGACCGGGGAGGGCGTCCCGGACCTCCTGACCGTCCTGATGGGGCTCGCCCAGCGCTACATGAAAGCCGAGATGGAGGTTGACGTGGCGGGCCCGGGCGCCGGCACCGTCCTCGAGGTCAAAGACGAGCAGGGCTTCGGGAAGACCGTCGACGTCATCCTCTACGACGGCACCATCCGCTCCGGCGACACCATCGTCGTCGGCGCGCAGAACGACCCCATCGTCACCGAGGTCCGGGCGCTCCTGAAGCCCCGCGAACTCGCGGAGATTCGCACCGAGAAGCGCTTCGACGACGTCGACTCGATGCAGGCCGCGGCCGGGCTGAAAATCGCCGCGCCCGACCTCGACGACGCGATGCCGGGCGCACCCGTCCGCGTGGTCGGCGACCGCAGCGTCGAGGAGGTCGAAGCCGAGGTCGAGGCCGAACTCGCGGAGGTCGCCGTCGAGACCGAGGAGGAGGGCGTCGTCGTCAAAGCAGACACGCTCGGCAGCCTCGAGGCGCTCGTGAACGCCCTCGAAGAGGCCGAGATTCCCGTCATGTCCGCCGAGGTCGGGGACATCGCGCCCCGGGACGTGGCGATGGCGACGACCGTCGACGAGGACAAACACCACGTCTTGCTGGGCTTCAACGTCGACGTGCTGCCCGCCGCCGAACAGAAAGCCGAGAACGAGGGCGTCCGCATCTTCGACAGCGACGTCATCTACCAGCTCGTCGAGGACTACGAGGCGTTCGTCGAGGAGCGCGAGCGCGCCCAGAAGGAAGCCATCTTCGAGAACATCCGGCGGCCGGCGCGCTTCCGCATCCTCAAGGACCACGTGTTCCGCCAGAACGACCCCGCGGTCGTCGGCGTCGAAGTGGTCTCGGGCACGCTCAAGCGCAACACGCCGGTGGGCCTGATGGAAGGCAACGACGTCGACCGCGTCGGCGTCGTGAAGGGCATCCAGGACCAGGGCGAGGACGTCGACGAGGCCCGCGCCGGCAACCGCGTCAGCGTCTCCATCGACGGCCCGACGGTCGGCCGCGACATCGAGGAGGGCGACGAGCTCTGGGTCGACCTCCCGGAGAAGCACGCGAAGGTGCTCGACCAGGAGCTCACCGACGAGATTCCGGCCGACGAGCGCGAGGCGCTGAAGTCCTATCTGGACATCATGCGCAAGCGCGACCCCTTCTGGGGGAAGTAGCGACTCACCGCCTGCGAACGCTGGCCAACGTTCTTTTCCGGCGGTGCCGAACGTGGAGAGGATGCCCTCCACGCGGAGCGTAGCCGGCGCGGCGCTGGCAGCTGTTGCTGCTGCACTCGTGACGGCGGCCGCAGGTATCCAGGGCCTGTCGGCCGCGGTAGCGGTCGAGCAGCGCCCGGCGGCGGACGCGTCCGGGCGCTCGCTGTACGGCCTGTTCGTGGTGCTCGTCGGCAGAGTGCTCGCGCTGTTCGGTGTGTCCGCGGAGCTGACCGCCGTCGGTGCGCCACACGGGTCGTGGCTGTCGGCCGCGGCCGGTGTCTTGCCCGAGTTGGGAGCGACGCTCGCGGTGCTCGCCGTCGCCGGCAGCGTCGGCTGGGTTGCGCTGCGGGCGCGGAAGCCGCGCAGTGCCCGACAGTCGGCTGCCGAGCGAGCGAGCGACCGCGACCCCGAGGACACCGAGTGGAGTGACCCCGACCAGCGGCCGCCCGCGAACGCTGTCGAGTCGAGCTGGGCGGACGCGGTGGCAGTCGACCGGGAGAACGCGACCCGCACCCCCGGCGAGTCGGCGGCGCAGCGAGTCGACGCAGGGGCGCCCGAGGACGCGGTCGCGGCGTTGACGCGGCTGTTCCGCGCAGTCAGGTACGGCGGGCGGACGGTGACAGCAGAGCGAGTGCGGCGAGCGACCGAGCTCGCCGACGCGGTTCGGGACGCGGGGGACGACCGGGATGACTGACAGCGCGCTCCTGCGGCGCGGCCGCCGCTGGGCCACCTGTGTCGCTGTCGCTCTCGTGGCGCTCGGCGGCCTGCTCGTCGCGACTGGCGTCGACACGGTGCAGTACGAGTCCGCGGTCGAGACTGGGCTCGTACTCGGCGTGGTGACGGTGGCGTTCAGCGCGGGGACGCTCGTCTGGGCGCTCCGGCGCCTGCCAGCCACCGAGGAAGACGCTCGCCCCGGTCACTCGGCGCCCCGGGAACTGACGCCGCAGGGCGCGACGTTCGACCGGCTTGCGGGGTGGCGGGTGCTCCCACCGGCCGTTCCGGCGGCGGACCGCGACCGAATCCGGGACCGCTTGCGGGCGGCTGCGGCCGAGGCGGTCGCCGAGAGTGCGGCCTGTGACTACGAGACGGCCCGTGGGCGAGTGCAGTGCGGCGACTGGACTGGCGACGCGGCGGCTGCGGCGTTCCTCGGTGAGTGTGCGCCGCCCCGCCATGTGGTGTGGGCCGCACGCGTCTCCTCTCGCGTGGCGTTCGCGGTCGGAGCACGGGCGGCGCTCGCCGCAATCGACCGCCGGACCGACGGGGGAAGGCGTGACCCGTGAGCGAACTGGCCGGTGGCGCCCCGCGGCCGCCGCGGCGCTGTTCGTGGTCGCGCTCGGCGTCTACGTCGCCGACGCCGCCGTCCTGCTGGCCGCGGTCGTCCCCGCCGCGTACGCCGCCTACCCCTCGCTCGTGCGGCCGCCGTCACCGTCCGTCTCGGTCGAGCGCGCGGTCGCCGACTGCTCGCCCGAGGCCGGCGAGACTGTCGCAGTGTCGCTGCGCGTTCGGAACGACGGAACGTCGCCGCTCGCGGCCGTCGCCGTGGCCGACGACGCGCCGGGGAGCCTCGGCGTGGACGGCGATACGAGACTCGCCGCGCCGCTCGCGCCCGGCGAGAGCGCGACCACCGAGTACGAAGTCACGACCCGCCACGGCGTCCACGAGTGGGGGTCGCCGTCGGTCGTCGTTCGAGACCGGAGCGGCGGCCACGAGACCACGCGCTCGCCGGACACAGGCGGGGACGACCGAATCGAGTGCCGGCCCACCGTCCCCGGGCTGCTCTGCCGTTCGGGAGCGCCGCGGTCGGGCCGGCGAGCGTCCGACGCTCGGGGCGCGGGCAGCGAGTTCGGGCACGTCCGCGAGTACCGCCGCGGGGACGCACCGGCTCGCGTCGACTGGCGGCGGTTCGCGGCGACCGGCGACCTTCGAACGGTCGTCTCGCCGGTCCCTCAGCGCGGAACCCTCGTCGTCTGCGTGGACGCCCGCGAGGCCGCGTTCCGGGTGCGGGGCGACGACCACCCGACAGCGGTCGCGCACGCGGCCACTGCGGGGCGCGCCGTCGCGGCGGCGGCCGCGGAGCGCGGCGTTCAGGTAGGTGCGGCCGCGTTCGGCACGCAGTTCGACTGGGCGCCACCGACCGGCGGCCGGTTCGAACGCAGTCCGGCCGCGTCGGTCCTCGACGACCGCGTCGCCGACTGGCAGCCCACGGGCGGAGAGACGCGCGACGACTGGCGGCAGCCGCTGCGCTCGCTGCTGCCCGCGGGCGCCGACGTCGTGTTCAGCACGCCGCTCCCCGACGGGACGGTGGCGGCGTTCGCGCGCCGCCTCGCCGCCGACCGGAGTGTCGTCGTGGTGAGCCCCGACGTGACCCAGAGCGACACGGCCGGCACGCGGGCGGCGGGACTGGAACGCCGACACCGGGTTCGAACGCTCCGGAACGCGGGCGTTCCGGTAGTGGACTGGCGGCCCCCCGCGCCGCTGACCGCCGCTGTCGAGCGGTCGGGGGTCGGAGGTGGGTCGCGGTGAGCGACCGGGACCCGTCACTGGCCGGCAGCGTCGCAGCCGTCGCGCTCGCCGCCGCCGCGGCCGGACTCGTCGCCACGACCCGGGTCACCAGAGGAGTTGCGGCAGTCGCCGGTGTCTCCGCCGCCGTGCTCGTGTGCGCTCGCGTCGCCGCCCGGAGCGGCACCGCTGCACGGGTGGCGTGTGGCGCGCTCGGCGCGGTCGGTCTCTGGGTCGCCGTCGGTCTCGCCGCTGTCGCGCCGCTTCCGCTCCGCGTCCGCGGCCCACTCGTGCTCGCCGTCCTCGGCGTCCTCGTCCTCGCGTTCGCGGTGGCGCCGCTACGACGCGCGTGGACGCGCACTCTCACCGAGGCGGCGTTCGCGGCGCTCCTCGCGGCCGGCCTGCTGCGGAGCGTCCTCGTGCCGGTCCCCGTCTGGTACCCGGTCGTCGCCGTCTGGCTGGCCGTGCTCGCGTGGGACGCGGCGGCCGTCGCCACAGCCGTCGGTCGTCGCGCACCGGGGGGAGCCGGGACGCGGCGCACGGTTGCCCGACACCTCGCCGCGAGCATCGGCGTCGGCGGCGCGGCAGCCGCAGCAGCCATCGCGGGCTACGCCGTAGTCCCGACTGTCGACTCGACTGTCGGTGTCACTGCGCTCGTCGCGGCTGCCGTCGTCGCTGTCGGCGTCCTCGCCGTCGACGCGTGAGAGCGAGACTGGAGAAACGAGTGCTGGCGTGCGCTCTGTGGCGCGTTACCTGGCCGTCTCGGGAACGTCGTCGCCGAGCGCGTGCTTGACTTGGAGTGCTGCACTCGCGGCGAGGCCGCGGGCGACCTCCTCGCGGTCCTCGTTCGGGATGAGGTCGTCGTCCGCGAGGTTCTCGAACTCGGGCGTGAACCCCGCGCTGACGGGGTTGCCGGCCGGCGGGCGTACGGCCACGGTGACCTGAACGCCGCTGGAACCATTGGATATCTCGGAGCCGACGACGTACTCGTCCGGGAGGAACTCCCGTGTTCGGGACGCGATCTGCGCGATGCTCGTCCTGAGCGCGCGGCGCTGGTCCCCGGTGAGGTCGGACGTGGCGTTCTCTGGCCCGCTGTACGGCGCGTTCCCGTGCATGCGTCTCTAATAAGGGGCGGTCACGTATAGTCCTTGTAGTGTGCGAAGAACTCGCGGTCAGAGCACCGGGTCGCTGTCGCCGTACGCGGCCAAGACGACCGCAGCCGCGTACTCGCCCGGTTCGGCCTCGACGGTCACGGACCTGACTTCGGGGGCGTCGGCGTCCCAGTCCCGCAGGTCGAGACCAGCCTCGATACCGGCGGTGACCCGCGACTCGACGTCGTCCGGACTCGTCTCGCCGGCGGCCTCGTAGAACAGGCCGGGGTCGTCGCCGCGGGCCGCCCACGCGAGCGCCGCGCTCGCGCGGCCCGGACCGGCGGTGTCGGCGTGCGCCTCGACGACAGTCAGCCTGTTCCCGGCGGGCCCGAGGTCGGGCGCGGTGCCGACGGCCTCGACGCTGGCGTCGGCCGGAACCACCGAAGAGACGGCGACGAGATTGTAGTTGTGGAGGTTCGCGTCGGCGAGCGCGGCGTCGTAGGCCGCCATCTCGGTCGGCGCTGACCCGGTCCCCCACGCGACTCGAATAGGCATACGCGGACTAGCCGGCCGGCCGTAGAAGAGCGCTCGGATACGGGTCGTCTACTGGATGTAGCTCGGGTAGCTCGGACCGCCGTCGTCGTCGCCCTCCGCCATCAGCTTCTCGTGGGCGTCGTCGAAGTCCTCCCGGCGGACCTCCTGGCGGTCGTCGCGGATCGCGAACATCCCCGCCTCGGTTGCGAGGCTGGCGAGCTGCGCGCCGGAGAAGCCCTCGGTGTCCCGCGCGAGGTCCGAGAAGTCGACCTCGTCGGCGACGTTCATCTCTGCGGCGTGAATCTCGAGGATGCGCTCGCGGGCCTCCTCGTCCGGGTGGGGCACCTCGATGAGGCGGTCGAAGCGGCCCGGCCGGAGGATGGCCGAATCCAGCATGTCGAAGCGGTTGGTGGCGGCGATGATGCGGATGTCGCCGCGCTCGTCGAAGCCGTCCATCTCCGAGAGCAG
>ENA-ORCS01000096-ORCS01000096.1-marine-metagenome-genome-assembly--contig:-NODE-96-length-98475-cov-7.198734_pt1 | contig 98475 bp, 116 predicted proteins | sample MGYA00237781_ERZ508513 | MGnify/ENA primary metagenome ERZ508513 (study PRJEB26184, sample SAMN06268793) | marine metagenome | isolation source: Eden Landing Ponds, San Francisco, CA, USA | place...
ACCGCCAGCGTGTAGCGTTTGTTCTTCACACGCGCGTAGAGTGTGGCGTAGGCGTGGAATGCGGTGGTTCCACGCTTTGCTTGGGAGTGATAGAGACCATCCGTGTCGTCTTCGTCACCATAGTAGGGCCGCAGGTGGAGGTCTGCGCAGACCTCCACCTGCTGGGGGAGGACGTCGAGAACGTCTTTCTGGAGGAGCGTGTTGCCAACTTGTTCGAGTTGGTCCAATTCAAACTTCGTCCGGAGATGGTAGAGGACCGTGTTTGCGGGAGGCGCGTCTTCACTGTTTTCGCAGAGCGTGGAGACGGAGGTCCCGTCGGTGCACGCACCGACGAGGACCTCGTAGATGTCCTCTGCATCGATTTTAGCGTTGTTGGCGAGGTTCAGAGAAACTTCCTCGTCAAGTCGGTTGACGAGGAAGTTAAGGAGCTGGTCCTCGTGGATTTCACTGTCTGCTTGCTTGGTATTAGACACACCTTCTGCAAGCAGACGTCTCAACTAACCGGCTTTGTGATGTACTGAATTTGTGTTGGGTTCTATTATAGCGTATAGCCAAGACCACTTAGTGTTAATCTTGATAGTGGTCTCGTCAACTGCGACCCACGACGGATGCGCCGTTGACGGGTCCCCAACGCTATTAGCGATTCGATGAATCCACTGGCAGATCGATTGGTATGAGCGTTCTACGCCGAATAATCGGAGCATTTTTGAAGCGATCAGCGGTCGCGTGGGATTGGATGGCGAGCGCCCGTCAGGGCGTTCCCCGCCCCCTCACGCCTCCAATATTCAAGATTTGCAGTGTTCAACGCTTCTTTGCCCAGTTCTTGGTTGAGTATAGATGACGAAACCAATGAACTATTCACTTCACAAGCTGACTGACCTAGACAATGATAATTTAAATGTATCCCTCTTCACGTGCCAACAGTAGGGGGGTAAGAGTCCAGCCCGTTGTCGGCTGGTTCCTAGATATCTTGAAGGCTGTTTCTACCGGAATATAACTCCATTCGATATATTCATCCTCATCTGGATCTAATTTCCCTTCAGATAAATCCTGAGCAACAACTACCGCACGTTCGTAGCGTGTTGTGGCTGTAGGATAGTATGTGGTCAGGTGTGTCAGTTCTTCAGCAAATATCCCTGTTTCCTCTCGTAACTCGCGTGAAGCCGCTTCAGGATAGGTTTCGTCTTTTTCCACATGGCCGCCAGGACATTCTATGAAAGTATAATCTAACTTAGGACGATATTGTTCAACCATGACGATAGTATCATTTTGAATTGCGACGACGGAAAGTCCATTCTCAGGACGATCGATCCAGTAGTAATCATTCACACTTCCATCCGGTGTCTCTACCTTATCGTAGCCCACAGTGAACCATGGGCACTGGAACACCGTTTCTTCTGCCAGAAAATCCCAGTTTTTGTCCATTTATTAACAACACCACAACATAAATAATGCCTTAATTTGAATTACTTGTGACTGTATTATATGTCCCCGTATATGTGATCCATATTGTCTATGCAGCGCTCTAAGGAATCCTCGAGTTTTACTTCTGGATTCCAGTTGAAGTCATCTTCTGCTTTATCCACGGACGGTACTCGTCTCTTGACGTCGTCATCATAGATTGGAACATGGTCAAACTCAAGTGTATCCCCTTCAAGGATGCCACGTTCTTTGCCCTTCTCAAAGATTCGTTGAGCAAGTTCTCTCATTGTCACCGGTTCGGGATTTGCGAGATTATATGCTTCATTGGTAGTCGCGTCAGCAAAAGACTGTGTAGCAATTGCACCAGCCACTTCATCAATCCACGTGAAACACCGTACCTGTTTTCCATCGCCAAAAATCTCCATTGGATTCTGCTTTTCGACTAGAATTTTCCGAAGGAAGTCGGCGAACACGTGACTGATACCTGCCTCATCCTCACTTTTTTCATATGGGGTAATGATATTGAACGGCCGCCAAATAGTGTAGTTAATATCATACTGTTCCTTGAACGCCATACTGAGTCGTTCACCAACTACTTTCGAGAGACCGTAATCTGTGGACGGTACGGTGCTTTCCCAGACATCGGCTTCATTATGTGGGGGATCATCCTGTTCATATACCATCGAGGAAGAGAGATATACAACCCTGTGAATATCGTGTTCGGCAGCTGCCTCCAATATGTTCCGATGGACATTAAGATCGTTCGAGAGGATGTCTGCGGGATACTCGTGAAATCCCTTCACGCCATAGATTAGCGCTGCGGCATTAATTACAACATCCACGTCTGAAACTATATCCATGACCCGGTCATACTCCGTGAGATCAGCCTTTTGGAACTCGTACCTCTCAGGATCCACAACTCGCGTGTGTTCATAGTCGTCGTATCGAGCGTGGTTATCCACACCGACAACCTCATGACCATTCTCAAGAAGATGCTTGGTGGTCCACTGCATGAGGGACCCTTCGCTTCCAGTAACGAGAACTCTCATTGCGCTACCTCCGATTCTATTGTCATCTCATCTTGATCTACTTCATGCTGGAAGAAATATCCATTGTCTGAATCATATCTGGCGATGTCCCATGTCCCCCAGAGGTCACAGTAGAGGCAGTCACTGTTATCCACCTGCCGGCTAATTGCCTCGAAATCTTCGAACTCATCGTGTGGTGTCATAAGAATCACCCAGTCACTGGCTTCGACATCTTCGAAATCATCGAATCCTTCTGCGTTAGGTTCAATTTCGACAATATTACGATATCCCTTCATACCAAGTTGCTTCTCCATTTTAAACGAGACAGAATTCCGGGTATCGTCGGAATTCGATTTAAACGTCATCCCGAGGATTGTTATCTTGTCCGGATTTGGGGACTTCTGAGCCATCCGATCAATGATCTGTGCTGGCATCCCTTCGTTAATCTGGTACGCTGTCGAAACAAGTTCATTGAATGCAATGTTGTCTACGAGGAACCACCCGTCTTTGGTCAAACAGGGACCACCAACGTTTGCGCCTGGGGATGGCACATCAAACCGGGGATAGTTATGCCCCGTTTTATCGAGGATCTTGTTTACGTTGACATCGTGATGAGTTGCGAACGATTCTGTAATGAGATGGAATTCGTTCGCCGCTGCGAACGTCAAGTAACGCCACATGTTCGTGAACAGTTTGCCAAGTTCTGCTTCTGTCGGATTCAGGCGGAGACACCCCTCTTCAAGGAAGCTTTCAAAAATTCCCTTGGTACGTTGATAGCTTTCATCATCAGGCGCACCGATGAGCTGTGGGAGACCAACAATCTCCTCAAAGGCCTTATGTTGGGCAATTCGTTCCGGTGCGAATGAAATGTAGACATCTTCTCCAACCGTATAATTTGCCTCTTCGAGAAGTTCACAAACGAGATTCGTCGTTCCCGGATAGATTGTTGAACGAAATATCAACAATTGATCGTCAGTAAGGTTGGATATAACGTCGTCAACGACGGCAAGCAGTGTATCCATCTGTGGATTATGGTGTTCGTCGATTGGGGTACCAATGACGAAGAAAACGACATCACAATTCGCTGTTGCATCAATCTTAGTGGTAGTATTCAATCTGCCTTCTGCTAAAACATCTTCAAGGAGTGGTTTTCCACCGGGTTCATTGAACGGTAATTCACCATTTTCAATAGTATCAAGTCTTTTTTTATCTTCGTCAATCAGTGTGACGGAAAATCCGGCGTCGGCAAGCACAATTCCCATTGGTAAACCGACGTGACCTCCTCCACCAATAACACCTATCTCCATACCTGTACTCCATATTATCGGCACATTATATTTTCCTTTTAGAACAGAGGAATCCTTTCAACTTCAGACAACTTTAACAAGGATTAGTTAGGATTATTATAATTCGTAGTATTTATCAAATAATCATTAGATGTAGGTTTCTCTACGTAGATTATTCCACTATTGGTGACATTGCTCAAATAAGGCTGAAGAGTGAGGCGAAGCGATCTTCTAGTAGATCATGCCAGAAATCGCCCGCTCCATCGGTGGTAGCGACTGCTTCGAGTTAGATCTTCTAGAGCGAAAGGTGACACCCGAGCCCGCGTTGAAGCTCGGTATCCGACTGTATCTGGTTATACTATCAGTTTCATATACAGATTCAGGTTTCGATAGATCGGGTGTCGAACGCTGTCGAAAGACCGTTCACAACTGGGTGCAGAAGATCGATATACAGCCCCTCGACGGTGCGAGCTCGAATCACATCGCGGTTGACGAGACTATGACCCAGCTCAACGGCGAACGGTTCTGGCTGTACGCTGCTGCCGATTTCGACACCAACCGATTACTGTAAATCAAGTTATTTAGATTAAAATTTAAGTAGTTATCAAGATATCACTCGTGAAGCCTAGTGAGAAATATTGCGTCGATGACGCAATTTTCTCGTCGATTTTGTACCGTGGCTGCAAGCAACACTCCACCGACACAGCTTCGATTACCGACACGAAAAAAGGCAATCGGACCAGTGGCTAACGTGTCCTTCGAGAACAAAAATGACGAACTAGTTAGTTCTCAAACTGTTCCAGCAACGCCGAAGTAAAGATTGCCGGAAATTGGCTTCAAGCGTTCGCCTTTGCATGGTACCAGCTAATCTGAACACTACTCACAACCCTCGTGTTTGACAACGATGTCGACGGAAGCGAGTGGAAAGTTTCAGACGATCATTTACCACTCATCGTCGGGTATTGATTTCGAGTCGGATTCATTACTCACAGGTAGTACTCAACCGTCCGTTCTAGGCCTTCCTCAAAGCCTACCTCTGCCTCCCAACCGAGTGCTTCGACTTTGGTTGTATCAAGCGCGTAGCGCTGGTCGTGACCAGCTCGGTCTTCCACAAACGTGATTTGGTCTTCCGAGCCACCAGCAACATCTAGTATCGAATTGGTCACTTCCAAGTTCGTTCGTACCTCCTCCGAACCGATGTTGTAGACCTCGCCGATTTCGCCCTCCTGTAATACGGTATCGAGGGCGCGGCAGTTGTCTTCGACGTAGATCCATTCTCTGACGTTCGACCCGTCTCCGTATACGGGAAGGTCTTCGCCTGCGGCAGCACGTTTGAGGAACTTCGGGATGAGTTTCTCGTCGTGTTGGCGCGGGCCGTAGTTATTGCAGGTTCGGGTGATAAGAACGGGGAGGTCGTGGGTTGTGTGATAGCTAGAGGCCAGTAAGTCGGCCCCAGCTTTCGTCGCGGAATAGGGGTTTCGTGGGTTAAGCGGATCGTTCTCGTGGAACTCTCCATCGAGTATCTGGCCATACACTTCGTCGGTCGAGATCTGGAGGAATTTATCTATATCTGCTTCGACCGCGGCATCCAGAAGGACTTGGGTGCCTTGAATGTTCGTCGAGACAAAAGGTTCAGTATCGTCGATAGATCGGTCGACGTGAGTTTCAGCGGCGAAGTTGACGATAGTATCCACATCGGCAACAAGTTCTTCAACGAGTTCCTTGTCTCGAATGTCGGCTTGGACGAATTCGTGGCTTGGATGATCCAGCACACCTTCCAGGTTCTCAGGCGACCCCGCGTACGTCAGGGCGTCCAAAGTCGTTACTTCAACATCGTAATTATCTAGGAGATAATGAACGAAGTTCGAGCCGATAAATCCCGCTCCTCCAGTCACGAGTACACGCATTCTATTCTAATCCTTGTGCGGCATCTATTTGTATCTTCATCGTCAGGAGTTAGGTACGTTCGTACTTGTTCTCGCTGCTCAGGGATCACTCGGTAGTGGTGTCGTTGTTGAAGCGAGAGTTGGGGGCCGGTCCGCCTTTGGTACATATCACTCCGAAGCGTCCGCATTTGGTACCCCTCTCATGGAACACGATATCCAGGACGGGGTATTCACAGCCGGAACGAGTGCTTCGGACTCGTATGTATGATTGGACGAAGTGATGAGTCAGTGCTCCAGAAAGAAGAATGATTAAATATAAATATAATAATTTTATAATATTGGTATGATTACTTTGGGTTAGAGTGTGATTAGGAGTATGGCGGCGCTTGACGCCGCCACTCTCGACGTCCTCCGCGACGCTCTCGCAGAGGTCGAGGACAAGAAGCCGACACAGCGGCTGATGGCGGTGATCAATACGTCAAAGAAGACGACGCGACAATGACTGAGATAGCTGAACGGTACGGATACACCCGTCTATGGCTGTCTTGATGGGTTGTGCGGCTTGACCGGTTAGCTGATGAGCCGGTTGAGCAAGTCGTCTACGCCGATCCACGTGAAAGCAGACCAGCCGAAATCTCTGATGAACAGCACGATCAGTTCGTAGGGGTACTTCACGAATCACCCAAAGCAGTCAGCTATGATGCGCCCGTGTGGTCTGCTCCACTAGCCCGTTACTATATCTCCGAGGAATTTGACGTTGAGTACTGTGAGCGGTACGTCCGACGATTTATATCTGAGGCCGGGCTGTCTTCAGGGCAGCACGGCTGGAATTCCACAGATCTGGAAAGAGAACCCAAGAAGTCTGGCAAGAAAGATTCAAAAACCCCAACGATCTGGACGACGACTACACCATCCTGACGATCAATCAGATGCCACAGATACTCTCGACACTGATTTATGCGTGGTTTCCGGAAGAAGCGCCCGTCACTCTCGGTTACGGGCGCGTGGGATAACATCAAGCTACACGGTGCAGTCAGCGACAGCGGTAAATCGTTCTTGCTGCCGTGTGCAGAATTTCAACAGCGACACGCCGGTCCGCTTGTTGGATGCTCTCCAGACTAATTTCGGCGAGAAAACCTGCGTCGTGTTTTAAGACCAACGCAGTGAAAGAGTTCGTTGAAGCATTCGTCTTTAGCTAAGACTCACACCTCGGTTGTGTAGCGGTAGCGAGCGTCTCTTGCAGGATCGGTCGTTGTTGGTGGATCTTCTGTGCGTCTTCGATCAGCCGCTCCAGCAGTGACGGTGGCGAGTAGCCGAGGTACTCCCCGAGTTCGTGGAGAATAAGCTGGGCGTGCGACCGGAAGGTCGCCGCCCAGCGTTCCGGCGGAAACACGATCTCATCGTCGGCCTGCTCGGTAACCAGATCCAACAGATCACGACTCACCAGCAGTGACAGCAACGCCGCATACAGCAGAATTTTCACGACATCCGGGTCGCTCGTGTCGAACTTGTCCAGCTCGTACTGCGTTTTCAGCTCACGAAACAGCGTTTCTACCTCCTATCGACACCGATAGAGCGTCGCTAGATCCGCCGGGAGAAACTCCTCTCGCGGTAGATTCGTGATATAGAGATGGTAGTCGTCGGCGTCCTCGTTGCGGACGCCGACGACGCGGAACCGCTTCGTGTCCAGCGAACGAGTTCCCTCGTACTGTCCGCGCTTGAACTCCGCTTCGACCTCCACGTCAATGTACTGTCGGTGCAGATCGCCGGCAACATCGTGGATCTGTTCGCCCACCAAGGACCTGGCGCGACCGCGCCAGGCCCGTAACTCCTCCGTTATCACCGGATTCGCGTTCTCCTTCAACCGACTCACGAAGTAGCCGTCGTTCTCATCGATCAACGCGAAGCGACGGTACTTGAAGTACGCTAGATCGAGCAACACGAGCCGACCTTGCAGCCACGATCCCGTCTTGAACAACGTGCTGTCGTGCGTTTTCTCGTCAGTCACGTCGAACTGTTCAATCGTCTCGTCGGTGGCATTGTGGAGCAGGTGGAGCTTCGCTCCAGCCTGCTCCTCGTGACGGGCCTGGAACTCCTGAGAGAGGAACTCATGCAACCGCAACACGGTTCCATCAGCGATCATCACGTCCCTGGACCGGTCGATATCAGCGTCAACTGCGTCGGGAACAGCGACCTCGTCGAGGCCGCGCTCGACGAGGTCGCGGAGATACTCCGCGAGTGTTGGCGTCAGCAAATGATAGAAGCCGCCGGGAGAGATCGTCTCGTCGGCTGCCGAGTTGTAGCTGCGTCTGAAGCCAGCGAGTGTCCGGCTTTCGCCTGCGGCGAAGCCGAACACGAGCGCCCACACAAGGACTGGAACCTGAAGCTTGCCCTCTCGCTCGACCACGCCGAGTTCCTCGGCGTGCTCTTCGAGGAACTCGGAGGGAAACAGTGTAGTGAGCCGACGCATCATTCTCGATGAGGAGGCGCTGTTGGACACAGCTCTTGCCTCCTCATTCCTCTCGAAAAGTAGCCTCGATAAGACGCCGCTATCACGCGGTTTCTGGCTTAGCTAAAGACGGATGGTTCGTTGAAGATACGCCGAATCGAACTGTGTTACCTTCCGCGGGATTCAACCCCGGTGAACTCCGCGGAAGAGTGTTGGAGTCAACTTGATCAGGAACTCGGGGGCCTTCTATTCGAGACGCTTGATGATCTTCATGGTGCTGTTCTCTCTGTACTCAACCGCATCGAAGTTCCAGAAGTCTTCACGTAATTATGTATGTGAGTATCAGTCCATATGCTATTAGTACTTTCGCAGTTGTGGATATCTATGGGACTAATAGATTTGACAAAGAAAGTAGTTCGTAGTGGAAGAAAATTGTGGCTTCCAATCTCGGATCCTGAAACTCGTACCCAGATGGGACGAAAATTAAATAAGGCATTCTATAGTCGCTGCGGTCGCCGTGAATGGAATCCAGACGGGATTGATATTTTTGATGAAGACTGGGACAATCTCATTATCCTTGATGCGCTCCGATACGATGCAATGGCCGATGCAATCGATCGGCACGATATCTCGCAGACGCTTGATTCTCGGATATCGAGGGGGTCTCAAACACCAGAGTGGCTCTACGCGAATTTCGACCGTCAGTTACATGACGTCGTTTATGTCACTGCATCAGCAATGCCCCACCATCTAGGAGTTGAGACACCACAAAATGCGCGCCAGCGACAGTATGGCTTTGACTTAGATGTCCATAAGTTGATCAACGTTTGGCAAGACCCGCCAGACAATGCAATAGATACGTTTGTTGATAGGGATGCAGTAGACGTAGTTGTTCCTGCAGAGGGAATGATTCAGCCCGCGTTACAGGCGGCTAATGACTATCCACAAAAGCGAATTATCGCACATCTTGTTCCACCTCATGACCCATATTGGGGTGAGACTGGCCAACAGCTTCATCAGGCCGCGTCATCACCTTGGCATGCCAAACTTCGGGGAGACATTGACACCCCCGCTGAAAAATTGCGGAAGGCTTACCATGAGAATGTAGATCTCGCTGTTGAAGCTGCGATACAGATTGCCGAACAGATGCCGGGTAAAACTGTGATCAGTTCGGATCACGGCGAGTATCTCTACGAACGAGCGCACCCAATACCCGTTCGTGAAATCCTCCACCCTAATAAAATCTATACAGAAACGTTGGTGAAAGTCCCTTGGGTGGAGTTTGATGATGATCGGCGTGAGATTGTATCGGAGCCTCCTGTTAAAGAAACTGGGACAAAACCAAATGGAAAAGAGTCGCGCGAACAGTTAGAAGCGCTGGGGTATCTCTAATCTATTGGTTAACCCGGATTGTGTCTACCCTTAACGACTTCACAGGGCTTCTTTTGGTGAGTACCAATGCTACGTAATAGAGCGTTATAAGATGTCGAAATCGCCTTATAATGACAGATGCATACATAGTCTATAGACACCGTCAATTATCACTACATTGTAAACCAACGCGTTAAGTTAAAGGGCAAAGGATAAATGTGGATTGCCAAATAAGTAGCTTATGACGACTACAGAAGTTCCATTTCTCGACCTACAACGGGAATTCAATGAGTACGGAGAAGAACTCATTTCTCGGGCACAGAATGTACTCAGAAAAGGGCGATTCATTCTCGATGAAGAAGTCTCCAAGTTCGAATCCAAGTTCTCGTCATATGTCGGGGCAAAATACGGAATCGGCGTGAACTCGGGATCGGACGCGCTGTATTTGGCACTCCGGGCGATTGGTGTCGAGGGAAAAGAGGTTGTGCTACCATCTCACACCTTTATTTCGACAGCTGATGCAGTTGTCCGCAACGGGGGAATACCCGTATTCGTCGACATTGAACCGGGGAGATATACACTTGATCCTGATGCAGTTAGGGAACACGTTCATGAGGATACTGCGGCTGTCATTCCTGTTCACCTCTACGGACAGCCCGCTGAGATGGATCCAATCGTCGAGGTTGCTGACGAATACAATGCAACTGTTGTGGAAGACGCATCGCAGGCACACGGGGCTCGCTATAGAGACGAGCCTGTCGGCAGTCTCGGAGATATGGCGGTTTTCAGTCTTTATCCAACGAAGAATCTCGGGGCGTACGGCGACGCTGGAATCGCTGTTACCTCAGACGATAAGTTAGCGGAACATCTCCGAATGGCACGAGAGTATGGTTCCTTGGAACGATATCGATACGAGTTCGTCGGCACGAACAGTCGGCTTGACGAAATTCAAGCAGCAATGCTCCAATATAAACTCTCCCGGCTGGACGAACTCAACGAACGGCGTCGTGAAGTCGCAGATAGTTACGAGCAGACCCTCAACGGTGTCTCCACACCATCTGCCGTTAATCACGTTGACCACGTATACCATCTCTACGTAGTTGAGACGGACGAGCGGGATGCCCTCCGAGCGCACCTTGACGACCACGGCGTCGATACGCTAATTCACTATCCGACTCCAATCCACCAACAGCCATCCTACGAAGGTGTCGGAGTACGGGGCGACCTTGGGGTAACCGAACGGGTAACTGACCGTATCCTTTCGCTCCCGATGCATCCGTGGTGTCGCCCGGAGGAGGTAGACCATGTCGCGGACGCAATTCGAAAATTCTGACGATGGGAGACTACTGTGACGAACCGTCGATTGGTCGCCGAATCGACCTACCGAAAATCACCGACGAACGGGGGAACCTCACGTTCATCGAACAAAACCAGCACGTACCGTTCGAAATCAAGCGGATCTACTACCTCTACGACGTCCCTGGCGGAAAGTCTAGGGGTGGCCATGCTCATCGTGAACTGGAACAAGTCATTATCGCAGCAAACGGAAGTTTCGACCTCGTCCTAGACGACACACAGGACCGTGAGCGGATTCACCTGAATCGGTCCTTCTACGGAGTTTACATGTCGTCAGGCACGTGGCGGGAACTTGAGAATTTCTCGTCCGGGTCAGTTTGTCTGGTACTTGCGTCGGACTACTACGACGAGGAGGACTATATCCGGGAATACGACGAGTTTGTCGAATGGAAGCAGGATTGAGTGACTCTAAGTCGGGTGGTTACGTCCTTCGAGGACAAAACGAATGGAAAGTAACCTATTCAGTTCGGTACTCACTAGTTTTTCCAATTGCCTCTGCGGGATTCCCTACAAAAACATTACCTGAAGGTAGATCCGATATAGCTACTGCACCGGCCCCGAGCAAAACATTTGCACCGATATGAATATTGTCGGCGACGGTGCTGTTCGTGCCCAAAAATGAAAGCCGACCAACCTCCGAAAATCCAGCAACGGAAACTTCCGGCGCAACACTTACAAAGTCAGATAGTTCGCTCCTGTGAGCAATAGTACTCCCCGACCAGATGGAAACACCATCTCCAATTCGACACTTTCTCTGGATAGTAACACCTTCGAAAATAAAACAATTTTCGCCGACCTTGACCGATTCGTCGATGAGTGAGTTCGAACTAATATATGAGATAGTTTGATAACCTATTGACTTGATTCTCTCATACAAGCGTCTCCGGAGCTGGTTTATATTAGTGTGAGAAACAGCAACAAAGGCAGAATGATCATTTTGTGGGAATGTTTGGCTGACCTGCTGAAAGTTAACCACGGGAAGATCGTACAGTCGGTTCTTTTCTCGATACTCCTCTTCGACACAGAACCCGACGACATCGTGCTGTGAATCTGAACTGAGGTACTCATACGCAATCTCTGCCTGCTCACCTGTACCAACTATTACTAACCGCTGCCTATCTTGGCACCGGACTTGCTTCGCCGTTTTTGCCATTTTATTAATTTCTATATTGGCGAGATCTGATAATGGTCATATGTGATTGAGGATGCTCCGAAAGATTCTTTATAGTTTAGTAGTCCCTCATTTAATTTAAGGCCACCATCTTCAGTAGAGACACCGAAGTCAAAGTACTGTTTATTTCGGAAATGGTTTCTTATTAATTGGCTGTGCAACAAGTCGTTTGCCCCAATGTCTCTTCCGTGCAGCGTATTCGCATTGTATTGAGAATGCGCTACACAATCTGTTTCAAACACAACTATTCCAGCCACTAATTCATCATCTTCAAAGGCTCCATATAAATGAATATTATTGGGGAATTGTTTATTTAGATACGTAATTTCCTCGAGTGAATGGGTTGGCTCGGCACCATGTCTTGCATCTAGTACCGTGCGTAATATTTCCCAGAACTCTTCCCATCGGTCAGTCTCTCGCACTTCTATATTATGTTCGTTAGCAGTTTCAATACCACGCTCTCGATCTCGGCGGAAACTGGTTTCGGTTCGAAGGTCAATAACCGAGCTCAACCCTTTGGACTCAATCTCTCCATTGTGTCGATATATCTCGTAAGGAATCCGCTGATTTGGAGTTGAATGGTATATAAATGGGACATCTTTATAGTATATATTTTCGAATTCGGAGTCCTCAACGTAGTTAAGAAGGCTATCGAAGATCTCTCTTGTTGGTGAGGAACTACTCAGGATAAGACCTCCGTAAGTTAGCCCACCATGCGTTTCAAGTGTCGTACCTGAGGAATTTGCGGGGAAAATTGCTCGAATAGAATCTTCTTCGTAAAATAGCAAAGAATTGTCAGTGAATATAGGTTCGAATTTATCAGTGAGATTTGAATGATAGTCCATGAAATCACGGTGAAATAGAAATGTCCCGTTATTAGAATTTTCTACGAATTCGTCCCATGCCCCTTTTTCATCCGGTGTATATTCTTTGACTTTCACAGTCTCAGTAGTCGAAACTCAATAACTTATAGCCAACGCTCTTGCAGAGAGGAGAGCGCTATTACGAGAACTCTTCAATGTCGTATTCGAATATGGGTCGAGTTCAAGGTGACTATCTAGTTAAGCACTGCTTCAGCTGGTGTTTGTCCATTGAGTGATTGATTCGATCTCTAACGGTTGTAGTAGTGCATAAACTGTTCAAGCCATTCACGTGCGCTCCCCTGACTGCCGACCCAGGAGTTCTGGAAACGGTCGATGCGCATTTTGAGGGTGTGAAGCCGCTTTTCGATGCAGTTTCGGTCGGTATAGTCAACCTGACCGTTAAGTCCTAAGCGAGAGAGGGCAGTCCGATAGCCGAACTGGTCAACGAGAAACACAGCGTCTGAAAAGCCGTGTTTCTCACGGAGTCCGTGAATGAACGCAGCCGCTGGATCAGTCCCATGCCGTCTGAACAACTCAACATAGATGATTAATTTTACGAGGAGATTATTGCAGTGAAGAGCCAAGACCACACGCCGATAATTTGATAACGATCTTGTTAACCGCGACTTGCGACGACTACGCCATCATCGGGCCGCCGACGTTATCAACGACTCGGTGAACCACTGGCAGATCGTTTAATGCGACCGTTCTACGCCGAACATTCGGAAATTTTTCTTTGTTTTTCGAAGCGAATAGCCGGTCACGTGGAATTGTACGGTGAACGCCCTGACGTGGGTCGCCGTCCGCTCACGCACCTAATATTTATGATTCGCCGTGTTCAACGTCTGCTTAAGCAGTTCATTGTCAAGCAGGAACACCGAAAATCAACGAACTCCTCACTTCTCAAGCTGGCTTAATTGGACAGTATTAACAAGATCACAATTCATATGTTAGTGAATATTAAGAAAGGACGTACCGGTAGGGCATTGAAACGATCTCTGAGGACCCGAAGCAGGTTGTCAGCCTGGAGACTGTATGATATGGACTGACAAGGAGATATTCGGCACTACTGTCTGCTTACGCTGCCTTCAGTCACTTTCGTCTTGATCGCGCTTCGATCGCTTTGGGGATGGAAGAGTTCGCTAGCTGCCGCTTATTTCAGTAGACCTCCATGGTTCTTAACCCAGGAGATAACTTAGACTACAGCAGATCGCCAAGTACAGGAGAACTACCGACCACGAACGAGCGAAGCGAGTGAGTGGGTTGAGGACCCCCCGAAGGTGTTGAAGACGGCTTTTGGTCGACCTTTTGCAAGGGTCCTCCGGGGCACACAGAAAAAGTCGGTGGAAAATCCTATCTAACGGCTGTTTCAGCGGAAAGGTGTTGAACTAATTGCGTTTTTACAGGATCAATTCATAAATTTTCTAATATATTTAGAAAACCAATTATTGTGGTGTCGAAACTTCATGGACGAAATCAACCACCTCCTTGTTCACTCAATTTCCGGTTCTAGTGTGAAAAATTCATACTAGTAAAACTTACTTATAATGCTCTGAAAATTCACTTTCTGATTTTCTAAACTGAACCTTTGACGTAGTTGTTCTAATTCTGGCTCTGCCAATCCTTCCGATTGTAATGCAGTTCCAATGATGTTTGCAAGATCTTCCTTATCAGAATACGATCGCACAATACTATTAGTTTCGGGAGGAACCTCATAGTGGTCAGGGAGAGCAAGTGGTTTTCCGTATCGAATGGCGTCACTGAAAACACCACTACCTTTACTTTGACCGTATCTCTCAGTAACCGCTCCCATCTCTTTGTGCTTCTTTATTGGGGATACGATGAGATCAGTTGTTTTTAGCACATTCTCAAACTGATCTATGGGAATCCAGTCAGTATAGTATTTGATATCCCATCCGGATCTAGCTAGGCGATCAAATTCATCAGTAATAGATTCCCCCTCTGGATTGCTTGCGCTCCCAAGGAGATGAATTTCTAATTCGTTTTGGTACTCCTGAAGATGTCCTTCTATTGTGTCAATAAGGAATTCATAGTTACGACGGACCGGTTCAATATGTCCCGGGATTGTAACCCGGAAGTTTGAGTCGGAAGCGGATTGATTATCAAAGAATACCGGGACAAATGATACAACCTCAATATCAGTTATAATTCCTTTGAGGTAATCTTCGATAGGGGAGTATTCTACGATGACCCCATCAAACCGAGTAATCAGCTGTCTCCGTAGGAAGGATTCTAAGTAAGACCCTATCCGCGGAGTAACCCGGAAAGACTTTCCCACCCATAGATTGACATTAAAGATCATTTGGAGATGAGTACAATTGGAATCTAATTTCAAGAACTCAAACACTTTCCGAGTGCTGTAAATTGGAAAAGATATGAGAAGATCCACTTGATTGTTCAAAATATCACTCGCTCGGGAGAGAAAACCCGAAAAAGATTCTGATCTAGACTGAGTTATCCAATTGTATTTGGATGGCTTTGGAATATCAGGAAACACACTCTCTTTGTATTCATCTGTAGTGAAAATATATATATCTGGTATATTATCTGGGAGAATTTTCAACAGATTCACAAAGTAGTTTTCATGCGACGAAAGTACCATAATGCCAAGTGACGGGGATAAACACGCCTTGCTCATCAATTAGATAGCTTGGAAAGAGTGTACTAATGATTTTGCTTTTGGGTAGGTGATGCTTGAAGCATCTACGAATGAATTTACTGGCAGTTCGAAAGGGAAACAGACCGTAACTGTATATACCAATGAGCTACGTTATAGCTTGTATGAAAGGAGTTGTCCTCGCGGGGGGGACCGGTTCACGTCTCCGGCCCCTGACGTACACAATGCCGAAACAGATGATTCCGGTTGGGGGAATACCAGTGTTGGAGCACGCGATCGGGGACATGCGGGATGCGGGTATTTCGGAGATCGCCATTGTCTTGGGTGAACACGGCCATGACGATATCAAGGGGTACTTCGGTGACGGATCAGAGTTCAGTGTCGACATCACATACGTCTATCAAGGAGAACCGCTCGGCTTGGGCCACGCGGTCGGGTGTGCGGAGAAATTCGTTGACGGTGAGCCGTTCGTCCTCTTTCTTGGTGACGACCTAATTCAACGTGGAATCACGGACCTCGTAGAAGGGTTCGACCCGTCGACGCACGCTGGGTCAATCGCAGTAAAGCCTGTCAACGACCCCTCGCGGTATGGCATTGTGAACCTTGACGATGATGGCGACATCGTCGGAATGGTAGAAAAACCGAACGAACCGCCGAGTAACCTGGCTGGGATCGGAGTCTTTGTGCTCACAGCAGATGTGTTTGACGAGATCGCCGAAGTAGGTGCCTCTTGGCGCGGGGAAGTTGAGCTGTCCGACGCTATTCACCGGCTCCTCACGCGGGGTGAACGCTTCCAGAGCCACATTGTCGACGGCTGGTGGTACGACGTGGGGACGCCAACGGACGTAATCGCGGCGAATCGTTCTGTGCTCGACGATATAACGGAATCGGAAGCCGCTCCACTGGACGTGGACGGGACTATCCAGGGCCGGATCGCAGCAGGTTCTGAGGTCATAGTCCAGGATGGCGCGACGGTACGAGGGCCGGTTTCACTCGGCCCCGGGGTCGAGATCCATGATGGGGCAACTGTTGGACCCTACACGACGCTCGAAGCGGATAGTACAGTTGAGGACGGGACGGTCCAGTCGAGCGTAGTACTGGAAGGCGCTACCGTACGAACGGAAGGACGGATTCTCGATAGTCTCGTCGGGCGCGGAGCGACCATCGATGTGACTGCCACCGGCGACGCACTCAAACTTGTCGTCGGAACTGATAGTCAGGTGACCCTGTAACTATGCGCATCATCACTCTGGAGTGTGACAATTGTGGGAGCATCATCGCCGGAAACGTCCTCGAACGCACCTATCGTGTCGATTGCCCCGGGGCAAACTGTGACTGCATCTACGTGTTCGACGACCTATCAGAGGAAGAACGAACGTTCCTGCGTGAGCACAGCGATAAGTACCGGATAGACTGAACCGGCCGATCACCTAGAGTAACACAATCGTGGGTGTCGTCAGCGTTTCTGTACCAACAAAGTAGGGCATATGGCCTCTGGTGGCCAGAGTAGGTTTCTAGTAATACCAGAGAGGCATACTGAGAGACAATTGGGATGGCATATTTGGGTCATAGGTTCATAGTATAAATTAGATTAGTTATCGTAGTATATTAATTAATACAGTAGTATCTTAAACCGGCTATAGATTCTAACTAGTATGGATAAGAAATAAATTCTTTTGAAGTACAATTGGGTCCGAAGAATTAAATACATTTGAATCTTTTCCAGACGCATGCCTCCCAACGGTAACCCTCCACTTAGCATAAGTGTGGTTATCTCTACATATAACCAGGAAGAGCATATCTCAGAAGCTATCGAGTCCGTTTTGAACCAGACTCAGCGGCCTGACGAACTAATCATTGCCGATGACCACTCGACTGACGGGACCACGGATATTATAAAAGAGTACAAAAGAAAGTATCCTGACCTTATAAAGCTCGAAATAAGCTCAAAAAACGTTGGAGTCGCTGGGAACGCTAATTCTGGATTTTCGGCAGTCACTGGCAATTACGTCACGCTTCTCGCCGGTGACGATCGATTTCATCCGGAGAAGTTAGAGATAGAGACCGACCATCTTGTAGACGACGATGTGGATGTCATAGTGTCCAACCACTGCCGGATATCTGAAGATGGCGATCATATCAACCAACAGTCGTTTGAAGGTAACCTTCAGGAGCACAATGCTTTCATAACCACGTTTGCTAGAGATTTCTGGTTCAGGAACCGCACACAGTCGATACAGCTGTACGACGAAATTGGCGGATTCGACGAAGAACTCGAGCTGTATTCCGACTGGGATTACACTCTTCGCCTGTTTCACAATGCGACGGTTAAATACGTTCCGAAGCCGCTCGAGGAATATCGAATACATAGGGAATCACTGAGCTCAACAATTGACAAACGTTCTTCTCTAAAGCATATTAACAAAATATTCCAAAAAAATTCCCCTCTATTGAATTATTATGGGGAAAATGAATCACAGTATGTGAGAGAAAGATTGTTTCTGTATAATTTGCGTCAACGAGCATTTGACGCCCTTGACCAGGGAGCACGTTTGGATGCCTTTGTGTATTACATGAAGTGGGTCCTGATGAATCCTGATCGGCGTTCAGACTTCAAACTGGCGGACGCACGTTTCGCACTTCCCGAAAGAGCATTTCACATATTAAGTAGAATATATAATAGTCTTTGATAAATATTATAACCGCAATTATAACGAAGTTAAACTCGCAACCCACCCCAATAATCATTTTACTTTTATTTATATAAATTAATTAAATATCTAGTATGATAGAAGCAGTCTCGGATTAGCTGATTTCATGCGAAGGGGAAAACTTGTAACCAATTGCCAACAGTATCTAGTTCGAAATAGTCAGATCTGTTTAGACCTGGTTAGTTTAGTGTATATTCAGCAAAATAAACATTCAAAATACTGTTCCGATTCTCGTAGTGTACATACCGGAATCGGAGGCCGTGTCGATTGACCACCGTCTGCAACTATAGTAGAATCTGGAAGTCTTTGTAGGGTCACCTGTCGAAAACCTGCATATCTCGTTGGTTCACAGGGATCTGGTGAGTGATGTGAGTAGATACTTCTGGAGATTGCTATAGGATGCCGATTCGACGAGACCTCTTGGATTTCAGCAAGATACATCACAGTTACTGCTTATGTTTTTACCAAGGTAGCTAACTTGATCTACATAACTAATTAAAAAAACAGCGTTGATAAGACGGGGTCACGTCTCGTTCACCAACGAGAAACATAACGTATCTCTGATGCCGGCGTACAGCATTGAGAGTGGAAACGATACATTGACGTGACGAAGGGCAATCGAGGGAAATGATACCCATCCCCGATAACCCGATGAATCAGTATCTCGTCGAAGATGCGGTTGAATCGGGTATCGACGACATCCACATCCTTACTGGCCGCGAGAAGCAGGCAATTGAACGTTATTTTGATATGTCCTACGAGATTGAGGAGGGAAAATGGGAAAGTGAATAGCCTTGATTGGATTCAAGAAATCGCTGACCTGACGGACATCCACTATGGTTGGTACAAAGAGCGAAATAGACAAGGACGCAGACAGAGATGGATTAGGAGTCAACGATTGATTCTCGTAATGCACTTGAACGATCACTTAAGTACTTTAGCAAGCGCGTTTAGCTCATGATTGATTCAACAAGGTCGTGCTTGTGTCGGCGACAACTCTATCGCAACCATTCATTCCGATGATGAGTATCCTACAGAGAGTCCACAGGCTTCTGAGTGAAGACGAAGAGACGGAACTGGATAGTCGAATGTCTACCGGAGCGATCTGGGCGTTACTGTTGAACGCCTCACAACGACTGCTTTCGCTGACGAAAGTGACGGTCGTCGCGGCGTTTCTTCCACCCGAAGAGTTCGGCGTTTTTGGTATCGCTGTACTGACGATGGCGGCGCTCCAGGCGTTCACGTACACCGGCTTCGAGCGGGCACTTATCCAACGTGAGATGGATAACGTCGACCACCTCCTCGATACGACGTGGACGGTGGAGGTGGCGAGGGGTGTGCTCGTTACAGTTGTCGGATTCCTCAGCGCACCACTCGTGAGCCAGTTCTTCGGCGAACCCGCGGCCGTGCCGGTGTTGCGAGCACTCATCTTGACTGTGATTATCCAAAGCCTCGAGAATCCTGCAGTCTCCTACTTCGACAAGGATTTGGAGTTCTCCCGGAAGTTCCGGCTTGAAGTTCCGCCATCCGCCGCGGGCGCAGTCGCGGCAGTCGCACTGGTCGCCCTGACAGGATCAATCTGGGCATTGGTCGTCGGGCAGTTCGCAGTTGCCATCACCAAGGTTCTACTCTCTTACCTGCAACACCCATACCGCCCGTCGTTAGAATTCGACACCGGTAAGTTCCGAGAACTGCTCTCGTTCGGTGGCTGGATTACGCTAACGTCTATCCTGTCATTTCTCATCACATCGGTGGACGACGTGTTCGTCGGATGGTACTTCGACGCGGCCGTCCTCGGCGTCTACCAGCTCGCCTTCAGGCTGGCGAACGCCCCGGCGACCGAGATTACCGATACGCTCAACGCGGTCACGAGACCGGGGTACGCGGAGTCCCAGTCTGATGCGGAGGCACTCCAACGCGTGTTCCTTAAAACGGTGCGTTTCGTTTATTTGTTGATCTTCCCGATGGCGGTAGGCATTTTCCTCGTCACCGAGTCGTTCGTCCGAACCTTGTACCCCGATCAGTGGCTCGGTCTCGTGCCGATAATGCAGGCATTCACCTGGGTGGCGCTATTCCGAGCGTCAGGATCTGTTTTCGGTCCCTTGCTGGAAGCACTCGGGAACCCGGACTACAACACGAAGGTCCAGTTCGCGGGATCGTTGGCGATGATCAGTGCCCTCGTCCCGTTCTCGGATGCGTTCGGGCCAATGGGGACGGCACTGGCGACAGGAATCCGGTTCTTGGTGATGATTCCGCCCGTTCTATATCTTGTCGAACGTACGACGCCCGTCTCTCTTGTCGGTGTCGGACGAGTGACGGTGCAGCCAGTTCTGGCGACGGTCGGTATGGCTGGCATCGTTCTACTATTTCAGCGCCAGGTCGGGACACTCCCGTCGGTGTTCGTCCTCTCTGGCTCTGTATTGGTCGGTGTTGTGTCGTACGTGGCTTTCGTCTACGTGACCGATCGGGTCTTCGAATACAAGACGGTTAGTGGCTTCATCCGGTTCTCTTGATTGTGCTTCTCAATAGGTCGTACCATCAGGCACTGTCTAGTTAAGCACGGCTTCAGCTGGCGTTCGTCCGTCGAGTGATTGATGCGGTCGCTGTTGTTGTAGTGCACAAACTGTTCAAACCATTCGCGTGCGCTCGCCCGACTGCCGACCCAGGAGTTGTGGAAACGGTCGATGCGCATTTTGAGGGTCTGAAACCACTTTTCGACAAGGTTTCGGTCGGTATAGTCAACCCGACCGTTGAGTCCTAAGCGGGAGAGGGCAGTCCGATAGCCGAACTGGTCAACGAGAAACACAGCGTCGGAGATATCGTGTCTCTCACCAAGTCCATGCAGAAACGCAGCAGCTGGATCGGTCCCGTGCCGTCCGAACAACTCCACGTCAAGGATCAACTTGGTGTCTAGGTCTATTGCAGCGTACAGCCAAGACCATTCGTCATTGATTTTGATAGTGGTCTCGTCAACTGCAACCCTTGACGGCTTCGCCGTCGGCGGGTCGCCAACGCTATCACCGACTCGGTGAACCCATTGACAGATCGCTTGATGTGAGCGTTCTACGCCGAATAATCGGAGAATTTCTTTGGTTTCTCGAAGCGAACAGCCGGTCGCGTAGAGCCGGACGGCGAACGCCCTGACGGGCGTCGCCGTCCGCTCTCGCTCCCAACATTCAAGATTCGACCTGTTCAATGTCTCTTCGAGCAGTTCTTGGTTGAGTATAGACTCCAAAACCAACGAACCGCTCACTTCTCAAATTGGCTTAACTAGACAGTGATCGTCACGAGATCGGTTCGGAAAATTTACTAAATTGAACCGTTACGGTACAGTCGTGAACTGGGAGAAACGAGGTATCCTTTTTAGTCCAGCAGATGGTCCAGACTGGATGAAAGCAGGAATACTGAAACCAACACCGATTATGTTCGACGACATCCTGCGAATATACGCTGGTTTTCGAGACAAAAATGGAGTGAGCAGAATCGGTTACGTTGATCTGGACAGAAATGATCTTCAGACCGTTGTTGACGTGTCACAATCACCGGTTCTTGATATTGGTCGTTCGGGAAGGTTTGACGACAACGGGGTTGTCCCAACAGACGTCGTTCGATGGGAGGGAAAAATTTATTTATTCTACGAAGGGTATAAAAGGGAGAGAAAGGTTAGATTCACCGCCTTCGGTGGCCTGTCGGTGAGTGAGGACGGTGGTAACACGTTTGAACGGGTCAGTGAAACGCCAGTCGTAGAAAGAACTGACGATGCTGCCCTCTTCCGTGTTGTCCAGTCTGTTCTCCGTGAAGACGGCATGTGGCGATTGTGGTACATTGGGGGAAGTAGTTTTGAAGATGCCCATGGAAAACGGAGACCAAGTTATGACATTCGATACACCGAAACTGAGGATTTGACGGAAATCCCCCAAGACGGCACTATTGTATTGAAAACTCGGCCGGATGAGTACCGTCTTGGAAAGCCTCACGTATTCAAGGATGAGGACTACTACCGGATGATCTTCGCTGCTGGGAAGACCAGCTCGGGCTACAGACTGAGCTCGGCCACATCTGACGACGGCAAGTCGTGGAACCGGTCTAACGAATTTACTCCCACTCTTTCTAAGAATGGGTGGGATTCCAAAATGATGTCTGACCCTAGTATAATCTCGGATTATAATGATACGTATTTATTCTATACTGGTAATAATATGGGTAAAGAAGGGTTCGGATACGCTATTAGAAGTGAATGATGGTTTGATTTTGGTTCTCTATTATAGGCAATATTATCTTGGATGCAGAGTCGGGCATCAATCGGGATAATGTTACATCACTACGAGAGGCACTGTCTAGTTAAGGACTGCTTCAGCTGGCGTTTGTCCATCGAGTGATTGATGCGGTCTCTGGCGGTTGTAGTAGTGCATGAATTGTTCAAACCATTCGCGTGCGCTCGCCCGACTGCCGACCCACGAGTTGTGGAAACGGTCGATGCGCATTTTGAGGGTGTGAAACCACTTTTCGATGAGGTTTCGGTCGGTATAATCAACCCGACCGTTGAGCCCTAAGCGGGAGAGGGCAGTCCGATAGCCGAACTGGTCAACGAGAAATACAGCGTCGTAGAGATCGTGTTTCTCACGAAGTCCATGCAGAAACGCAGCAGCTGTATCGGTACCGTGCCGTCCGAACAACTCTACGTCAAGGATCAACTTGGTGTCGAGGTCTATTGCAGCGTACAGCCAAGACCACTCGCCGTTGATTTTGATAGCGGTCTCGTCAACCGCGACCCACGACGGCTGCGCCGTCGGCGGGTCGCCGACGTTATCAGCGACCCGGTGAACCCATTGGCAGATCGCTTGATGTGAGCGTTCTACGCCGAATAATCGAAGAATTTCTTTGGTTTCTCGAAGCGAACAGCCGGTCGCGTGGAGTCGGACGGCGAACGCCCTGACGGGCGTCGCCGTCCGCTCTCGCTCCCAACGTTCAAGATTCGCCGTGTTCAACGTCTCTTTGAGCAGTTCTTGGTTGAGCATAGACACCAAAACCAACGAACTGCTCACTTCTCAAACTGGCTTAACTAGACAGTGCCACATCACTATAAGTATCAGAGACCGCACCAATCGCTTAACAAACGAACGCCAGCAGAAGCCGTGCTTAATTGGATAGTGCCTGTTCACGCACCGCAAAATCTAAGCCATTTCAATCGCTACACACTTGGAAAACAGTTTCAGACATCGACTAGCCGAAATTAGGCTATTCGTTTGACATTAATTAAACATAACTAAGTTGAATACGTTGGATTTAAGCGACCTGCATAAATAGTATATTTGAAATATGGCGCATGGTTTTGAAGGCGAGTTTCTCGATGGCGTTGAAGAATTGATTGATGTGATTCCGGAGTCGATCGAATCTATTGGTATTCTTGTCTCACGTCTTGACGAGTCAGAAGGAGCTGGTAATGTTGCTATTCAACAATCGTATGCCTTACGAGATTCTGAATATTCAACAACAATATTCACTTTTGAAGTAGAAACTGAAATTTCAAATATTGAAATCAAAGAAATTGGTAAGGGATCTTTTTTCGGAGATACAGGAACTCGACTACTCTATGCATTTAATCCCGTTAGTATTATCCGATTAGCTCAATGCCTTCGCTCATTTGACCTACTTATCGTACACCAACCTGTATTATGCCCTACTGCATTTTTCACGAAACATCTCTACGGCACGACTGCTATATACTATAATCATCACATTACCGAACCCGATGAAAAATCGGGTATCGTTGGGAAAATTTTTGGGTATACAGCGTATCAGGCGATTCTCTACTCAAGTTCAAAATTGGATGGTGTTGCTTCTGTTAGTAAGTACAGTAGAGACGAGTATGCGGCCAAGTTTGGGAAGGTAGGTCCCATAGTATATAATAAAATCGATGAATCTATATATAATAATAATAATGCCGATGGAAAACCTATAAGAAGAAAATTCGATATCAACGACCAACCGGTAATCCTCTATGTTGGACGACTAGCTCGATCTAAACGTGTCCACGAACTAATTGATGTTTATAATAAAATATTAAATAGGTATCCAAATGCACTGTTGATTATTGTGGGTCGGCGAGACGAGAATAACTATGTAGAAAAAATTATTGAAAAACAAAAATCATCAGATGGAGAGATTATTACTACAGGCTTTGTTCCCGAATCAGAGCTTCCCAACTACTATGCCGCAGCGGACATATATGCGACGTGTTCCGAAAAGGAGGGGTATAATTTAACTATTGCAGAGGCAGAGGCGTGCGGGACACCAACTGTAGCCTACGATATCGGAGCTCATTCCGAAGTCCAAACAAATGGCGAACTAGTCGAACTTGGTGACACAGATGCTTTTGCTTCCAAGATTCTAGAAATTCTTAGTGACTAGTCAGATTACGGTACACTCCAAGTAGTTCATCGACGTGACGTGTGATACTGAAATGCGACTTCCTGTCGGCACAGGCCTTATAGGATTCCTTCGAGATCTCATCAAAAGCCTTAGTGATTGTTTTAGATAAATCACTGGTATCCTTAGGAGTAAATAGAAATCCGGTCTCATTCGTCAGTAGTTCTGGAATACCACCGATATCAGAGGCAATGACCGGAGTACCCAGACTAATGCTTTCATAGATTACAGTAGGAGAGTTATCAAGCCATTTTGACGGTACAACGGTCGCATGAGAATTCTTATAGGCTGAAACTAATTCTTCTTCTGGCACAAACCCATGAAACTGAATATTTGAACTAGTTGTTGCTCTCTCTAATTCATCTTTTTCGTCACCTTTTCCAAGAATATCCAGTTGAATATCCCTGTCTGAATTTGCTTCCACAGCTTCGATCAAAGTATCAACACCCTTATCTGAAGACACACGGCCGACATAAAGAAGTCGGATTTTGCCTGCCTCTCTAGGGATATCTTTTTTAACAGTTGGTTTCTCTTGAGTTTTGACTCCGTTTTGAATCACTTCGTATGCAGACTGGCTGAAAAACCCATATTCCTTATGTTTACTTATTAAGAATTCAGAGGGTGAAATAAACATATCAACTGACTTAGACAATCTCTTATTGATAGCTTGATATGGCTTGAAGTAAATATTTGGTTCCCAAATTTCTCCATTTCTATACATACTTGGTTGAGGATGAAGTAGAGAATAATCATGTAGAGTGTGAACAAATGGAGATGAATACTCACTTGAAACAGTAAATGCGGCACCAGAATGTCCTTCGTAGTTGTGAAGATGAATGAGATCCGGAGATATGTCTTGAAGTATCTTCCGCAACACTAGATACGAATAAGGGTTCCAGATGTCGATCGATTTATATGGAATAAACTTCCAGGTCGGTTCATCTGGTATGTCAATAGGCTGGAAAATATTCAGAGTTCTATATTTATAAATATCAACCCCTTCTATTCTTTCTACATTGTATGATAATTTATCAAGCCGATTTTTTCCCGTAGTGATTATGGATACATCAAAACCTCTATCAACGAGCTCTTCAGCAACTAATTGGACATTTTTTTCAGCTCCACCCAACATTTGGGGGGGATAAAGACTAGATATCAAGCAGAGGTGCATGTTTAAACTGCTCTTTCGACGGCCTCGGTAAATATTTTGTCTTGATGGTTTAGAAGTTTTAGTATTCGCACAAGTAAAACTGTGAACTTTGTAATAATTGTCTCGTCACCCCGACTGAGATCGTTCATGTGAAGCACATTGTTGATGAATCAGAGGACGGTTTGAATGATTTCTTTGAGAGCTTCGTGTCTGGGTTTGCGTAGGATTTGGCGGCGGAGCTGGAACGCTCTGAGATACGGCGTCAGCTTGTATTTGGAGACGTCTCGGTTTGGCGAGAGCCACCGTCGTGCCAGCGACGCGTGGCTCTCGAAGATGTTCACGTACGCGTCTCTATCAACGTAATCGCCCTCTCCGTGAATGACCGCTTCTCGCTGGTAGTTCTCATCGTCTTTGAGTGGATAGTACGCTCGAAATCCGTCAGTATAGACGGTCAGCGACTCCTCCTCGCAGTCGCCGAGGAGGGGTCGCACGGTTGATTCGTTAGCAAATTTCGCCGGGACAGCATATCGCTGACCGCTACCGCGATCAATGAGTGTGAACACCGGTGACTTGTCCTCGGCATAAATTCCACGACCGCGTTTCGAGAGGCCACGCGAGTGCGACTCCCGGTCGCGCTGCCTTTCAGCCCCGTAGTCACGTAGACCTCGTCGATTTCGACCGGCCCAAAGGGGGTGATGACTGGCCCGTTGAGCGTTCTGGCGAACTGCTCAACGCGCCGCCGGAGTGACCGATAGGAAACTGTGAGTTTAGGGCCTAACAGGTGGATACTCCTGTTGAACCGAAGGAACGAGTAAAACGTGAACAAGAGCTTCCCGAGGCCGATCTTTGCGTTCGCGAAGATCATGCTGGTCTTGTCGTTGAACGTGCGGTCGCAATCCTTACTCCGATACGTTGATACGCTCTATAGCTGCCATGTTTGATCACCGACTCAGACCGGCAGCGCGGGCAATAGAGGCCATCGCGCCAGCAACCTGCTGAAGCAGGTTCGCGGCGCTCGCCTCTAAGTTCAGCACTTCGAATGAGAACATATCGGGGGGTGCTGTCGCGTCACCCTTGCCCGCTACGCTTCTACAGCACCAGTTCTACTTGACTAACAACCTGCTTCTCAAGAACATACTTTTAAACCGTAAAATCCGACTCAATACGCGGATTCAATAGAGCGATCTAAACACTATTCATCCGGTTACCAATACCATTAACTCCTCAGGGGACAACACTCCCCTAAATGATTCGCTCGTCTATCAAAACCTTACTTTCTGCCGCTTTTTTTGTATTGGCTTTTTTATTCCTGTATTTTAGAAAATTTCCCATAATCGGAACAGCAGTTAGTAGTGATATCCTCCTTTTGATTTCGACCACATTGTTATTTTCTGTTATACTAATTGCCGCGTACTTGAGTTCATCGCGTGCAGAATATTCTCTCACTATACTCGCAATTAGTTTCAATATTTTCTTATTTCGGAGCATTAGAAATCTTCGGTTAGAGTGGCCAGCACTTTGGGACCCATATATGCATCTGGCCACCCTTACCAACATTCTCAGTGGGAATGGATTAGAAGTAACAATCACCGCATGGACAACTATTCTTCATAAGATGATGTACTGGCCAATGATGTATCTCCTAAGTGTAGGTATTATTGAGGGTACTGGCCTTCCAAAGGCACTTGTTTTCAAATATCAATCGCCATTTCTAGGAATCATCCTCTTTTTAACCATCGCCATAATTGGAAGAAATGTATCTAATTCACTCACAATCGGCGTGACTGGAGCGCTGATCTCTGCTTCAGCTTCAAACATCGTTTTTTACCAAAGTGAATACCATCAACAAGGATATGTATTAGTTATATTTCTTCTACTCCTCTTTGTTTTCTTACGTACTATTACTCATCCGTCTTGGCGCTGGCATCTTATCGGGATTGTCATCGTTGGGCCGACCTTCGTGTTGGCACACTACTTTTCGCCACTACTCATTGCGCCACTTTTTGCAGCAGTCGTAATCGGAACAATCGTACGGGCCTATCTTGGGGGATTCCCAGGAATCCCCGACATTTTAGATATGTCTGACACGTGGGTTTTACCGGTGATTATTGTCGGGATTGGTGTAGTCTACGTTCATTTCTTGACCCCCACTATCCATCTCGAAAGGTATCTTACCCTCATGTTCGCTTCATCCCCGAACAATACATCACTTACAGGAGTCGGCACAACTAGGCCGTTCACCATGACAGTTATAAGATCGACAAAATGGATCGTCCTCATGTTAGGTCTTCCAGCACTTGCGTATTCGGTATGGAAAGGGACGAAGCAACAAGTAATATTATCTGGATTCATCGGTGTTTTCCTTTTGGTAGGTTTGCTTGGACAATATGGTGTGTTCCTGAGTGTTGGTAGGATTGTCACCTTTTACGCTCTACTAATCGGTATTATGGCTGCGACGACGTTGTTCTGGTTAGTTGAATCCGATTTGATCCCTGGGTCCCGACTTCAGCGACTTGTACCCATATGTTTGTTAGTAGGGTGCATACTTACAGTTACTGCGTTTGGCGGACATTTTGTACCAGCATATTATCTGCAGTCCGCAGAGGAGAATGATTGGTATTATAATTCGAACAACCTACCAGAAGTTGAGAAGTACCCTTCGGCTGGAAAGTGGTTGCGCAACTATGGTTCTTCCACCTACGCGGTAGGCGGAGATGGCACAACAAAGGGGTTTACCGCAGTGATCCCTGCTTATTGGGGACGATCGTCAGTCCAACCTGGTGTATTTCCCTGGTATTCAGGAGTGCCACCACAGCGAGTCGGCGGCGTCAGCCTTCCCATACAGGATGATGGCAAAGTATCCCGCTATTTCTTCCTGAACCGGCGATATGGGTATAATTATACGGAAATATCCCACAATAAAGCCTATACAAATGGGGAAATAGTAGTGATAAGTGATTAATTGGAATATATCTAATTAGCCTACAGTGTGGTGGGAGTATATTTAGAATATTAAAATATTGGAAGATATATCATCCTCCTAGAAAACACACTTATATATGATATACTTGTCCTAATTCACCATATCTGAAATCTAATTGGTCTAATTTAGAGTGTAATTTATAGATTTCAATATTCATATCTAACCAAGAACGCTCAGAAAGACGTTGAACACGCGAACCTTGATTTCAGGAACGGAAGTGGATGGGGAAGAAGTTCGATATCCGACTCCATCTGGCTGGACTATCAGTTTCGGATACTGTTTCAGTTCTCGATAGGTTGGATGTCGAACGCTATCGAACGACCGTTCACAATTAGGTACAGAAGGTCGATCTACAGTCCCTCGACGGCGACCCAGATCACGTTTCGATTGACAAGACCGTGATCGAACTCAAAGATGAATAATTCTGGCTGTACGCTGCTGTCGATTCCGATACGAATCGCTAGCTGCACGTCAAGTTCGCTCCGACGAGGAATGAAGCGATTACCGAGGTGCTCGTCGGAGAACTCCGCGAGAAACATCTCGTCGATGACCCTGTCTCTCTGGTCGATTCTGTACCGTGGCTACAAGCAGCACTCTACCGACACAGCCTCAATTACCGATTCGAAAAACCGGGTAATCGGAACAGCGTTGAACGGTATGAAGACGGGCTGCCATCGTACTGGTCTTAGTTCAAATCGTGGTGTCCGGACTGCGAGGTCGAACTGCGGCGTTGGAGCGAATTCGATGCCGCGTACACTGAGATGGTTACACCGTCAGAGCTGGCTGAACTCTTTCAGTCGTAGTCGGATCGATACCTTTGGGATGGGATTCAGCTGCAGTAAAGTCTCCCCGGACGCGTGAATCCATCGAGGCGTACTCAAGTGAACACAGCTAACGGCTGGGAGTGGAGTCCAATCTGTCCAGTATGCTGACGGACGCTGCGGGTATTCGGGATTAGTTGGGGATTATCATCATTTGTAGAAAGAGCCTGATATCGGGATATGCCCCTGTTGAAGATGTAACGAAGACATCAATAGTAGGGGCTGCGACACGAACGTAGAGTGGCAGGCACAGAAGCACGGGCTGAAGAAGCTCGGTGACAGCTTCGACGATGTGTCGGGGAGAATCCTCGATGAGTACGAGTGTACAGATACTCCCAAGGAAAACGAGAAAAGTGCCGACACTCAACCGATGTCATCAAGTGATGGCCCCATTGACGATGGTGCCCCAGGAATGGGAGAAGATACCGGACAATTTCGCCCCCCAACTGACATCGAACAGTCTCAGCAGTTCGTATTCGACTCGGATGACAGGCTCCGAGAGGACGTCGAACAAGTGGTTCTGAAACTGGACCTGTCCACGTCTGCATCCCGTACGAAGTGATCCCGGCAATCAGGAGCCTGTATCGATATTTGAGTAGTCGTGGATAGGCCTTGAAACATGAATTCATCCACAATGTCTACTCCGACGCTCCGGCATGGTAGGACAACGAACAGTCGTGATGGCGAAAAGTCATCAGATCTGGCTTGACAGATCTACTCAGAGTCGAGAAACTTGGAACCGGTGGGAAGTGGCGGCTTGAGTGAATTGATGGTTGAGGTGGTAAGAAATCCACCGCGAGTTTCGTCAATTATCAATCGATGGTTCACTGGTGAATTATTCTAATCCCATGTCACCGTTCCATGCTCGTACACTAACCTGCGTTCCGTGATTCTTGACCTATTGTGGCATCAAACGCGCCGGAAATTAGCGAATACACGAGTCCGAACATGAGTCCGAATCCAACCAGACCGCCGAGACTTGGCCAGTGAACGCCGATTCCGAAATCTGATGTCCCGAGCACGACTCGCCGCCACACGGGAACGCCGATAACGACCCCGACGAACCATGCTCCGACACCGAATGCAGCGCCCGAAAGCGCACAAACCCGCGGTTTCACGATTGAGCGATATCGGTTGAGTAGTTCGAACCCTCCAGCGAACGCGACAGCAAGGGGTATCGAACCGACAAGCAACACGAGGATTCCCAAATGCCCACTAGTAAGCCCGACAAGGCCAGCGACCGCATCATACCCGTCCACGACACCGAGCGCAGCGAGTAATGGGAACCCCCCATATCCGCCCGCACTGATAGTCGCAACCATCACTACTGACAGCCGTTCGAGCCCCGTTTCTGCGACAGGGAGTTGTGGCTGCATCCGCTCTGCGAGCGTATACACCCCGAGTGCGACACAGAAGACAACGACAGCTATGAAGATCAAGTCCAATCCGTGTTGCTCAACGTAGGGTGTATCGAGCTGATAGTGGAAGGCACACAGTGTCACCCACGAGGATGAGTGTACAGCTCGGAGAGACTCGCTGAATATTGGCGCCACGTGGTGGAAGTCGGGCAGCATACCCCAGACACCACCGATCGGAACCAACCACATCGTCCAGTCACGATCCAAATCGTACCGGAGGGCGAACGGGGCCGCACAGGCCAGGAGGATTGAAGCACCGACCAGAAAGTGCGTAATTGCGGGGGCCACGGTCCAGTGTTCGTCGTGCTGTGTCTAAAAACCCGTCTCCTACGCCCGAGACAACGCCTAGAGCTACCTCAGTATCAGGAGCGACCTAGTCCTGCGTCCCAGGGTATTCGACGATGTCCAACGCGTTAATTTGGTTCGGCCGTCAGCCGGTTCCCGGGCAGACTCTAGCGGCATTCTCGACATCCAGGGGCCGGGGAGGGACCAGACGCGCGACTTCGACACCACCGTAGACGGGCGGGCAGTCGTCCGCGAGGAGAGTTCCTTCGAGGATATCGACGTCTCCGAGCACTTGGACGAGATTGAGGCCATCGCTGCTGGGGAGCGTGTTGACCCCTACGACCTCCTCGTTCAGTCGATCAACCTGGAGCACAAAGGTGACGAGGACGTGAAGCTCGCCACCCCGCTCCAAATGTTCGGGGGTGGTCCCGCAGCGGACAGAAGCGGGGCGACTCGCACCTTCTCCTGATGGGTGACCCGGTCTGCGGCAAATCGACCACCCCTCAGGCGGTCGATGAACTCGCGCCGCGCTCGACCTATGCGTCCGGAATGGGAGCTACTGCGGCGGGGGTGACGTTGCGGCGGTCGCCGACGACTTCGGAGACACCGAGTGGGACCTTGAAGCCGGCGCTCTCATCCTCGCTGACGGCGGCGTCGCGTGCATCGACGAGATAGACAAGGTGAAGGACAACGCCGTTTCGTCGTTCCATGACGCCCTGGAGAGCCAGAATGTTCGGGTGAACAAAGCAGGCATCAACGCGACGCTGAACTCGCGCACGGCGCTGCTGGCGGCGGGGAACCCGAAGGAGGGACGGTTCGACCCCTACCAGCCGCGCGCACAGCGGTTGACCTGGGCCCGACGCTGATGTCCCGGTTCGACCTGATGTTTATGGTCAGCGACTCCCCCGACCGGGAGACCGATCAGTATGTCATCAACCACATAGTGCGGTCGCGTTGGGCGGCGGCGAAGAAGGAACTCGGCGAGGACCTCAACGAGAAAGAGCGGAAGAGCATCGAGCCGGAGAGCTCCCGCGAGGCGCTCCGCGCGCACATCGCCTACACGAAGGAGGAGATTACGCCGTAGATCCGGGAAGCAATCACGGAGGCGCGAGAGTACCTCCGTGATGAGTTCCTGAAGCTTCGTCTCGCCAACGCCGATGAGGAGGCCAACCCGGTGCCGGTGACCTACCGGCGGGGGAGACTATCGAACGCCTCGCTGAGGCGTCTGCAGGGGTGCGTCTCTCCGACAAAGTCCACCGAGGGGACGCGGTCTTCGTCCTCTCGCTGGTCCGGAAGTCGATGTAGCAGGTCGGCATAGATTCCGAGACGGGCGAGTTCGACGCGGACGTCGTCGAGACGGGCCAGAGCAAGAGCCAGCGTGACCGGCGGAAGCAGGTGCTTGCCATCATCGAGGACTAGGGTGGGACTACCGCCGAAGAGGTCGTGGACATTATGGAGATGGGAGAGGAGGAGATCGAGCACCACATCGAGGTCCTGGAACAGCGCGGCCAGATCTACGAGTTCGAGGGCGAACTCCGGAATCGTAATCTGGAGCGGGTGATATCGACACTTTCTCACGGGTAAGCGTCCTGAGATGGGCTTTCTGGAGTAGCGATTTACTGGTTATCCCCCGATTCACCCTTGTCAGAAAGGTATAGTCTCTCGTCACCCTGTCAGTATGTCGGGGGTGTTTAATTCAAATGCGAACGGACGAGAAGGTGTGATGCAAGCTGCCATCTACGCCCGGGTCTCGACCGCCGACCAAGACCTGGAACGCCAGCTGCACGAAGCGCGGGAACACCTCGAAGCGAACTACTCCGAGATCGAGGACATTGATGAGTACGCAGACATCATCTCCGGGACTGACGAAGTCGGTGGTGAAGAGTACAGTCGTCTTTGGGACACCGTCGCCGACGGTGAGTACGATGTCGTGGTGGTTCACGAAATCAGTCGCCTCTCCCGCCTCGGTCCGACCGAGATTCACGAGTTCATCCAGCACTGCCTGGAGAACAACGCCGGGATCGAGAGTCTCGACGTCGGCCTCTCCATCCGGGTAGACGACCCCTCGCTCCAACAGACCGTGTACACGATGATTGCGAACATCATGGGGGACCTGGCGAAGATCGAGCACCAGCAGAAGCTAAACCGTATCAACTCGGGTATCCAGTCCGCGCAGCGAGCGGGGAAGTGGACCGGACGGGCCCCGCGTGGCTTCTACGTCGGCGACGACAAGCGCCTCCACGTCGATCCGGAGGAGTTTCTGAACACCCGCCACGCCTTTGAGCGCATCGCCAGCGGTGAGAGCAAACGACAGGTAGCCGAAGATTCCGGCATCCCTCGTTCCACGCTGACCGATCTTTACGAGAACAGCCAGAAACTCTATCTCGGTGGTGAGGCCGACGACGACCGGAAGGACGCGGCGCTGGATGAACTGCGGCCTCTTCCCGATCTCGACATCGACGAAGACGACGAAGACGACCTCGATGAGCGAATCAGGGCAATCGTCCGCGACGAGATCGAGAGGCAGAGTGAAACGGATGTCTGAAGACGACATTGACCCCGAGGACCTGCGCCCTGAGGGGCACTACCCCTGATCCAGAGACAACAAGTGTCACTACATCCCGGATGAACTCGCGCAAACCATCGCTTTCGGTCCCGCAGGTGACGGCGAAGAAGGGCAGGACTGGGTTCTGATGTACACACCGGAGTGACGGAACGAGGACGACCGAGAGAAGGTTCTCGTCCGGCTGACGCCGAGGGCGCTGCACGAGCTCTGGGTAGGGGTAGAGGGTCTCTCCAACGATGACCGAATGCACGGGCACAGCGCTGAGTGCGACCTTTTCGGTGATCAAGTTGACCTGAAAGGGCCATCCCGAACGATTGCGGAGAGCCCTGTCACAGGCAGTGCTGGGCGGAGTACACGGGCGTTCCCGAGTGGTTCTCCGACTACTTGTAGACAGTTCAGCCCTCTTCGAGGGGCGTCAGTTCGTCGCGGTCGGATTCCTCTAACTCTCGGAACCGCCGCTCCAGCGACTCTCGGTTCTTCTCGTTCCTGTCCGCGGCTTCGATAGCGTCCCGCATCTCGGCGACCTGGTCTTCGTCGAAGACGGCGCGGAGTTCACGGAATGACGGCCCGCTCATGAGCCGTTCTACGCGGCCTCACCGACGGCTTTCGCATATTCCGTCTTTTCCCACCGTCATCTGATAAGGGTATGTTAACGCGCATTCACGTTCAAGGCAGCAGTTATGAGCGTTCACCGGTAAACTCGTGATATGAGCGAGTCACCTCCGGAACACCCGGCAGCGAAGAAGGACACCAAGGAGGCCCGCTTAGAGAATCCGAGCGGCGTCCTCTATCTCTTCCAGCACGAGAGCGTTCCGATCATCATCGACGCTATCCTCACCCTTCCGCCAGGGCGGGAGTTCACCAAGACGGAACTCGCGGATCACGCTGGCGTGACCCGGCAGACGGTGAGCAAGTACATCGAATTCCTGCTGGAAACCGAGGTCCTCGAAGAGATCCCGAACTCGTCCCCTCGCCGGTACCGAGTCGCCAAGAGCGACGTCGTGCAGGAACTCTTCGAGCTGAACAGTGCCCTGAACGCAAGCGGTGAGTGACTACCTACAACTCCATGGCAGACCCTGACGGCACCGACATCTACGAGGAGTGACCCTACTGTGGCACCGAGAAATTCCCCTCTCGGATTGGAATCCATCTCACGAGGAGCATTGGGGGGAAATCGGTATCCAGTGCGAGGATAGCAGTACAAACAACTTAGCAAGACTCCATATGCCCTATCGCGTCCCATATGCTAATTACCCGTATCCGCCCGTCATAGAACGTATTATCGATCATGCCGGAAATTGCTCGTTCGGCGTTTCTGTCGTCAAGTAAGATTCCGATAGATTCGTGCGTTGTTGAGCCAAGAACCATTACTGCAGCTGCTGGGAGTTCCGAATCAGTCTTCCGCAACTCATCTGGGGGTGTCTGCTCAAACTCTGCCAGGCGCTCGTGGACGCGATCCATGACCTCCCCTGCACGTGGGCCGTCGTGAACACGGACCCCTGACTGTACGGCGTCAAGGACAGTGATCCACTCTGTCGTATCGGCACGATCCACCCAGTCAATCCTGATGTATCCCCGTTGTTCCGAAAGCTCATCCACGACTCCCGAAGTCAGATATAGTTGGACTCCCTCTGCTTTGACGTACTGAATGAAGGTCTGGTAGGTGTCACTGTCGGTTCCACCGATAGTCCGGAGGAAGCTTGTATCCAGAAGAAGCGCTGTTGGGAACGGTGACGGATGGGCCTCACTCATCGGCGCGCTGGTACGGACCCTCTTCAATTGCTCGGTCGTGAACGTCTACCTCGTACGTTACGTTGTTGAGCGTCGGATCAGCGCCCTTCACGACGGCCAGGATTTTTTCAATTGCTTGCGTGACCGCGATAGCTTCGACAGCAGGAATGCCGAGGTCGTCGGCGACACCGCGGCGGGTCGTCTGGCCCTGGAGATAGTTGATCGTACTCATCACCGCTGGTGCCAGCGCCGCCTTCCCGTGGCGGTCAACATAGAGTTCGAGGTCGTCGTCAACGCTGGTTGCCCCGTAGACGGCGATGATGGCGGGGCCGAATTCGAGGGTAATCTCATCGGTCCAATCGCCACTCACTGGGTCGGCACGCCAGAGTGCCGAGCCGTTCTGGTATTCGTCCAGTTCCTTTGCGATGCCCAGCTCTTCAAGCGTGTTGGCGTACTTGTACGCGGTGCTCTTCGAGAAGTTCTGACGTTCACGCGCTGCCGTAATCGTCGTCGGGGAGTTGATTAGGATGTCCGTGTAGAAACGGGCGAGTTCAGGGGTGCCCAGTAATTCTTGGATGACGAAGAACCGGTGAGCAGTGTGTCCTGCATCCGGTGACTGAACAGAGGCTGGGGCGTCCGACATAGTCTATAGTACGCGAACTATGCACAAAGCGTTTTGGGTCACATCGCTAGAACTACGATCCGCTCAGAATATCCGAAATATGAAGCTAGATCGGTAAGTACCTTGCCTGTACTTACCGATCATCTCCAAATATGTCACGTTCTGAGGGTTTCAACAGAGCCTCTGAAACCTACTCCTAGAAAGCCATCAGTAACGAATCGCATGGAAGAGACACGAAAGATCCATCTAAGATTCGTTGAATACGACGTGTTGAATCGCCTGCAGCAGTTCCTGGTGTGTGACATCGAGTCGAAGCCCGCCTGGTGAGACGCATCTGTTAATCAGCGTGTGCCAGTTATACAGGAGAATCCCCATGTGCATCCCGTAGAGGCGTTTCGTCGAATCGGCACTGTTGACGAGTGGCATGAAGTCATTCTTGATTTGGTCAACAGTCGTCTCGATACCCCACCGATCTGTGTATTGACTACGGATCTGTCCCGCAGAGCGGTTCTCCAGAGATCGGTCAGTGAAATACGCGGCAAGATCTTCTTCCTTGCCGATGTCTGGTGCTGACTCTAGGTCGTCGAACTCATCAGTAAGCCGTGGAACATCAGGGTCGGAATCCAAGGAAGTTTGTGAGGGTGTATCTTCCTCAAGCTGGTGTTTGAGTGGAATCGATATTCTCTCCCCCTCTTCTTCGTTTTGTATTGCGTCAGTCGCAATCTCCCGTGGATCAACCATCACGGAGCCCTGAATGCTTTCCTCCGGTGGGTATGTCACAAGGTTCGGGGGCGAATCCGTGTTCCACTTGACATCGGGGGCGAACCCGGTGTGGTTCGCAGGTGTGAGGCGTTTCAACCCTTTCACGACGGCACTGTCCGGTGCACTGATAATCCACTCCTCGCCAACGAACTCTCGGATAGTATCGATGAGTGCGCCACTCACGATTTCTGAGTCGATAACGATACTGTTGAGCGCTACCGGCGGGATCGCGTTTTCAAGGATTTCCTCTACCGCACCCGGATAATCGCTTTTTTCCGGTAACCAGCGCCCGCCGAGCACGAACCGATTTTCTGCGGTTACGCCGCCGGCGATGACGAACGTCCACTGTTCTGTGATATCATCATTATCGGATTTTGTTGGCCGACTAATGGTCCCATCCAACGAGTCACCCGACCAATCAACCCGGAACAGATCGATACCGAGATCGGTCGAATTCGATTCCGACCAGAACCCGAGTAGCCGCGCAAGCTGGAGTGTCAAGCGGTGGGCCCAATTGAATTGTTCATCTACAGACGGAGTCGAATCATCATCCGGATCGAACTGGTAATCCGACATCTCGTCTGGGGAATTCTCTAATTCTGAAACGTAGTTATGCATCCAGCCTCCGGCGGGAATCTGGTCACGTGGAAGATCCCAGTCACAGATATCAACCACGTTTTGAATCCCGGCATCATAGAGCGCAGAAGCGGCACACGCCCCGACAAACGCCCGCATATCGTGTTTGGTTTGCTCTGATTCACGATCGAAGGTGAGCGACTCCGTTGTGAGGTCAAACAACAACTTGACGAATTCCCGGAGTTCCGCTTTCTCAGTGTCACGGGAAACGTTCCTTTCGTCGAGAGGTGGTTCAAGCGCATCGAAGCCGTATTTCTGTTTAACTGCGTCAGGAGCCACAATCCCTGCTCGGTACACACCGAAGACAGCACGGGTGACGGCAGCATCGAAGGCATCCCCATCTATCGTCTCGTCAGCTTCATCGTAAACTGTGCTGTGCACGCGTTGGAGTGTCTGATAGCTCGGGACGTCACTCGGCTCTTCGTACCCGATGCTTGAGAGCGTGGGTGCCGCAGCACCGCCCGTTTTCCTCAAATACTTGTGGAACTTGAGACCGTCCATCTTGCGTGCTTTCCGCAAGAATAGTGCTTTGAGGCGTGGAACAGGAATCTCGATGTTCGGGTCTTCTGTATCGATGTCTTCACACTTCAGCTTCTCTTCAAACTGCTCTAAGATGGCCCTGTCGTACAGGGTTCCGCCGTCATTGACAAAATTAGAGTTATCGTCCCAGTGGTCACTGTTCTCATCGTGGAACTGTGCGGTGAGATGAGCTCGCCGATGTAACTCCACCACATCGTCAACTGGCGAGAAAATGTGAATATCAAACCCACGTAGTTCGATAGCACCGTACGTCCGGCCCTCCGAATCTTTGAATCCATCTTTCCACGGGATCGGGCCGTGCTCCATCACCGTAGAGTAATTCCCATCCTCCGGCGCATTATTTGTGGCATGGTCGTCAGTATGACTAGTTGAAGACCGGTCGTCCATGTTCCTAATGTAACCATTTATGTGGCAGGTGAAAAGAGGTTGCCCTCAGTCGGTGAAGTGAGCACAGGGATGTGAGAATAAATCGGGTCTTGAGCCCTACATCATATCCGGTGCTGAAAGGCACTGCAGTCCGTCGATTTGGCGTCGCAACAAGATGATGATCTTGACCATGAACATCGGAAGCTTTCTTTCAAAGATGTCGTGAGTATCAGTGCTGTAAGCTAAATGCTGTCTCTGCCACACCGTAGGTCTGTAATCGAATGTGGTGAGAATATATCCACTTTTGAGCCCTTGTTGGGGTGAAATAGAGACAAGAGAACCGGCGTCCATGGTATAAGGGACTGGCTAAGGAGTTCCGGAGGCGCTCAGAAAATGAGGCCGTAATCGTTCAAGAAATCCTGTCAAAGAGATCGTCTATATTCTCGTCCACTGTTCTGGTCGTTCCCCACACTTCATCCGGCTCTCCCAAGTCCGTGACAGCCGCCTCCCCACCATCTGAATCAGTATTCTGGTGCCGGTCCTCTATGGAACGACCACCAACTCCCTCATCAGGAATTTCTCCGTCCAATAACGAATCCAGAGGGAAGTCAAACGCTTGCGCACGTCGTTGTCGGTACCAGATAGTTCGTTCAACGACACCGAATACATTAGCAATCGTTTGCCGATCGCACCCGCGAGAAACGGCACGACGGACCATTTCGTCCTGGGTTCGTCGCATAAATGTTCGGGTGTCACTCGGAATACGGCCCCGTTCCGAGAGGCTGATATCGTCAATCAATCCCCACTCGCCACTCACAGCGTCTTTCGCAACCAACGGTGTATTTCGAGAGGATACTTCGTAGTCGAGACCACCAAGGATCCACAATCGTTCTCGGACTGTCTGTGTTGTCAGGTCAAGCCCGACTCGCTTGTGAACTTCAGTCGTCGGGAGTGGACCTGTTTCGTGGAGAATTCTGAGAATGATGTAGTCGTGAGGGAGTAAGGTATGGCGGTCACTGGCAGTGAAGTCAATCGGGAGCTCCTCGCCAGTCGGTCGGTTGTGGTTCCACGAGTGGCAATCAGCACAGAGGGTGACGAGATTCCGGAGATCGTGTCGATCACGGTCTGTCGGCTCCGGGTCCTTGTGGTGGACGTGGAGGATAGCTGTCCCACCTGCCCGGGGGGCTGCTGCAGGGCAAGTTTGACACTCGAACCCATCGATTTGCCGCCGCATCTCACGCTTCGCAGGCGGGATCTTGTCTCGACCGGAGTTCGAGTTACTCATCTCGATACACCTCGGGATTTGGCGCGTGATTCGACGAGGTCTCGCCTTGACACTCCGCTACAGACACCCGTCCGCCTTCCCGCTGTGTCGGCGCAGGTTCGATATGCTGAGCTGGCCTCATGGGTTCTACACCAGTCATTCGTCGGTCTCCTTTGGGGTGTAGCAGTCCGTGGTGATTTGTCGAATCAGCCGAGCCAGAGGGCCAGTTGCCTCCGTTGGTGAGACTTGTTTCGATCGGGAATCGTAACTGGCTGCTCCTAAGTCATCCAGGGTATCCAAGTGGTTCTGTACCAGTGTGACGTACACTCCGGAACGTTGCTCTCCGGTCACTTGGCTTGGATCAACCTCGGTCTCTCGCGCGGCGATTTCCGTCGAAAGCTCGTTTGCGGAAACTGGACCATCCCTGCGATCGACGGAGAGTATCACGCGTCGCCTCCGAGAGTTTGCAATTACGTCGAACACTGCTTCTGGGGACATCGGGATCGCGTGACTACACTCACCGTCAGTCATCGTCGCCCCACACAAACCGGCCTTTACTCGTCAACAGGATTTCTTCGTTAGGACATGATCCACGGAGTACGAGACCCTCTTCTTTTTCGAGCCATCTGAGGATCCGATCCAGTTCAAAGAACTGCAGTCGGAACTCCTTGCTGAGTTCGAGTCGGTCTACTCCTCCTGTGCTATTGTCGATGTACTGGATGAGCGGGACGATCAGGCGGGCATTGGCCGGCGAAATCCCGTCTTCCGTAGCCCGAAAGACAGGGTTTTCACAGCCGGCGCTATTAGGGTTGAATGCTGTCATAGCATGGCAGCGTAGTCTCCGGTGTCCTTAGCACCGGGGGCGTTTTCGCCACGTTGGAGTACTGTCTACAGTATAAAAGATATTTGCATACTCAGTTAACACAGCTCTAAACTTACGGTATTGAAGCCGAAAAGGGGATATCCGATTCAGGATTTAGGGCGCGATTAAGGTCATCCCCGAGTTTCAAATCACCGCAGTCACGGGCCTGTCTCCACGCAGCCCAGCCCTCGCGGTCAGTAAGTCTGCCTTCAGAGCTGGCGACTGACCGTTCGCTGGTGTCAACCAGTAGGTGCGTGAGCGCGTTGTACCTGACATCGCGCTTGTTGTCTGCCCGATGCGTATCTCTCCGAGCGGTTCCCAACGTATCTGCAGGACAGAAATAGACGGCCGTCACGCAGCTATCCAATGCCGCCTCCGCCCCGGTGAGCTGGTCGCCCTCGACGTTGAATACCTCGACCTGGACGCCGGGACAGTCTACCTCACACCCTCGTTCCAGAGGGACGACCCACTGCCCGCGACGCTCGGTCTTCGACGCGAGGCGGTGCGACTGCTCAGTCGGTATCTCCGCGATCGGTGGAAAAAGATCGAGGCCGTGATAGGGAGCAGTGACCGGATGACGACACCGTCGCTCGAACGTCTCGTGAAGACCATCGCCGTCGAGGCCGGCATCAAGCCCCAGATGGCCGAAGGCGGTACTGGCGACCTCGGAGACATCACGCCGTACACGCTTCCACACTTGGTCGCCTACCGCATTGTTTAGGGCGAGAGCGAGCGCTCTCCATACGAACGGGTCGAAGATGTCCAGCATCGACTCAGTCACCACCTTCCAGACCACCGGCAAGATCTACTCGCATCTCGTCCCACGCCGACGTCGTCGCCGGTGTTGGTTAATGCAGGTTTGAGGATTGTTGGTTAAGAATGCGAGAAGGGGCATTTTCTCCGAGTCATTGCGCACAAGGCCTGGCGGTTACTCGTCTTCAGCGCAGACGATGTCGCGGAGTTCGTTTGCGAGATCTCCATGGGCTTCGAGCGCCTCGATGTCGGCTTCGAGTTCTTCGAACCTGGATCGGACCCGTGACACAGTCTGATAGCGGTACTCGTCGGTGACGTCGTCGGCGTCCCCGGAGACGATTTCTCGTTCGCGCTCGGTCAAGATTGCACGCCTGTCAGCCATGCACGGGTGTTCACAGTCAGACCGGTTAGAACTTGCGTCCATAAGGACAACGTTGCGTGTATTTTGCTAACCTTTATGGGGGTTACTCCGTGATGTCGATGTGAGGCGTGTTGGTGAGGTGGCCGTCGCGGCCCTCACATCCATGCCTCGGGACGAAGAATGGGGCTGTGGTGGGCCCTAAGTGAGAGTGTTCCCCCTTATTGGTCACCGCCCCCGTCCGTGCCCTGGCGGGGCGCACCGAGCGCGGTCGGGTTCGATTCCCGGCGCGGGCGCGGGGCCTGACAGTTCTTAATGCGTGGCCGCGATCCGCCGAACGTTCTCGCCGACCCAACGATCATACTGTGTCAACGCTAACGTTGACGTACGCGATGGCGACAGGTGGTGAGCAAATCCAGGTGAGTGAACGGGTGAAACACATCCTCGACCAGCAGCGGGCCAAGGGTGAGAACTACAACGACGTGTTGGAGCGTATCCTCGACCAAGAGGCGGGCGGCGACTTCGACGCCGGATCGGGCGCTGGTCTGACGACGACGCCGACTGCGTCCGCGAGCAGCGGAACGAAGCGAAAGAAGAACCGAATGCGCGAATGCGTCGGCGGGGCAGTGAGGCTGAGGATGCTATCGCATGAAGATTCTCGACGCGACCTCCCTCATCGACTACTACGAAGACCACCCGGCGATAAAGGAGTTCTACGACGGGACATGCGGCAAGCAGAAGCGATGAGTGACTCCTGTCCCGCCCCTCGCCGAGGGCCTGGTCGGCGAAGGGAATCTCAATGGCTGTAACGTTGACCGCGCTCGGGACATACTCGCATGGGCCGAGACTCACGATGTTTACGAACATACCGCCATCCTCGCTGGGGAGATTGCGGACCTGATCTCCACCGACGGACCGTTCCTCGACGGCTCGGGCACGATGATTGCGGCAATCAGCCGGGAGTTCAACGCGCCGGTGGTCCCGGATACGGGAAAAGAGGTTTAACGGATATTCTATGATCTGTTGCACCAGCACGACCAAGCGGTGATGTCCGTCAATGGTTGGTTACATGTTCTGTGATTAGGCCAAATCATCATCCGAACCAGTAGTGTCTGAACGCCACCCGTCCGGGTTTTTATATACCTAGAACCCGATTTTCTGGCTGAATCAGGCGAAATCCGGCGTTTGAGCGAGCGGGGCGGGAGCACATCGGGAAAATCGGTGCCTAGACGCTACGGCCTTCCCAAGCCACCGACCCGGGTTCCATAGCGGTTAGTCCCGATGAAATTTTGCTTTTGGGTTTTCGCTTGCTTCGAGATGTCCATCACGTAATTCTTGCAAGCCAAAGTAGCTGCGATGAATAACATGACTGGATCGTGTCGGGCTACTACGACTATTGAACTACCTCCCCGCTTCAAACGGAGAATTTAGCTGTGAGGGTCGCTACCGAGGTGAACGACGAGCAACCTAAGCGGCTCCTCTCGTCCATGGACAACCACGTCGACGTCACGAACAAACGCATCGCCGTGTTGGGCCTTGCGTTCAAGCCGGGAACTGACGACGTGCGGAACTCTCGCACCATCTCCGTCATCGAGGTGCTGCAACAGCACGGCGGCGAGATCGACGGCTACGGCCTGATCGGTGCCGAAAACATGCTTGAAGTACTTCCCCGGCCTCGAGAATGCTGACAAGCCTGAGGAGGCGCTCGACGGCCCCGCCGCCCTCGTTGTGATCAACTGGGAGGAGATCATCGAACTGGACGAGGAGTTCGATGCGATGGCGACGCCGGTTGTCGTCGATCGTCGCCGCGCAATCTCGCGACGTGATGGAATCGTCTACGAAGGGTTAACGTGGTGAATCCACCACCTTTAGAGAATTCAACGAATCGAGGATATCTGCTTCTCAGTGGGCTGTGTGTCAGCAGCAGAGGATAGCCAGATGGACTACCACCTGGCTTCGGTTATCCTTCTGCGTTGATGGCGGACCGGCTCGAAGACTCAGTGTCACACGAGACCGTGGTGGCTCCCGGAACCGTGAGGTAGTCCCCTGCTCCGCGAACCAACTGCTCGATTACAGACTTTTCGAGGGCGCCAACTCGCCGACGTATCTGATGATACTTCAGTGGTGTTGTCGCCCAGGGACACGCGAAACTTTGCTCTTCGAAGCTGCCTTGATCGATGAAGGCAGCGTCTGAGAGCGGAATCGCCTGCCCGTCGTAGTCTTTCGTCGAAACGACCATCGCGTTGTACTGCTTCGAGACCGGATATTCCTCCTTGTCCGAGATGACGACATACGGCCGCGTGCCGGTCATCTTCTCGTCGGTGAACACGTCTTCTGCTATCACAACCGCACCTTGTTCTGGATAGAGTAGGTTTTGGATTGGTGGATCACCTGAAGCCGCCGACAAAGCCGAGACATCACGATATCATAAAATTAGCGGTGAAACGAATTCGTCGGCGGAGATTTCTTACAGAAACGAGCAGGTGGCTGGTATTGGCAGACCCTGAGAACGCTTCTACGAAGCCACCGAAGTTCGCTTTTACTATCGTTGTTTTCGTAGAGGTGTTCTCGTAGTGCCGGAGGAAGAAGAATACGGACCTGGGTAAGAACTTCTCTCAGCGTCCAACGCTAGGCCTGACAGTAAGATGCCACACCGGGCAGCTTTATGAGTAACCACTGACAGCCCAACTCTATGAAGAAGTACCTCCCCGATGATATCGATCGGGAAGAACTGGTTCCTGCTGCCTCGGCTGCTCTGTTCGTGTTGGCATTGCTGGTCTCCGGTTTCGACTATTCTTATATTGAGGAGGGAGCAACCCTACTCTTCTATGCGGTCATCATCCAAATTTGGACGTCCTTCAACGACATCTCCTTGGACGAGAACTACTTCGAGTTCCTGTTGTTGAGTATCGGTGCAGTTGTGATTGGATCGTCAGTCCGATATGGCGTTGAGCAACTCTCTGGGGAGATGCTTGCCATTCAGTCTCTTGCTTTCGCGATTCTCATTAGCCGGCTCTATGTCAATGGCAAGAACGGGAAGATGATTCGCTGGGAAGACCCGATTGACCGGTATGTGTTCTACATCCCGTGTGGTGTCGCAATTCTCCTCCCGGTTCTTCTATTCCAGGCTGAGATTAATCCGATACTGGGATTCAATCCGAATTCACTGGTTCGGCCATCGAGTCAGTCCTTCGTCTCGATTACAGTAGTGTGTATTATCGCTGGTGCGGTGAGCTACGGCCGGATTGAACAAGGTTGGTCCCTGAAAAACTGAGTTTTAAGGTGCTCAGATCGATTCTTCTGACCTCTTCGAGCGCATTGAAGCCGTGTCCCGGGTCGAATCCCCGAATCCAGACTTTCTGGTTCTCTTCACCGGTGTATTCAGGGGGACAGGACGTGTTACCCCGCTATGGGGAAACGGAAGGGCCGAAACCACGAACTCGAACGCTATTCGCGAGGGAGGTTGCGGATGACGCTCTCGGAGTGGGTGGTGAATTCACTTGACGAGGACTATGCGTTCGACTTTGAGGTCCGCCCCACTGAGGGATTCGAAGCCGACACCAGGGACCGACACGGCGACCAAGTTCTTCCGTCACCGTTCTACATCCAGTTGAAGGCTTCAGAAGGGTTCGGTGATTCGGAGTCTGTCTGGCATGATTTTGCGACGGACTTCCTTGTCGAGGATTGCTTGCAGGCGTCGATTCCGGTTGTCCTCGTGGTTTGTGATCGGTCCCGAGAGGAATTGTACTGGACGGTCATTCAACGCTACTGTTGGGATGTCCTTGACACAGATCATGAGGGGTGGCGTGAACAGGACACCAAACGGATCCATGTCGACCGGGACCCGCTTGCAGACGCCATCGCGCTCGACAAGCTCCGGGGGGCGATTCGGGAAGCAGAGCACCGCATTTCGACACGGCAGCGGGTTGCGTCTTCGCGTCGCGGGACACTGCAGCATCCGGTTCGGATGCATGTGGCGTCGGCATCCGCCGTACGCGAGTACAAACAGGAACTCGTCGACGACGCCGTCGGCCTCGCAGATGCAGGTCACCCTGAGCAGGCATGTCGAAACCTCCTCGAGGTGTGTCAGATGGCCGAGGACGGAGTGGCGACGGTCGAGGCATATCGGCACCTGCTTGAGCTCCGTGAGATCGAGGGTCTCCCAGTTGCATTCGCGAAGGTCCGCTTCGCTCGTGAGGGTGCGAGATTGGCGACGCAGTACGACCACGAAGCGCCCATGGAGGCGTTCCGAGATCACTACGAGGCCGCATGGGAATTCATTGAGAATCAGTTCGTCGGGGCGAAATATCTCGGACCATCGGGACTCCCTGTCCGTATCCTCGACGTCAATCGGATGCAGTTGTTGGAGGGGAACGGTGCCGAGATGACTGCGCGTGTCCAGTATGGGTCTGAGTTCACCGACTTGCAAGCGCCAACCGTCGCAGGAAATGATGAGTTTGAACTGCTTGTGTCGGGAGCGCCGACGAATCCCCGTGCCGACGCGTGCGATGAACGAGCGCACTCGTTCGACACAGCCGACCTCCGGGATGTACCGGCTGCAGCGATCTGTGCGGACTGCGGGCTGTCCCGGGAGACAATCCAGCAGTGGCTCTCACATGATGTCCCAACAGTGTGTGATTCGTGTGGGGATGTCGTCTACGAGAACCCGATCGAGATGGAGATTCCGGAACCAGGAGGACAGCTCCACTGTTCGGATTGCCGACGCTGAACGTTCTGAATGTTTCCGGTGGGCTACTTTTTGTGGCCGAACGGGTTGCTGAACGTTGAGAGACAGGGGATGTTGTGTTCAGCGTACATTACGGCAGCCGCCTTTTCGCCTTCCATGTATCCATCCGTGGAGAGTTCTTCGCTGTATTCATCGACGAGTTCAAGGGTGGAATACCCCTCGTAGAGCCGGGCAGTTCCGAAATCGATTGAGTCCTTGGTCTGGACGATCACGCACCGATCCCAGATGTCGGGGTGCAGCGATTGCGCGATCCGGAGGTCTTCATCCCACGTCCGCTCGCCACTGATTTGGATGGCGACGATCCCGTTGTACCGGGCTGACTGCGTGATCTTTTCCGTGAGGTCCTCCCGCTCGTGGGCGTCCTCTTGAGTCGCGGTTTCTGGATCACGCGAAACCAGGTTCCTGAATGCTTTACGGCGTTCGCGGTCTGCAGTCACATCGAAGTTGAGAGTCGACCAGTGGCTCATCATTGTTCTCCCTGGGTTTGCCACCGTTCGGTCTCGTCAAGACTGGTTTGTACGACGAGATCGTTGTCAGTATCGGACTGTTCGACGTCTTGGGGGGACTGCTTGCCTGATGGCATGCAACAGTACCCAGCACCCAACTAAATATGAATGCAACCCCTCTAGCCAATTCTGGGGTTCTACCGTTTCTAGATGCATTATTCGAATTCCTAGGAAAGGAAGGAATTGTTTCGTGTCCGGTTCAACACTCGCAGTTCCGATGCGTGACAGGATAGGCGGGTGCAGGCATTACCCAACGCTCCTCGGGGTCACCATTCGCCTCGTAGAACTCCTTTGTTGCCGGGTCACCGTCGAGAGAGTCGATAAGAAAGCTTGCATCGAGAACCTTCATGCGTCGGCGTCCTCATCCTCACTGACCCGGCGACGCATCCGGGCTTTTCGATCCGCCTTCGCCGCCTCGCGTTGCTCGCGAACACGGTCGGCTTCTTCGTCCGACCACCGCCCGAACCCGTCGTTGAAGTCCCCCTGCGTACTTTCCTCGAGGACGCGTTCGAGGACGTCGTTGTAGCTTTCGCCTTCGGCTCGGCGTCGATCGAGGAGCCGCTTCACTCGATTGCTGACCCGAATCTGCTCGTCAGCTGTCGCCATCAGTACGTCAACGTTGGCGTTGACACGGCTTAGTGACTGGGGCGGAGTTGTGGAAGTACCTAGTTCGGAACTGCACTACTGCGACGGCGGGGTCTTCCTGCTCCACCGAGGGTCGTCGTCGTTTTTGAACGCTGGTGTCGTCCCGTCCGCAGGTGAAAAGCGTAGAGTGGTGGGGTAGCTACCTGTCTCGTCGTGCCGCGAGTGCAACGCTGAGCAGGGCGAGAACTGCAACGACCACACCGAATCCGGGTGCTTCAGCATAATTCAAGGTGGAGCCTCCGACCTCAAGGGGCGAGTGTAGCGAGCGAGTAGGTCGGAAAAGAAACCGACATGACACGACTCAACCGGCATACTTCGATCGCCCGACTCCTGAGAATATAAGTATCGGCAAGTAGCAATCTGAAATATGGAGGTGCGTCGAACCGCGCCGGTCAAACTCATCGTTCCCGATGAGAGAGACGACGACCTCCACGAATCCGCGCGACAGTTCCTTCACTGCGCGAACCGTGCCGCCGAGTTCTGTTGGGACGACCGTTCCTACACGAACTGCGTCACGGCGAACTCAACTGCGCGAGACGCACTCTACGCGGAGCTGCGGGAAGAAACTGAACTCACCGCGAACCTCGTCCAAGAAGCCATCCGACGCGCCGTCCAAGCGACGAAAGGCGTCGTTGAACGGTGGAAACAGGGCAAGCGTGTGAGCAAACCGGAGTTCACGTCGTGGAGCATGATTTACGACAAGCGGAGTGCGACGTTCTACCGGAACAAAGTTTCACTCTCAACCGTCAACGGGCGCGTTGAGTGTGAGTTTGAAGTTCCGGCGGACAGCCCGACGCCCTACGAACAGTACGTTCTTTCGGAGGAGTATGAGTTCCGGGCGAGTACACTCCAATACGACAAGGCGACCGACGAGTTCTACTTCCACATTACGACTCGGAAGGACGATGATGACGATGACGAGGTTTCGGGAGATACCGGGCACCAAACAGTCCTCGGTATCGACCTCGGCGTCAACAGCCTCGCCGTCTCTTCGACCGGCACGTTCTGGCAAGGTGACGACTACGACCATTGGTGCCGCGCGTTCGAGAAGCGGCGTGGTGAGATGCAACAGCGCGGCACGCAGGCCGCACACAATGCCCTGCTTCGCCTCGGAAAGCGCGAAGAAGCATGGCGAAAACAGTACATCCACACCGTCGCCAACGAGATCGTCGAGGAAGCCGTCGAACACGACTGCGACGTGATCGTGTTCGAGGACTTAACGGACATCCGTGACCGACTTCCATACGCGAAGTGGCACCACGTCTGGGCGTTCCGACGCCTCACCGAGTACGTCGAGTACAAAGCGCCAGAGCAAGGCGTCTCCGTGGAGCAAGTTGAGCCGAACCACACGTCCCAACGTTGTTCTCGGATGGACTGTGGGTTCACGCATGAAGACAACCGCCACGGAGAACACTTTGAGTGCCAGAAGTGCGGCTATGAGGTCAACGCGGACTACAATGCAGCGAAGAATATCGGGGTGCGATACGCCCGGAAACAGAGACACAGCCTCCGTTCCTCGCCCAAGTCGGGGAGCGGAGACGCACCAGTAGACGTGCGTGTGAATGGTGGGACGGTGAACGGCGAGAGTTACCAGCCTATTGCTGGCGACTGATTGCCGGGAGTCCACATCAAAGCCCCACCCTCAACGAGCGAACTGCGTATGCGGTGAGCGAAGTAGGGTGGGGTAGTTTACTTGTGGTCTCAGTCCGTTTTTCGGCAGCCGTCTCAGTGTCCGCCGACTGGGTCGATGTCGCCGGTGATTCGGTTTCCTCCGCACTCGATTCGGTCGGCTGTGACGTCGACGGCGTCGATGTCGACGACGGCACACCAACGGCTAACGCGGAGAAGCTTGTCGTGTTCGCCGCAAAACGACCCTCCCCGAGATATTCAGTGTCCAGCGTTTCCCACTCGTTATCGGTGAAGTGGAATATCACGACATCGTCGTTGGAGGTGCCTGCAGGGAGTGCATCCTCTGACACTTGGACGGTGAGCTGTGCATGGTCCATCGTGTCGGCTTCGATTCCGATTGCGTCGAGATCGAAGTAGGAGATGGCAGTCGCACCGGGGAGTTCGGCAGTTCCTTGTGGCGTTGCGGTGGGTGTGGTGGCTTCGATACGGAAGTCGTCTGAGTCAAACGTGAAGTCAACCGTGAGTGACTCAACTTCGACCGCGTCACTACGGACTTCTCCCACACCGAGTCTTCAGCCCTCGCTATCTCTCCAGCCAGATTCGAGCCGGTGCTCGAGGCACTTGCGTTCGTCAAGCGTGCAGTCCAATACCAGATCTGAGGAGTCAATTCCTGGATTCTCAGGGTGGCAGTCGCGGAACCGGAATATCACGGATTCCTCATCGTGATCCAGGATGAGAAGGTCGTATGGGTTCGTGACACCACTCTGCCGGCCATCATCATGGATTCGCCCGGCATACATTGCGCTTGGTCGGTGTCTGCCTCCAAGTGTGAAATACTGAACGCGATCCCAAAGAAATCGAGACGATCGCCCTGTTCCATGGGAGCGTCGCAGAGAATTTGGTAGGCAGTTCGCGGGTCGTCGGTACATTCCGCAGATGCGCTGTCAGCAGTTGACATCAATGACGGTGGCTATGGGCAGGGGAAAAGGCGTTCGGTGGTTCAAACAGTCACGGTTCCGAGTGAATTGGGGAGAAAAAGACTGCTTCGCGGACGCTGAGGTGAACTGAGGATCTAGTTCGCGACATACTGCGAGACGACTCTCACTCGATTTGGGGTTGCACCGGAACCGGTGGTATCACTAGAACGCCTGGTTGTCGACGACAAGCCATTCGATCCAGAACGTCGTCACGCTTCGGTTTGAAGTTTGAACGGCGGTCCACGCGAAAGCCTCGGGCGCTGACCTCGAGGCGATTTACTCGAAGGTGAGTTGTTGCTCGAGATATTTTCGCTCGTAGACATCGCCGTCCAGCTCAATGTCTGTCTCGTCAATCGGATCCTCGCCTGGGTAGTACTCACGGTTTCGACAAACCACGGATTCGGCTTGGTGATCCAGAACCAGGTAGTCAAATGGTTTGTTTCGGTCGCCCATGACGTAGCCGGCGTACACCGTTTCATCTGCGGTGTTTTTCCTCTTTCTCACAAGTTCGAATCCGAATATTCGGAAGGGAATTGTTTCCCCACGCTTCAATGTGGCATCGCACAGGATCTCGTAGACGGTTCTGACATTCTCTGGGTCGTCAACAGAGACGCGGTCTTTGAGTGGCACTGGGTTGACTGGCGGGGAATTGAATGACTGGCGGGTCATCACTGAGGGTGGTAAGGAGCAGGGGAAAAGGGATTCGGTGGTGCTGGTTTTCGATCTGAGATTAGTCTAGCAGGGGTGATTAATGTCCAGAACAGTTGTCCGGTTCGGACGGTTCCGATCGATCGTGGGGCATCGCTGTGGTCGCGTTCCCAACCGAGCACGTCCCTGCCTCCCTCCACTGCATCGAGTGAATCGTCGTCTGGGGATGCCGGTCGCGCCCTGAACGCCGAGACCTGACGAGTCGGTCTCGGCTCCCGAACTCTGCCGTACGGCAACGTCACCCCTCTCAGTATAAATACCTTTCATAGGTTAGTTCATTCAAACACAATTTTGATTGGTTTGTGTGAGTGGGGAAGAGAGCTTAGAAGGCGGGAGGGCGGCGTGGACGGGTCGTTGCAGAATTCAGCACTCGATGCAGTGGGGAGGGGGCGTGCCACCCATGCTTCCCACCACGCACCGACAGCGACCACAACAGAACACGACCACCGTGTTGGCAACACCAACCGCTGACAACCTCCGATCCTCTCACAGAAACTGGTACGCCCGTGTGCCTTTTCCCCGGTTCCGTAATACCGCCGACTGAAACGACCATGAGCCGCTTCCAGACTACCGATCCAATCTTCGCATCTGAAGAACCGCTTCGCGAACACTACGAACCAGACACCCTTCACTCACGGGACGAAGAACTCGACGATCTCGCACAGCCACTGCAACCAGTAGTCAACGGCGACGCCCCCCGGAACATCATCGTCCACGGCAATGAAGGAACCGGGAAATCGGTTGCAGTCCGCACGATTCTCGATGAACTCCAAGACGACGTCGACACTATCCCGGACGTCGAGGTAACCGTGGTAACGGTTCAGTGCCGACATCTCTCCTCGACGTACCAGCTTGCGATCCGCATTCTCAATACGTTACGGAACCGGCGTGAGGAGACACCGGTCTCCGAAACAGGGCATTCGACATCGACGATTTACTCGGAGCTGTTCGATGAATTCGACGCGATTGGTGGAGTCATCATCCTTGTTCTTGACGAATTCGACGAAATCGAATCCGGACGCGACGAGTTTTTGCGAAACATCCCGCGTGCGTTGAGTGAACGCACGGTCACCGAATCCAAACCGGGGATCACGATCACGTCAAACAGCTACCAAATCGTCGATTCGCTTGCCCCTGAAACACGGGACTCACTGAATGCGGAGCTGGTGTCGTTCGACCCATACTCCGCAGATGAACTCACCGAGATTCTAAGAACGCGAGCACGAGCCGCGTTTAATGAGGGGGTGGTTGCGGAAAGAGTAATATCCCACTGCGCTGCAATCGCCGCGAAACAGTCCGGGAGCGCCCGCCTTGCCTGTCAGCTGTTGTATAAACCCGGGTTGCTCGCACGCGATGACGACGATGCTGCCCAGGTTCAGCAATCACACGTCGAGGATGCACAGACACAGCTAGAGTCAGAGTATCTCATCAATGGATTAGCAGCACTCGACACCAACGCCCACCTTGCTCTCATCTCTCTCCTCAAGCAATCTGTACTCAACAACGGGGATGGCCGGACGGCGAATGTCTATGACTATTACGTCCGGTTAGCTGAGAAGTATGGGTTTGAGCCGCTGTCGAAGCGAAATATGCAGAAGCGACTGACGAGTATGACGCGGAAAGGTTACGTGGAGAAAACCAATCGGAAGGATGACGGGAACTATAATCAATACAGCTTAGCTGTGGACCTCGACCTCGCTCTCCAAGGATTGCAGCAGGCAGATGATGAGATCGCCGACATTGCGGCAGAACTCTATGCAGATGCTGAAGACCAGCACTTGATCACACGTACAGACGAGGTCTGAATCACGCAGTTCCGACGTCGGTCGGGTTTGGCTTTGGAACCGGACACCGTTGGAACCGCGAAATTACCGAGCGTCTGGAAACGGGGGTTCCGATTCCCTCCGTTGCGGACCGCAACCGGTACCGTGCAAAACAATTGAACCCGAACCGTGTATCGAACAAGGCACCCCTCGTGTCCGCTGGCTTTCCCTATTCGTCGCCCTCGTCAGGCTCCGGCATTTCCACGCCCTCAACACCGTCCAAAACAGGGTCGTATTTGTCCAATTGGATGCCTAATTCTGCAGCTGTTGCTGTTACTGCGACCGATCTTGGGGATAGTGTTTCCGGTTCCGGGTCGTCGGTCGTTATGTTAGTGTTGGTGTTCTTTCGGCATATTCCTTTGGTAGCAGAGGCGTCGACGTCGACGAATCCCGACTCAACCGGGCTGCGCCCGGTCTGGGATCTCTGTGGGACGTGTTCGTTGGGAGTTGGTGGGATGTGTTCGATGATTGCGAGCCAAGAGTCAATGTTGGTGTCCACGCACACGATTTGTGACCAAGACGCGTTCAACTGAGATCCACGGTTCTGACCCATGAACGTGTGCGGTTTCTCGTCTGTAGTTGGAACCGGACCAGTCCACTTGTTTGCCTCCGGTTCCACGTCTGTAGTTGGAACCGGACTATTCCGCCTGTTTGCCTTCGGCTCCGCGTCTGTAGTTGGAACCGGACGCAAAATGGAGCCACGCATCCCTATCCGGTTCCAATGACTCACGGTTCCGAACAGGAATCTGAACTAAATTCGATTCGGAACCGGGGCGAAACCAGCAGTCACGACTCAAGCAGCGAGGCTACTCTGTACTATTTCTAGGGCTGTTGGAGTCGGTTGGCCATCATCCTCTTCCCTAAGACGAAAAATTTTCTATTACGATGACAGAACTGTCTCGCCGGGATGTGATACGTGCTGGGGCAGGCGCAGCAGGTGTACTGGTCGCTGGGGCTGGGTTCACCCTCTATGCGTCCGAAGAGGTCGCAGCAGCAGGGTTATCCGCCGATGATGTGACCGTCTCGAGTAACGATGGGGAGCTGACAACGCTGACAATCACACCGGATGTCACCGTGAGCTGGGACGGTCAGGAGTCGGCAGTCGCCGAGGTGCACGCGACGTGGTACGTAAAGACGTCATCAACGAGTGAGACCACGGTTGGAAGCACACCATACTCCATTTCAGTGTCGGATCCCAGTAAGAGCGGTTCCGTGAGTCACACGTTCCCCGAAATCAGTTTGTTGTCGAAAAACGGTGGTGCGCTAACTGCCTCGAATTTCACTGCAACAACGGATGGTGAGAGCACGAACACGGATGTAACACTCAGCATGGACGTCACACTCAAAGATTCCGGGGGTAACACAATTGCGGCAGTTACGGATGTTCTCGGCCCAAAAACCTACACTGTCACCGTGACCAATTCGACATCAAGCGTCAGTGCAAGCGGCACGGCGAATACTAATGGATCGTGAACCGCCTCGGGGTCAAGCCTCGAGGCACTCGCCTTGTTTCCTCTGTAGAAACGACGGAGATAGCTAATTATATTGCGCCGAAGGAGTCGGGAACAGCAGAATCAAGTGTTCATCGTCGCGTACCCGGATACGATCAACAAATGGAGATTTCAGAGCACCTACGCTGTCTGTTCTCTGCTACTGTCGAAGAGCGCGACGAATCGTATGTGATTGAGGTACCGGAACAAGAGATTCGACTTGGTGACCTCCAGGCAGACGAGACATACCGTGTGGCCGTTCTCCCATCACCTTCGACGGAAGAAGCCGACCATACTGACGCCACTTCACAGCCCGAGCAAGCGACACAGTCACCACCTGTCGAAAAGGGCGAACAGCGCACCGTCGAAATCGAAGATATCGGCGAACAAGGCGACGGTATCACGCGTGTCGAACGTGGATTCGTCGTTATCATCCCAGACACCGAACAGGGCGAGCGCGTCACAATCGAGATAACCGATGTGGGTCAGAACGTTGCCTTTGCCGATGTTGTCGAACGCGTGAGTTACAACGGTAGCAAGGCCTGACATCCTCCACACGGCTAAAGCCGTGGGAGGATGTCAGTTATCGGTCAGTGGAGCAGATTATTCTTCGAGTTTGTCTGAAACCGTCTCGAAGAGTCGGTCTGTCCACGTTGGGAAGACGAGAGCAGCGAGGGTTCCAACGACGACACCAACAACAATACCCTGTGTGATCTCTTGGAGAACTGTCGTTCCGATTGCCGCTCCAAACGTCACTCCAACCAGCATTGCGAAGACGAGCCGCTTTCCGTCAGTGTCGTCGGAACCCTCAGACATCTGTATCGGATATCTTTCCGGGAGGCAAAATAACTGGGGCAGCGTTGCGTGAGCTGCATTACTGCTCGGTTCGCAGACCAAATTATCGGTTGTTTCATCGCAGTCCGTGTCTGACCACGGGCCTACTCATTTTTCCCTGGCAGCGGAATCGAGTCCGACGGGATGTCCCTGCTCCCAGTTCACAGTGAGAACGACGTCTCGAAGCGAGTTGAGTCTGCGCTCAACGACATCCAGCGGATGTGAATCGATGAAGTCCGCAGGTTCGTGCTCGACTGGTGTCGCGCCGTCGTTCACCTGCAGATGAACTGGTCCGAGGTCGTCGTGTGTGTCGTCTTGATGCCAGCCGATTAGCAGGCTTCGGTCTGGCTCGATCCAATTGAACCAGTAGTACTCGTGGGGCTCACCAGTCTGCAGTTGAAACCCAATCTCGACCCGCGCGGTCGTCACCGGGTACTCGTCATTTCCAAGGAATTGTCGTGGGTTCACGTCCGCGACGACACGATACGGGCCGGCTTCGCGGGATTCGGTACGCCGTCGCCGGACGGTGTCGAACCCCCCGTTAAGCCGGTTCTGGATACGGTCATGGAGTCGTTTGCTCTGCAGGTTCACCCGGTTTGCGAGGAAGACAACCATTAGGCGAGCGTCGATGGAGAGTCAGTCCGTGGAGACGAGAGTTCGATGACGTCTTCATACAGTTGGAGGGCGTGTTTCACGAGCCCGAGCTTGGTGTTGATCGCCTCCCACGTTGCGATCACGTTGCGGCGCTCACGGAGCTCCGCAGCCGAGAGTTCCTCGTCAACGAGTTGCTCTCGGAACTCATCGAGCGAATTGACGTCGTACTCCGTCGCCAGCTCTTCCTGTTCCTCTTTTAGTTCCGTGAGCTGACTCTCCAGTTCGTCACGCGAGTGGGCCGCAATGAGATCCGTCACTTCGTCGAAGAGCATCCGGACCGGGTTCAGGTCGTAGGCCTTCATCCCGTCGACGGTCGTTTCCGTGACCCAGTCGTCACTCTGCAGTCGCTGGAGTTCGTCGTCGGTTGTCGCGCGCGAGACGTCTGCCCGGTTCGCGATCTCCTGCACCGGCGTTGGCTCGTCTAGCAGTTCCACGACGTGCCGGACACGCTCACGGCCGCTCATATTCTCCGTCCATGACTCCGAATTCGAGTCAGCCATCGTACGAGCTCTTGCACCGCGTGTGCAAATAATTTACCCCTGTTCAAATATTCAAACCGGAGTGGCGTTTATCGGGCTAGTGTCCATTCACATCTTCCCGACAACAGGCGAGAACCGGCGCGACACCACCAGGTTTCAAATGAAATCATGCGGTCACATACCACACTATTCCAATTCGGAACCGCGTTCTCACGGCGTTGGAACCGCGCCCGGTTCCACTACGAGACCACTTTCACGAAGAATCCTGATAGGGTATAGAAAACCCGACACGAACACACAGAGATACACGTTGAGCTACCCACGGCTGAAGTCGTGGGATTCAGCGTGGACTCCCGTTCTGGCCTCTGACGAGGCAGGAGAATAGCCTCCGTTCACGTTCACCGTCCCGCTGTTCAAGCGCACGCCCAAGGGTGCGCCTCCGTCACCCCCAGTTTGGTTGCGACGGAGATACCGCAAACCGATGTTCTTCGCGGCATTGTAGTCAGCGTGGTTCTCGTACCCACACTTCAAGCACTTGAACTCCTCGCCGTCACGGTTGTCGGAGTGTGTGAACCCGCAGTGCGAGCAACGCCGACTGGTGTTCTCAGGGTCAACCTGCGTGACCACGATGTCGTATTCTTCGGCTTTGTACTCGACGTAGTCGTAGAGGCGGTCGAACGCCCATTTGTGTCCCCACGACGCCCCAGTTCGCTCCCGGATGTCGGTTAAATCCTCGAACGCAATTGCCGAACACTCGTTCTCGCGGGCCTCTGCAACGAGTTCGTTGCTGATGCGGTGGAGCATCTGTTTGAACCGCCCTTTCTCTTTCCGTCCAACAGATTGGATGTTCTGGTGTGCCCAGCGTGTTCCGCACTGTTGGAGCGAGCCACGGCGGTTCTCGTATTCTCTGCGCCAATGGTCGAACTCATCGCCTGTCCAGAACGTGCCCGTTGAGGTGACGGCGAGGTTGTTCACGCCGAGGTCAACCCCGAGAACCGTTTTGTTCTCAGGTGTTGCCTGATCCGACGTGTGACACTCCACGTCCGTCTTGCAGTGGACGTGAAGCACCCAATCGCCGTCGTGGTAGTGCAGTTCCGCACCCGTCGTTTCGTACTCGTCTGAATACAGGTACTCCGAGTGCGGCGTGTCGCTATCCTGATCGGGCAGAATGTAATCGGCTTCGATGCGACCGTCCGTGGTGGCGAGACTCACGTAGTCGTCGTGGAACGTGGCAGTACGATGGTCGTAGACGACGTGTGGGCTGGTGAACGTGGGTTTTGATGCCTTCTTGCCGTTCTTCCAGCGTGCGACGACGCTTTTGCAGGCTTCAGCGGCCTTGTTCCGAGCGGCTTGCACGAGGCCACCGTTGAATCCGTCTGTTTTCTCGCGTACGTCGTCGTAGGTTTCGTCGTCCAGCGTGGTCCTGCTGGTGGTGACGTACTCGCCTTCGAACGCGTGGTCAACGACGTACTGCGCTGACCAGAGGAAGGTGTCTACTGTGTCTTCGAGGAGTGCGACGTCGTCACTGTCCACGTCGAGCGCAATGGGGACAGTACGCCGCACCTCCATATCTTATATGTAGGGGAAGTATTTCTTAAATATTAGGGAGTCGGCCTGCCACTGTCGCGTGGTTTGATTCCCAGTTGTCGGCTTCATCCCACGGCTAAAGCCGTGGGTTTTCGCCTCGCATTTCGTATAAATCACTTCGACAGAACAGAATACGGGCCGCGAATCGGCGGCCGACACACGTCAGAAGACTCCGGCGACGCCGGAATCGACGTGCTGCGAGATTCTATCCGGTTCCACGTCCACGACCTCGACAACGACCGCCAACCAGACTACGAAGCTGTCGTGAACGAAAACCCGACAGCAGACGTGTTCAAAACGATCCAGGCGAAAACACGGCTGAAGATATACAACCTCCACGAACACAGTGATCGCGGCGGTCTCAGCATCTATCTCACCGATCCAGCCCATGACTAAACCGAGGCAGAAAGGGAGAGAGTCTGGTTGTAGGAGGCAGACACGACCCCCACGAGGAGAAAGACGAATCTGTCAAATAAACTTCCGGTACAAAACACTTGCAGGTCCACGTTGGAACCGCGCCGCCCCGGGTCGGAACAGCTGTCGCACACCGAGTTGGAACCGGAACTCCTTGCTGTACCTGTGTTTTAACCGATCAAACACCATCAAAATAGATATGGCTGACTACGACTGCCCAAAATGCGGCGAGGGTCTCGATCCTGTTAACGACGACACTGGCCACGGATACTGTGACCGGCACGGCTACGTCGGCGGCATCGAGTGACTCTCGTTGGAATCCAAATGGAACCGGAACAAAACATATCCGAGAACAGGATCAACAACCGATAATGACGGACAACGACGACACACCCGACCCCGAAACACCGTCCCCACGGTCGATTGCGGTAACCAAGACCGCTGCGGAGCTTGGGATCGAGTTAGACGAGTACGACCCAGTTATGGAGGGTGTTGGGGTCAAAATGCCTCCAAAACCCGGCGACGACGGTTCCGACGAGTGAAACAACGGCACGGTTCCGACTCAGAATTGCGACACCCACAACAGTTGGAACCGGAATAAACTGATTGGGGCTCGGGATTCGATGTTGGTGTCAACTCATACAATCCGCGATCAGGACGCGTTCGACAGAGACCCTCGGCTCTAATTCTCTGTTCCGGTTCCACGTCCGTTCTACGCCCGGTTTCACGTCCAGAACACCCAACCACACGGGTGAGAACGGGACTAAACCGGACGCGGATATACCCGTCTGTGTTTGGCTGATTCTCGCGATAATTTTGTTGCTCGAGCGCCCGAATTCACGGGAGTCGGGGAATCTACCGCTGAAGACCTGTATGACGACGGCGCTCCGGAGTCAGAGGACTGTGTATCTGAATCTGGCAGGCTGATCGACATCGTTGAACAGCACGTCAACCCCTAGTTTCACGACAATCTTCAATCCGAGTTGCAGAAGCCGACTAACGACCGTAGCCCAGATATTCGCCCATCATGACACTTGTTGGGGTGACTTGGACGACAGAGTCATCTCGTTCTTCAAGCCTCTTGGTTACATCTTGGAAGTCATTAATCACGCTTCCGTCAATCTCCAGACGAATGCTGTTGGGGGCAGGAAGGAGGAGGACATCAAGCACATCGCTGAATTCTTGTTGGTTGATGAGTGCCTCTGTGAGATGTTCGGCGAACTGGTGAACCACCTGAACGGTTTTATCAGGAAGATTGGCTTGCTCAACAAGGGTACCGACGATTGCAAACCGTGCGAAGTCTTCTGCGTACAACCTGAACGAGGGCATGCGACTAAACCCAGCACCCGAGAATTCATATATAGTGCGTCTATTGAGGAATGTCGGAATAAATGGCCTCAAACAACAGTATTCGGAATTTTAGTCCCGAAATATGATCGGTTCTGTCCGGTTCGCGACTCGGTACTGATTCGATCGTAATCATAGGGATCTACGGATAAGCAAGGCGAATGCTTCGGGGCTTGACCCCGAGGAATTCACTTGTTGAGTGTGCCTATCGCTTAACCCGCTATCTCGACGTTCACGCAGCAGACAAGATCCTGAGACTGATCTCGGAACCGGTGTACAAGTTGTGTCTCACTAGTCTGGAGCTACATCCGCTTAATCGCTGATTGGGTCGTTCAGGATGGTTGCGTGGGATTGAAGATCCCTTTGAGTATCGTAGAATTGGTCAATCGCCTTTAACCGCGCTTGCTCTTTCAATTCTTCTTCTGCACTTGTGACACCGGGGTCAACCTTGACTTCGAACAGTGCTTGTTGGGAGACTCGGATCGTGTCCGACACCGGTGATCTCTCCATAGTGTGAGGGTGTTCGGAGATGCTGCTCCGGAGTACTCGTTCACCACAGTGTTCACACACGATGAAGGTGTCTGGCACAACTCGGTCATGGTGCGTGACATCGCCTGCAAGCGTCAGTTGTTTCGAACTCAAAGTATCGAATACTAGCTGGTGGCTCACATATATAGGGTTGAGAAGATCACACTCTTGCTTCCGGTTTGGGTTGCTGTGTTGAGTTGGAACCGGAGTTGCTAAGCGAGTCAGGTTTATTCCGGGGCCAGTCTCGGCCACTGATGGAAATGATGCAACTCCAAATCTCACCGTACGCACTCGAGACGATTATTCGATTCCGCGAAACGATGCTGTTTCTGGATCTCACGTACCGACAGGAACGGGGGCTTGACAAGTTTCACTCGCGTCTCTGCGATCGGCTCGCTCAACACCAAGACGGCGTCGAACTCCTTCGTGGACTGCTCACTAACGAATCCCGGCCGACTGTCACGGTCGAAATCGGGCCGTATGATATCAACCACTACAGTACGTTAGCTGACGAGGTTTCGGAACCGTTCCCGATGTACAATACTCGACCAGAATCGTATCACAACGACATCTTCGAGGAATGGCGTAAAGTCACAGACTCGTGGGAAGACCAGATGCCCAACCGGCACCTTCACAAGAAAAACACAGATCCCGTATAGCGAACCCGTTGGACCTCGACTTCCTTCGGAACCGCGATGAACAACGACCGTAGTTCAGTTCTGAATGCTGAAAATCCAGGCGAAGAACCTCTCTTCGTTGGTCTGACTCTCCTATGGTGTGCCGGTTTGACATCCTCCCACCCCTGAAGGGGTGGGCTTCCGCTCGCTACGTGTCAGTACCCGGTTAATACTCCTTTGCGGGTTTGATCGTCACCGGATGCCCATGTTTGTGCCCGCTCAGCAAGTGCCTCCATCCATTGTTCACCATCCGATATTTCACTATTAGCTGAGTTCACATCGGTATTGTTGGAGGGCGTTGTGGCGGAGTCGTCGCATTGTTTGATTTCTTCGATGGCAGATTGGAACACCATGATGGTCTGCCCATCAACTTCAACCTCAACAGTTCTAGAACTCTCTTCGTTAGTTATCTCCATCAGTGTCTCTAGTCCTTCGAGGGATGCGAATTCGTCTAGAATGCGTTCGAACAGGTAATTCACCTGTCGACTCTTCTCTTCCGACAGATCATCCTCAAGATTGATCGTCAGTTCGTGCAGTGCTTCCAGATCGTGCTTTGAGAGATGGAGCGTTGCCATCCATCATCTTCTAGCTACCATTGTTTAATAAACAGTAGCTTAACGATAGATTGGGGGAGAAATAAATATTGGGTGAATGGATACTCAGAATCAGGACGCTAGCCTACTCGCAGTCAAGCCTGATTCCTGGACCTACTTCCGTCAATGTCTGACAAGCTCGTTTCAATGATTTCTTGCTTAGTGGGATCCCACGCGTAGGATCGCTGTTGAAGCTGTTCCAACCATTCCGGCTCAACTGATTCATGACGATTCGAATCCCAGCCATCTTCGACCGAGATCTGAGTAATTGTCCGTCGAAAGTTTTGAAGTTCGCTCTTCTTAACGTCGATTTCTACTGCTTCGGCAGCATCCGCATTTGCGACGGTGAGCAACGTTCGGAACCGTTCTTTTGGCGTTGAATCGTCCGCTATGTGCCCGAGAACCTCATCGAATATTCGGGTATCCTGTCTCTCTACCTCGCTTCGAGCGTACTTGGAGAGCTGATTCAACGCAGCGAGATCGTCCTTGGTGAGCGTGATAGTCACCATATCTGCGTTCAGGTAGCACCCGCATTTATACACTAGTCTGAGCGATAGACCGTGAATACCTACCGACAACATACACTCGTGATACTGATCCAGTAATCGATCAGTTCAACAGGCACGATCAAAACCGCAAAAATCGACGGGAAAAGTGTCTACCGCGAACTCGCTACCGCGCTCATGAAGAACGCAGAGAACACCGTCTGCACGCCGATCACGATCGCGGTAAACGCCACTAGCGACCCAACAGTGAACGGAACGGAACCGAACCCACTCGCAACCCACTGCACGACAAGATACGTCGCGTACGTGGCACCTGCTGCAAACACGGCTACACCGGCAGTCGCTCCACGCTCCAGACTCAGGTTCTCGACGACGAACTCCGTCAGCGGGTCTTCAGGCTTCTTGATCGGATCGCCGCTCACCGTCGCGAACACACCCATCGACGTGATCTGATACCCGAGAATCGTGAACAGGCTCCCGACAATCATCGAGTTCGGGCCCAGCGTCACCGCCGTCCCCGGGACGCCGAAAGCTACACTGGCCATCAGCAACATCCCGAATAGCCCTAGGCCCAGTCCAGGAACCGAGAACAGATATCCGGGCGCGTTCAACAACATGAACCGGACGTGCCGCCAGCCGTCACGGAAGCTATCCAGCGTCTCCTCGCCCTCACGTTCGTGGTAGACGATCGGCAACTCCTCAATCTTCAGCCCGGCGGCGCCAGCCTGCATGATCATCTCGGAAGCAAACTCCATCCCGGTGGTCTCACACTCCATCGTCTCCCACGCATCCCGCGTAAACACACGCATCCCCGAATGCGCATCAGACACGCCAGCATCGTAGAACAGATTCAGGAACTTCGTCAAGAGCGGATTCCCGACGTACTGATGCAGTGTCGGCATCGCACCAGGCTTGATCTCTCCCTCAAGGCGACTCCCCATCGCCATATCAGCATCACCGTTAGCGACGAGGTCGTACAGCTTCGGGAGCTCCTCGAAATCGTACGTGGTGTCGGCGTCACCCATCGCGATCACGTCCGCACGGGCGCGATCGAACGCGTACTGATACGCGTAGCCGTACCCTTTGCCGTCGGGCGTGACGACGATCGCTCCCTCTTCCCGGGCGATGTCGGGCGTTCGATCGGTCGAACTGTCCGACACGATGATCTCGGCCTGCACACCGAGCTCCCGAAACGCGGTTTTCGCTCGCTGGATGCACTCCCGAATCCCTTCTTCCTCGTTGAGCGTCGGCATCACAAGCGAGATCGCGGGTGTAACCTCGCTATCAGCCGCCAACAGCACACCTGCCTCTCCTTGTGAATCGTCAACCCTCGGCCCCTGCTCGATCTGCGATTCGCTCCCCTGTTCCCCGACCTCTTGATCCGTATTTATACTAGACATATTTTCTTCCTACCGTGTCCTCGCTGAGCCCCCGATGGATTCTGTATCTGAATGTGAATTTCCCCAACATAAAGGTGTCCCTACTTGGAACCTAAATGAGTGCCAAAAGGAGTACATTTTTCGTGACACCAGCTCTCGATACCCTCTCTGTCCCACGGCTCCACATACAGGGAAACGCTTCGCAAGCCGTGAAACCAAGATCCCTTCGTCGCCACCAGCATCACCGCACCCACAATTCGATCGCTGTGCTGGATAATCGCATATCTGCCTCGAAACCATCATGAACCACGGGCCGTTGACTCGGCGGCAGTACCGGACTCCACAGACACGCCTCCCACACCAGTCATGGATTCCTGTGGCGCGGTCACATTCACCCAGAGATGCAGCTCCCGGTACGCGTTCTCTACCGTGGGGTCTTCTGGTGGCGACCCGCGATACAGCAGATACGTCAACCGCAGCCGCTCCCCGGTCATCGTCGGCGTCACGTTGTGCTGAAGGTGCCACGTCTCGTTATGTGCGACTTGCGTTTGGAACCGGCGAAGCACCTCCTCCTCTTCCACCGTGATCGAGATATTGCCACCGCTGTCGGAGTCGTTCACTGCGTTCTCTGATGTGTTCTCGATCCGGACTTCCTGCAACGCGACCACCACCGAGTACTGCGTCGGTTCGTGTTCGTGATTCCCGATCCCCACGACGAGCGACTCGCTTTCCCCCTGTGTGAATTCTGTGGGGTAATCATCAGCCACTAACTCCCCGTCTTCGTTCTCAGTCAACAGGTAGAACTCCGTGAACGCCTCCCCCTGCTGGGGAACTGCAATAGCATAGCCTACGCTCCCGACTGCGAGCAGGATACTGGCGACCAACAGCACGTTCAGCGCCGCATCGGTCCGGCTCGCTGGCTCGAACAGCTCCGCCTGTGCCTCGCGAACCCACTCCCGCCACGGCACCCTGAACCGATCCTCAGGGTCGAGCGCCCAGCGACGCCGAGCAGCGACAGCCGTCGACGCCACCGTGAACAGACTGACTGCGACCATGATCGGGATCAGTCGAATCCCCCACGGTGTGAAGTTCAGCACGAGGCCGATCAGCGGCACCACAGCGATCGACAGCCCGAACGACAGCGCAACACGCTCGATCCCGTCGATACCCGAGCGATCGTTCGGGTCTGTGACTTCGTCTTGGGCCGCGTCGTCGCTCGTCTCGAACGTCCCTGCCTCCGGGAATAGCGCCGCGATGAATGCATACCCCGGAATGAACAGCACGAACGGCAGCCCGAATATCACGCGAAGTGGCGTCTCGGAAACGATCGGGAGGAAGACGACCGCTGCAGTGACTCCGACTAACGCGATAACTGCGGCGAGGTCCGCAGGCAGCCGGCGCACTGGCGCGGGGAGAAGCTGCCACCAGCGTGACCGGTCGACCATACCTCAGTCAGGTTCGCCGCTGCAGAAAAACCAGTCGGTCCACTGCTAACGTGTGAACGACTACGACGCTGACTCGCCGTCGCTCTCGTTGAGTAATGCTGCAGTGTCGTCCAGCAGGGCATCAACCTGTTCTCCCGGAAGCTCGTTCGGACTATAGACCACGCGTTCGTACGCTTGGGTGAGTTGTTCCAACGCCCCAGCAGCATCTGGTTGGAGTTGTTCGCTTGCATCGGCGTAGAACTCCCAGTGGGTCTGTGTTTCGTCACTGACACTGAGCGACTGCCGCACGGCACTGTAAAGCGCCCGAATCGCTGCGTCGGAGTCTCCCTCATCATGCAGGGCAACAGCGTGATCCATCATCGTGTTCTGGGTATTCGTAGTGCCCGAGTCAGCCGTCTCTGATGCGGCCGGCGTCTGCGGCTGATCAGTTGGACTGGCCTCCCCATCACGCCGAACTATCCAACCAATAATGAGCACTGAGACCACTAGGACACCACCTCCAGCAAGAAGCTCCACCGATACCAGGCCACCATCTGACTCGGGTTGCTCCTCATTGGAGGCACCGGGATTTGCTAGATCAACACTCGTCTGTGCAGTCGCCCCGGCAAGATTGCTTGACGGGGCGTCGTAGATCGCCTGTACCGAAACGACTCCCGAAAGCCCAGCCTGTGGCGTCACCACTCGCTCGAACCTGCCGTCCGAATCGGTCTCAACTGTGGCAACAGTTGTCTCCTCGATACGGAGTTCGACCGTTTGCCCTGCAACGGCAGCCCCGTCGGCCGTGGTCAACTCTCCTGTGAGCTGGATGCGTCCATCAGTTGCCCGTGACGCATTCACCGAAAGCGTAGTGTCGGTCGACTCAACACGGAGTGGCGTCGACACCACATCCGACCGAACCGCTCTGTCCGACGGAACGATCACCGCCTCCACGCTCTTCTCCCCACTCGCAACGGACGCGGGGAGGTCGGTTGTCCCCGTGTAGGTACCGTTACTCCCCGTCGTGGCGGTTCCGAGGGTGACACCACCGACGGTGACTCGCACGCGGGTGCCGGGCACGGGCGTTCCGTTGACAGTGGCCTGCCCTGTGACCGACACCTCGTCACCGAAACTCGCACTCGTCGAACTGCTGTCCACCGAGAGGTTCGCAGTTGTCTGCGTGACGGTGACGTTCAGTGACGCGTTCGACCCGAGATACGGTGACTCAACGGCGGGCTGATAGGCAACCCCCAGCGTATCTGTCCCGTTCTGAATTGTCACCGGTCGGTACTTAATTGTGAACGTTCCGTTCCGATCCGTCTGCACTGACTTCACACGGTCATCGATCCGGATCGCCACGGTTTCGTTCCGTACCGCCGACCCATTTGTCAGCGTGAGTTCCCCGATGACTGTCGCAGGAGCTGCGAACGACACCCTATCCGTCTCCGTCCGAACTGAGAGACGCGTTGCGGCGAACGTCTCAGTAATGACTGCTTGGTGCTGTTGGGAGATCTCTTCGGAGACGTTCAGTGCCCGTTGCTCTGCTTCCGAAAGATCAACACCCGTTGTGTTCTGGATTTGCGTGTACGACGCTACAAGCCGACGAACAGATTCGTTCGCATCGGAGACGAGACGCTCTAACTCGCGTGCTAACTCACGCGCACGCCTCGTATTCTCGTTTTCCCGCGCCTGTTGATACTCCTGGTAGGTCTCGTTGTACTCCTGAGCGGTCGTCCCTAGCTCACGTTGATTTTCGGCAGCCTGATCGAACGCTGCAGTGCTGTCAGTCTCCCCTGCGACGTCGACATATTTCTCGAGGGTACTGTCGTACTCATCGCCGAGGATTGACCGCCCCTGCTCGTACTGCCCCTCACTGATCCGAAGTGAGCTTTCTCCCAACCGATCTGCGAGAGATTGAGTGAGGTACGATTGAAGGGCTTCACTGTCCCCGGATTCGTCAACCTCATCCGGGTTCTCTTGTTGCACCGTCGTATTGTTCGTCGGCGTCGGGGTCGTCTGTGCCATCTCACCGGCTGGCATTGTCGTCGGTGACTGTGCCGCCCCAGCCACAACTCCGACCCCTGCGACGGCCTGTAACACACACAGGAGGGCGACCGTCGATATCAGCAGCCGCCGGGCGTCGAAGCGCACACACCTGAAGTGTTCATGCCAGCATAAATGTGTGTTCCATCGCCCAATCTCTTCATCATTCACTCTCAGGGGAAATATTGATTAACCATCATTCTGTATGTGCCGAGAGCTATGAAACAGAATACCACCCGTGCCGGCGTTCTCCCAGCACAGGTGGATGCGACGAGCGAAGACTCCTTCCACCCTGTCGTTTCTCCTGTATTAACGTGTCGAGAGTGTTCAGAGCAAACCGGGTCCGGATACGGGCTTTGCCACGACTGTCTGAACTCACTCCCCGACGGTATCTGTCCCGCCAACGTACTGGACGCACTCAGCTGATGAGCGTCCCGCTCAGTGTCGACGCCACACGAGTAGCCCGAACGTAACAAGCGAACCGACCGGGATCAGCACCGATAGACCTCCCGTCGTTGTCGAGGTATTCGGGTTCGGAGTCAAGACATCATCAGTTGTCGGCGTCGGACTCGCAGGAAGATCCGTCGCAGTCGCAGTTGCTGTCGATGTGGCCGTAGACGTTGGTGTCGCGGTCGAAGTCGCGGTTGCGGTCGCCGTCGGTGTGGTCGTTGCGGTCACGGTAGCTGACTGCGTCGCCGTTACTGTATCCGTCGATGAATTCGAACCCCCACCAGAACTATCAGTCGACGTTGCTGTGGCTGTCGGTGTTGTCTCCCGAACTTGGACTGTTGTCGATCTGCTCACCCCCATCAGTTCCTTCTGCCCGTTCGCCGTTTCTGACCCTCGGACGTTCGCGTAGACAAGATACTCACCCGTCTCCGAGAGGGTCATAGTCGCAGTGTACTCTCCATCGGCGCTCTCACTCGCGGTCACCACTTCGTTGTCACCGTCCTTGCTCACGACGACCTGCACCGAATCAAGGTTCTCCGGAGTTCCCTGAACGTTCTCCACATCAACAGTGAACTCGACATCGCTGCCAGGTTCGACCTCATCGGGTGCGTCGACACTCACGTCATAGGACCGAACGACGACCGGGTGAACCGTTTCGACACTGCCGTCAACCCAGACAGCCACGAGATACGACCCGGCGGAGTACTCCCCGTCGAACGTCACCGTCGAGTCGGCGTCGTAAACTCTGTCTACCGTCTGTCGATCTTCATTATACAGGTACACGTCAAAAGACACGTTATCAGGGGCATCAACCGACACATCAATCGGTTCTCCCGGGTCGGCGACACCGATTGCGGAGACAGTGTACTCCTCACCCTCGATCGTTACCTCATCGTCGGGCGTGTCGACACTCCCAGCGATCTCGATCTCGTAGCTAGCGTCGGCGACGACGATTCCGCCCACAAGTAAGACTGTACAGCAAAGGAGGGCGACGATTCCGGCGGCGTACCGATCCATCGAATACGTAACTGACCGGGCGACATATATCCTTGCCGACGTACGCCAGCCACCCCACGAAGTAATCGAATTATCCACCGTCAAATCAGAAAAATACAGATCTCGGAACGATATCCTATTTCGATGTGGTATATTTAGCGTAACATTTTTGCTCTGTTGCCACACTCCTTTTCATAGAATGCCACATCGCCTCGCTGAAATATCTGCACTGGTAGCTGCGTTGCTACTAGTGCTCTCTGCCACTGCCCCCGGGATGGTGGCGGGAGTCGGGGCCTCTGCCGGCGGCCAGAGCCCTGCACTCAGCACGACGACCGCCGACAACTTCGTGCCAGCTGACTCGTTCCTAAACGCCTCACAGAACGTCTCCGTGTGGGAGCGAGCCGGACTACCGCTCCGCATCAACACGGAGAATGCAGCGACAACCATTGAGGGGGTGAACACAGAAATCTCTTCGGACGAAACCGGTTCAGTACCCCTCAACAAACGGACCATCGGCGTCTTCGAGACCGGATCCACGATCTCACTTGAGTTCGAAGAACGAACTGGCGCGGGAACAGACCAGTTCAATGGACAAACCGTCCAGCTCGTTGCCGCACGGGTAAGCGATAATCCCGACACTTCGAACCTCAACGAGTCGGCGAGCAACGAGGCGATGAACCTTACCACCAGTGAGGCGCTGGAGCGACTCCTCTCACAGAACCGCACGGCATCGCAGGTGAACCGGAACTTCACGTTCACGGTAGCTGACAGCGGTGAAATCCAGAACGGAGCCATCACCACCGAGTTCGAGCCGAACGAACCGGGCACCTACGCGTTCATGCTCGTCACGTCCGAGTCAGGCGGCGAAGCCGTCAGCGAGACGAACGGCAACCTCTCGCTCACCGACGATGCGGAGATACTCGGCGTCGACGCCGCGCCAGTACAGTCCGCGACCGCGAGCGCAACGCCGAGCGACGACACGATCGCGCCGGGCGAGAATGTCACGTTCGACCTCGACTCCAACCTCGCCGACGAACAGACGGGCCACGCCGTGATGGTGTACAACGAGTCCGTCCTCAGTGATCAGACGATAACGATCGACGTCGAGGGTGATCTGGACGCGTTCGTCGAAAACAGCATCGACGGGAACGTTAGCGGCGACGATGTCAGCATCGATCACAGTATCGATGCCGTCGACGGCGTTGCACAGATTGAGGACGGGACGAACGTGATGGGCGTCACTCTCGAGAACCGTACTGAGCAGCGAACCGTCTCACTCCCGGGACTCATTGAGTTCCTCGCCAACGAGAGCGGGCAGGAGGCACCGGAGACGATTTCCACCGGCGATGTGGTGCTGAACGCCTCCGTCTCTACAGCTCTCACCGAGGGGAACCAGGCCGAACTTGATGTCGGAACGACGGCAAACTGGACTGAAGGCAGCTACACCTACGTCTACATCGCTACGAACGAAACCGGCGACTTCAGCACCGACAAGGGTGAAGTAACTGTCGAGAACATCTCCGAGCCCGAGCCCGAACTCGATGAGGTCCAGCTGAACCTCACGGCGAACCGGACTGATGTCGAAGTGAACGAGTCAGTCGAACTGACCGTCACACGACCTGACGGCACTCCCGTCTCGGACTTCCAGCTCTCCGTCAACGGATACATGTTCCGCTCCGACGGTGACATCATCAACTTCTCCAGCGGAGTCCCACTCCGGTTCGGCGCAGCCGGGAACTACACCGTCACGGCCAGCAAGCCTGCCACCGACACTGAGGAGTTCCTGAACGACTCCGTCGAGATCACCGTCGAAGCACCAGAACCGGATGACGGCGACGGCGGCCCGCCCGCAGGCGGTGGTGGCGGTGGTGGTCAACAGGGTGGCGGTGAGCCGAACGGCGAGGCTGAAAGTATCGCCACGAACAACGGCGCAACCGTCAACTTCCGCAGCACACGTAGCGGGACGCCTATCAGCGTTCAGGTCCCCAACGTGGCATCCGACAACTCGGCCGTGACCGGGGTCGAACTCACGACACGGTTCAGCGAGAGCAACTTCCGCGTCGAGTTCACGAAACCACAGGCTGACCCACCCTCGGGCACGCCGGAACTCGATCCCTCGCAGGGAGAGGCAGTGGAGTACTTCACCGCTGAGGCGATCGGCATCAACGACGACGAAATCGACGAGGTCAACTTCACGTTCACGCTCTCCGAGGAGCGGCTCGGTGACCGTTCACCGGACGACGTCCGTCTGTTCCGCAACGTCAACGGCGAGTGGACGACGCTCGAAACAACGCACCTTGGCGGCAACCAGTTCCGTGCTCGCTCGCCCGGATTCACCGTGTACGCGATTGGCTTCCAAGCGGAGCAGCAGGCGACTGAGACGGCAACGCCGACGGTAACGGCAACGCCAACTCCGTCGGATGGCGGGACGGCGACGGCAACACCGACTGAGACCGTGACCGACACCGACACACCTGGCGGTGACGGTGGCGGCGGGCTCGGGGTGATCGTGCTCGTGCTAATCATCCTGGTGGCCCTTGGTGCAGGGGCGTATCTCTACGCGCGGAACCAAGATTTGGTCTGACCTGAGACGGTATTTCGCCTCATTGCGGCGCTCTCTCCCCTTTGATCATGCCTGACTCACAACTTCATCCATGAGCAGTATCGAACCAGATTCAGTCGAACATCAGAACACGCCCGTCGTGAACGCCGTCGATGTCGGTCGTACGTACACACGAGGGCACGGTGGCGGGCTGTTGAACCGTGGCGCTGATGCGACTGTCGTCACTGCACTCGACGGCGTCTCTGCCGGCGTCTCCCGAGGTGAACTCGTCGGGATCGCCGGCCCCAGCGGGAGTGGGAAGTCGACGCTACTCCACCTGTTCGCGGCGCTCGACACGCCGACCAGCGGCCGTGTTGAGATCGGCGGCACGAATACGGCGGAGTTGAGTGAACGCGCTCGGAGTAAACTCCGGCGTGACCACATCGGAATCGTGTTTCAGCGGTTCCACCTCCTCCCGGCGCTAACCGCCCAGCAGAACGTCGCACTGCCGTTCATCGAGTGGGGAATCGGAAAACGGGACCGGCGTGATCGAGCCGAACTCCTGCTACACCGCGTCGGATTAGGTGACCGATTGACCCACCGACCTGCAGAACTGAGCGGAGGAGAGCAACAACGGGTCGCCGTCGCACGGGCGCTTGCAGGCGAACCCGACCTGTTGATCGCCGACGAACCGACCGGTGAACTCGACTCCGAGGCGGGGGCGAACGTGCTCGACCTCTTGGCGGATGTGGCGGACGATCGGGCAGTGATCGTCGCTTCCCACGACCAGGCGGTGCTTGAACGCGTTGACCGAACCATCCGCCTCCGTGACGGCCATGTCGTGAACGATGCGTAGGCTGCTCGCGCTCTGGAAACTCGGCGTCGTCCAGACGCTAGGGCGGTTTCGGACGGCAGAAGCCCGCCGGCTTGTAATGACGCTGCTCGGCGTTGCTCTCGCTGTGGCGCTCATGGTGAGTGTGACCAGCGTCGCAGTCGGCCTCGCCTCGGGCTCGACCGTCCAAGGCGATGATGTCGACTACTGGATCGTTCCTGAAGGCGGTTCGGCGTCGACTATCGCCGTCTCGGTTGAGGGGCCTCGACTCGGCGCGGTTCACCGGACGACTGCCGAGATCAGCGCAGACGACCGCGTGACGTATGCGACGCCGATACAACTTCAGATTCTCCGGGTCAGCTCGGGGAATAGCTCCGAGTACCTGCTCGCGGCCGGTGTGATCCCACCAAGGGATGGCCAACGTGTGATCGGGCTTCCCACGGACACACTCACACCCGGTGATCCGCACTACGCAAACGGCAGCTACGACGGGCCATGGACCGGCGACGCAGTGCTTAGCTCCGCGGCGGCAGAAGTACTGGGCATCAACACAGGTGATGAACTGAACCCGTCAAGCACCGATCGATCGTTCCGTGCCGTCGACATCGCGGACGCGGACATTTCGACTGGACTTGGCCCCGTCCCGGTGATGCTCGTGCACCTGAGCGAACTGCAGACAATCACCGGGACCGCTGACGGTGATCAGGCGGATCAGATCCTTGTGAGTACGAACGACCCGTCCGTCGAACAAAAACTGACTGGGCTGTATCCCCAAACTGACGTGCTAACACGGTCGGGTGTCGGTGGCGCTAGCCTCTCCACGTCCAGCCTTCCGCTTGCAGTCGCAGTCGCAGCGTTGCTGACCGCAGTGAGTATCGGCGCGCTGTTCGTCGCGACACTAACAGGACTGGACGTGATTGCCAACCGCGCCACGATCGCCGCCCAGGGTGCTATGGGATTCTCCCGCCGCTCACAGACCATCCTCGTCCTCTCACAGGTCGTGACAATCGCCGGCCTCGGCGGTATCGCCGGAACGCTGCTCGGCCTCGGCGGCCTCCTCGGCATCAACCGAGTCAGTCAGGCGTACGTCGGCGTCGAAAACGTCGCCCAGTTCCATCCCCTACTGCTTGCGTACGGGCCGCTGGTTGCTATCCTGATCGGTCTGCTCGCCTCACCATACCCGGCGTGGCTGGCTCGCCGAACGAACATCGTGGAGGTGCTCGACCAGTGACGGGTCCGCTCCGAAGCGCACTCGCCCGCACTCGTGCCGTCATCGGCATCGCATTCGCCCAACTCCGACACGACCGAACGCGGACAGTACTCGCCGTCCTCGGAATCACACTGGCAGTACTTGCAACCACACTTCTCGGCGGCGTTGGGATCGGCGTCGTCGAAACCGGGGAAGAACAGTTCGACGCCTCCGGCCGCGACCTCTGGGTCACCGGCGGCCCCATCAAACTCGCACCTGGAACCGTCGGCGGATTCGAGAACACTGTCGTCAACGCCCACGAACTCAGCGCGGCCATTGAGTCCCGTGAGGATGTCAACACGGCCGTCCCGATGGCGTTCCAGACCGTGTACGTCAGCACCGACGAGGAGAACTGGGAGACACTCGTCGGCACCGGTGCGCCCGCCCGTGGTGGCAGCGTGCAGATCACTGAAGGCCAACAATTCCAACAGCAGGATATCCACTACGCGGACGGGAACTACTCGGGGCCGATGACCCACGAGGTGATCATCGACCAGCGAACTGCGGAAATGTTCAACGTCTCCGTCGGTGACACACTCCACATCGGCGGCACCATCTCGGACGCCCGAGCCAACGAGTTCACCGTCGTCGGCATCTCGCCGACGTTCTCACGGTTCCTCGGCACGGCCACAGTGACGCTACACCTCAGCGAACTCCAGGAAGTAACCGGGACGACCGCAACCGACCGCGCCTCCCTGATCACGGTTGATCTCGTCGACAGCGCCAACCCCGAAACAGTCGCCCGCGAAATTGAGCGTGAACATCCCGAGTACGACGTCCGCACGAACCGTGAACAGTTAGAGGCGACACTCGAACGCCAGGCAGTCGTCCTCGCAAGCGGCGGCAGTCTCGTGGTCCTCGCAGTGCTCGCCGGCATCACCCTCACAGCGAACCTGATGGTGTCGGTGGTGTACCAGCAACGCCGCGAACTCGCCGCACTCAAAGCACTCGGCTCCCGGACCCGCACGCTCGTGGGCGTCGTCGTCGTCCAGGCGGTCTGTCTCGGCGTCATCGGCGGACTCCTCGGCGTCGCCGCAACGATCCCGCTGGGAATGGGTCTTGACGCCGTCGCCGCATCACTCGTCGGCTTCGAAAACGTAGTCCGAACCCCGACATGGGTACTTGGTGCCGGTATCGCCATCGCTGTGCCGATCAGCTTGATCGGCGCCGCCGTCGCCGGCTGGCAGGTCTCACGGCTTTCGCCAGTCGACGGCCTGCGATGATCTACAGATAAGCAAGACGAGTGTCTCGGGGCTTGACCCCGAGGCGGTTCACTCTGTTTTTCTGCGCCACCCAAGACTATCCTGAACGTGCCGGAGTAGATGCCACAGCCCGGGTGCACCATCGAGTAGCCAAATGACGCCCGCGAGGACTGCGAGGCCAACCCCGAACAGGTTCCCGTTTCCGAGCTCCACGGCAAGGAGGAACTCGATAATCGATCGGTCCGCTTCATCGTACGGGCAGGCCGCCAGCGGCCAGACGAGATAGTTCACACAGGTCTGTCGGCCGAACAGGATCGTGTACCCGTCCGCGAACACATGGGTAAGCCAGCCGAACACAAACGCGAATAGCGATGTCGTCGTTCGTTCGGAGCGCCCCTGACCTACCCAGTAGAGGAATACTGCGATGACGGCCAACACCAGCAACGAGTGACCGAGACTCCGCCCGGACGGAAGCACACCGAACGTCCACGCCAGCGGTTTGTCGATCAGATCCGGAAACTGCGTCCCGATCGCGAGCGCGACCACGGCGATCCCTGTCGGCGGACGCCGATGGCAGAGAAACGTGTACAGCCGGTAGCAGAGATAGCCGACCGCAGCGTGACCCCACGGAAGCATTCGGAACTGAATCCGCCAAGCCCACGGAAAGAGGTATCGACTCACTATCGTGTCGCTACTCAACTACGTTTGTCCCTCTCCCCCTTGCTCCACTGTCAGACATGAGGAGAAGCCGACACCCTCAAGATGGAGATCCGCCACATTCCGACAATGGCAACGGCTCGGCGCCAGCGGTTCATCCGGGCAACCCTCGCGTGGCTGCTCGGCTCGACACTCGTGCTCACACTCCTGTCGAGCCTCAGCTACGAACTCGTTTTCGTCGTCTCGCTGATCGGCCTGCTCGTCGTCGTCGAACTCACGGCGCCGTTCCGTGTCACGCCCACATGGCGCTCCCGGCTGAAGTGGCTGATTGCGGGCGGACTCGCTGTGTTCGGCTACATCGTCATCCGACGGATCCTCGAAATCCTGCCGGAGGGGGTGTTCTGAATGACCGACTGGCTCCCCGAAGACTGGTCGCTTCCCCAACTGCTCCTTATCGCGCTCACGCTCACCGTCGCAATAACGGGCGTCGTCGCCGCAAGCACATCACAGACCGCGTTCAGTACGTACAACGCTGCGTGGGATGGCGCCAGCGACCTCCGGGACGCGGCGAGCGACCAAGGTGCCGAGCCGGTCGTCGCACTCAACACGACTGAGTACACCGAAACCGACCCGAACGGAACGATCGCAGTCGTCCTATCGCCCGACGAGCCATACTCACAACGTGATCGCGAGCGACTCGCATCGTTCGTCGAAGAAGGCGGGACAGTCGTTTTAGCGGAGGACTTCGGCCCACACACCACACCACTCCTCGAAGCAATCGGCGCCGACACCCGCCTCAACGACGCGCCACTGCGTGACGAACAAGAATACTACCGCTCGCCCGCATTCCCGATCGCCACAAACGTCTCCGACCACCCCGAGACCGAGGGCGTCGACAAGCTCACGCTGAACCACGGCACGAGCCTGCAGGTCGATACGTCCAGGAACGGTACGACGGTCTTGGTCGCCTCCTCCGAATTCGCCTACCTCGACACCGACCGTGACGGCGAACTCGACGACAACGAGACACTCGCCAGCCGGCCGGTCATGGTTCGTGAATCGGTAGATGAGGGGACAGTGTACGTGGTTTCCGACCCGAGCATCTTCATCAACGCGATGCTCGATCGGCCTGGGAACGCACAGCTCGCCGCGAACCTCTTCGCCGACTACAACACGGTGATCCTCGACTACTCTCACGTGACGGGACAACCCCCGCTTGCAGTCGTCCTGTTAACGTTACAGAAGAGTCCGTTCTGGCAAGTCGTCGTCACGAGTGTGGGTATCGGTGCGATCATCTGGGGACGTCGACTTGGGCAACTGTCACGCACCGTTGTCGATCAACTCAGCCGCGACCCCCCAGAAGCGCAGTTCGCACTCGCAGATGCCAGCCCTGACGAGATTGTCGCGTACCTGAATCGGCGCCACCCCGACTGGGACGAGCGGCGGCTCCGCCGCGTGATGCGAGGGGTTATACGGAGCGACGATTCAACAGAGAACAATGACTGACCCGGCCACGTTCTACGACGCCGTGCAGGATGAGGCCAGCACCGTATTAATCGACAACGAGGATATCCTCCGGGGGCTCTCGATCGCAGCCCTGACGGGCGGCCACGTCCTGCTTGAGGGGGTTCCTGGCGTCGCCAAGACGACAATTGCGAATCTATTCGCACGTGCTTCCGGCTTGGAGTACAATCGCATCCAGATGACGCCGGACATCCTCCCCGCGGACATCACGGGTACCCACATCTATCGAGAACCGACGGGTGAGTTCGAACTCCAGCGTGGCCCTGTCTTTTCAAACATCGTCGTCGCCGACGAAATCAACCGTGCGACACCGAAAACCCAGAGCGCGCTGCTCGAAGCGATGCAGGAAGGGACCGTCACCATCGAGGGGGAGACGCTCTCGTTGCCGGCTCCGTTCATGGTGATCGCGACGCAGAACCCCATCGAAATGGAGGGCACGTTCGCGCTCCCGGAAGCCCAGCGCGACCGATTCCAACTCAAACTCACCGTCGACTTGCCCGATCGGGAAATGGAGCGAAAACTATTCGACCGGTTCAACGACGAACCGGAGATCGGCCCATCGAGCGTCAGTCAGGTAGTCTCTGCCGAAGATCTTGAGGAGGCACGGGAGGCAGTCGCCGACGTTCACGTCGCCGATCCCGTCCGCGAATACATTCTCGATACCGTCCGCGAGACACGAGGATCGCCGGATATCGAGTACGGCGCCTCGCCACGAGCGACCCTCGCGTTCCTCAACGCCGGCAAAGCTGCTGCGGCCATCGCCGGTCGATCGTACGTGATCCCGGACGATATCAAGCAGCTCGCCCATCCCGTACTCCGACACCGGATCGTACTCAGTACGGACGCCGAACTCGGGGGAGAGAGCGTCGACGAACTCATCTCAGAGCTGCTTGACTCGGTTGCCGTCCCCGAAGATGCGGCTGGGGAACAGACAGTGGCCGAACCGCCCGCTGACGGCTAGCGGTCGGTCTCGCCGTCGGCAGTTTCCACGTCCGTCGTCTCCGTTGCGCTTTCTGTTTCCCTGTCGGTTTCAGACGCCGGGTTCTCCACGTCCCAGCGGCAGGTCAGAACAAGTTCATCGTCGCTACGCGCCGTTTCGAGTCGAACTGGATCGCCGAGTGCTTCGCCCAGCGCCACCGCGAGCAGCGACCCCAGCGGGTTGTCCAGGGCGTCGGCGTCACCATACACTGCACCCATCAGTGTGACCGTGACGCGACCAGCGTCGGCGTCGACGGACACCTCGGCGGCCCGAGCGAGTTCGAACCCCTCGACTAGCGCATCGGCGACCTGCTCGGCAACGGTTTCAGGCTCGCTTCCAAGTGAGCCAGTCAGCGACCGTTCGAACTCACGGAACAGCATCCCGCCGGTCGGCACGAACGAGGCCCCACGCTCGGCATCGCTATCGCCGACGACTAATGGCCGCTTGAGCGCTGTCTCGTCCGGAATTTCGAACTCACTGTGTTGGGGGATGAACAGCCTTGCCGGCGGCTCTCCGTCGACAGGGACGTAGATGGATGTCGGTTCGAGGCCTAGCTGATCTGTGAGATCACCGAGAGTGTCGGCCTGTGCAGCATATATCCGCTCCCCGGTTGCAGCGGCGACGAACCGCTCGGGTGTGAGGTACCGGGTGAGGACGGCGCCGAAGACGCCGATGGCGCCGAGAACGAACAGCACCTCCCGCGCCGCGGGGAACAGCACCCCGCCGGCGACCGCCACAGCGCCGACGGCACCGAGCCCGAACGCTGTACGGCGATAGCCTGCCTGTCGAGCGCGGGTGTACTCCTTCCGGAGCCGCTCGTTTTCGTTGCGAAGTAGGTCGACCTGTGCGCGCAGATCTTCGATGCGCTCGGACGGTTCGTCGTCACGACTGACCGTCTCATCCCCCGGTTGTGACTCACTCATCCAGCAACCCCAGCGTGAGTAGCTCGTATCTGTGAATCCCATATCCCATGAATACGATACCTCCGATAAGGAGTGTGGCTGTCGCAGTTAGCGTATCGAACACCGCTTGAGTGACGACGAACATCCCGGCTGCCGCGACAACAGCCGAAAGATAGATTCCAGCAGTCCGTCGGCCGTGTTCGTCATACGTGGTGGCAATGAGAAAGCTGGCGAGCACCACTACGCCAGGAACGGGGCTGATACCGACGACTTCTCCCACACCAACGAGGGCGATGATCCCAGACACGAACGCCAGCAGCGGCCCCCCAATCACGAGTACGGCTACCGGTACCAGTCCAACTACCGCAGCCGCCGGCATACCGAGGAGGCCGAACCCGATGACGGTGACGAACGCCGCGGCGAGGCTGGGTCCGCTCCCGATCAAGTCGCGGCCCCACGGCGCGACGACTAGCGGCGTTTCTCCCATTAGCCCAACTGTTCGGACACACCCATTTGAAGATAGTGAAACGGGGTCCCGGCCACTACTGCCGAGATCGCCGTCGTGCGGCGAGTAATGCGTCAAGTCGGTCACCCGGCCCGACTTCGTACACGTCCGTCCGTGGGTTGCGTGCAACCGTTCGACGGAACGACTCGAAGGCAGCGTACCGTTCGTAGGCCGCAGTCAGGTCGTCCATTGCGCCGGTATCGAACAACACCTGCGGCGTGAGGAACAGTGAGAGATTTCCACCCTCGCTCGCGACTAGCGAGGCGATATCTCGAAGACGGTTTCGACCAGTGTCCGTCGTCAGAAGAATGAGCCAGACCTCCCCACTCGTTTCGGTGAGGAGCCGCTGGATCGACTGGAACAGGGGGTCCGAATCGACACGGTGAACGTACGCTTCGGTATCCGCAAGGAACGGGGCGACCGCCTGTCCGAAGGCGGAGTCGTCATTCGAAAGCTCTCTGGCAACCGACCACGCAGCCTGAGGTCGGCTGAGTCGATCAGTCGTAGAACCGGTGACAGTGCCGGCGGACTGCGTGGGCTTGAGGTCGTGAAGGGCGTTTCGGATGTGCCGATACCCCTGGGAAGATCCGGTCGGTCGGCGACGGGCCGTGATCCCGCCGTCGCCGATCGCGTACAGCCCCAGCGGGTCGTCGAACGACTCAGCCGCCCTCGCATAGCCGAGCGCGACCTCACGCGCATAGTCAAGCATCGTCTGCCCAGCCGGCCCCTGATCCATCGTGTGACGGTGGTCGATCGCGATGACCGTTTCGCGGCTGGTCTCGGTCTCAAACTCCCGGATATGTGGGGATTGCATCCGCGCGGTCGCCTTCCAGTCGATCTGGCTCAGCGCGTCCCCGGTGACGTACTGCCGGATCTCTTCGGGAACTAACCCACTGGCACCACTCCCTGCTGGGTGTTCCCCATAGGCGTCGATGCGTTCACCACCCTGTCCGATATGGAGGTTTCGTGGCCGACGCGGATCGATGCGAAGACGCTGGTCAGGATCGTACGGCACGGTCTCGGTGACTGTCTCTCGACAGTTCCGAAGCGTCACCGTCGCCGCCGGGAACGCGAACTCCCCGGCGACGGGGAACGAGCACGAAAACGTCCTCGACGCTGTCGTCTCGCCCGGATATAGTGTCAGTGTGGGGATCGAACCATCATGTTCGGCACTAGGCGGAAGGGGAACCACGATGTCGACCGTTGAGTCGACTGGCGATGTGAGCGTGGCGTCGACAGTGACCGAGAGTGATTCGTCCACGATCGCAGCGTTCCGGAGCGGAGTGATCTCGATATCGAGTCGGTTAGTTGCCTGTCGAAACTCCCTGACTGCGGTGAACTGCTCTACGAGTAGCCAACAGCCGAGAGCCACCGAACCCAGCACTGCGACCGGAGCCACTGCGAGCACTCCCACCCCCGCAAGGACGACACCGGTCCCGATGGCGTGCAAGAATCTGGGGGTGGGACGCATACCACGACCATAGATGATGCGCCAGTTCAAACTTCTGTTTAATTGGTTCGAGAGGGCTGGTCAGAATGGAGATCAACCGGTCAACCACCCGCACCGAGAACCGTAACCGAGTAGACTCGTCTCTTCGCCGATTGGGTTACTCAGCGGTCCGGGCTCGCTCCTCCAGCCCCCGTAGCACGTCCGGCCGGCCGATCGCGTACACCGAGTCGCCGGGTTCGAGCGCGCGATCCCGGCCCGGCAGCGAGTCGATCGTTCCCGACGACTCCCGGATCGCGACCACGGCAGTGCCGAGATCCCCGACGGTGACTCCCACGAGCGGGCTCCCCTCGGGAACGTCGACGACGCCCAGCGTCTCGTCGGCCGCACGCAGCAGCGACGCGAACTCCTGATCGGCGCGTGCGCTCACGGGCAGCGTCACCAGCCGATAGCGCTCCTCGGGCGATAGCGCCGCGGCGTCACCCTCGTCGACGACGAGCGTCACCGTCTCGCCCGCGGTCGCTCGCAGTTCCGCGGTCGTCACGCGGCGGGCTCCCTCGACCTCGCTCGGCGCCGGCGTGGCGGTCTCGGAAGCCTCGGCGTCAGTGGCCTCGGCGCCGCTCTCCGCCGGCGGCTCGGGCGTCGTCCACACCTGCACGATGTCGCCCGGGCCGGCGTCGGTGGCGGGGTCGGCCTCGACGGCGACGGCACAGGTGCCCGGGCCGAGCGTGGGGCCGATCCCCGCCAGCCGCGAGCCGAGCGCGAGGTAGGTCACCGTGCCGTCGTCGGCGAGTTCGGCGTCGACGTAGCCGACGTTGTAGTCCTCCTTCAGCCGCGTGACCAGCCGCTCCCGGAGCGTCTCCGTGCCCGCACGGGGGAACAGCAGCGTCTTCCCGCCCAGCTCCGCTTTCACCGCCGCGGGGACGGGGTCGTAGCTCGCCATGTCCTCGATCTCGTCGGTCGCGGGGAGTTCGACGGACGAGAGCCGGGCGACGCCGCGGAGCGCCCGCCCCACGCTCGCGTTGACCTCCCGGGCGCCAGCCGCGCTCAGCACCCCCGAGCGGAGCGAGTCGCCCAATCGGCGGCCGGGGATTGTCGCGACGAACGCCGACAGCAGCGTGAGCAGGTCGATCCCGATGCCGACCGCGTCGAACGGGTCACCGCCGGGCGTCCCGATAACCCGCCCCAGCAGCCCCACCGTGTTGAGGTAGAGCGCGACGGTCGCGACGCCGAACAGCGCCGCCAGCCCGCGCGGGATCGGCTCCCGGAAGTACCAGCGGTAGGCCACCGACACGCCCCCGGAGACGAAGAAGGCGAGCACCGAGAGGCCGAACAGCCCACCCAGCGCCGGGAGAAGGTCCACGTCGCCGAGCAGCATCTGGAGGATCACGCCGCCACCTCCGCGAACGCGTCGAGATCTGCGGGCGTCCCGACGACGAACAGCTCCTCCCCCGCCTCGGGGACGTACTCCCTGCCGGGGACGACCGTCCAGCCGCCGTCGCCCCGGCCCGCGAGCACGACTACGCCGTACGTCGAGTGGACGCCCACTTCGCCCAGCCCGTGGCCGTCGAGGGGGCCACCCTCCTTCACCGTCACTCGGCGGAGGCGCTTCCCGGACCGTCGCAGCAGCGCCAGCAGCTCGAACTCCTCGCGCTCGCCGCGGGAGCGTACCGTCAGCCCCGTCACGTCGTGCTCGACGAGCGCCCGCGACGCCTCGCGGCTCACGGCGACGGTTACACGGTCGCGCCCGCCCGCGGCGGTCTTGGCGGCGGGCGTCGACGGCGCGACCACGTCCTCGCCGCCGTCGGTGACTGCGGGCGTCCCCGACTCCTTCCCGGGGCGGACGCTCACGACCGTCCCCTCGTACTCGGCGTCGGTTGTGCGGAGCCGGACCTCGTCGCCGGCGGCCAGCCCCGTCGGCACCAGCGTCGTCAGCGACACCGCGCGTTTCCCGTTGGGGACGCGCTTGGAGAGCCCGGCGGTCGGCGGCGCGGCGGCGACAGTCGCGTGGCCGCGCTCGTCGATCCGGACCGACGCGTCGACGAGGTCGAACTCCGTCCGGAGCCGGTCCTCGGCACGGTGTTCGAGCTCGGAGATGGGCAGGTCCGCCGGCAGCGCGATCGACGCCTCGCGGATCTCAGTCCGGAGCTCCGCGGGCAGCGGCGGGTACCCTTCCAGATCGCCTACCTCGCCGGTGATGTTGAGCTTCACCTGGCCGCGGCTGCCGACGAACTCCACCACGTCGGCCGAGAGGGTGCGGTCGGCGAGCTTCTTCAGCGTGAGTCGTTTGGGCGTCGCCGCCCCCATCTGGTCACCCTTCGCGTGGGCGTACATCGACAGCATCAGCACGACGACGATCGCCACGAGCACCGCGACGCCGTTGGTGCTGTTCGTGATCGCCTTGTCGTTGAGCGCGAGCAGGCCGCCGTTGACTCCCGCGATCGCGAGCGCGAGCACGACGGTCCCGAACCCGGGAATGGTGACGTTGGTGAAGTACTTGAACGAGAACCCCAGCCCCCAGGAGACCAGCGCGGGGACGATACCCGTCACCAGCCCGAGATACACTCCGAGCAGGATCTGGAGCGGAAACGACGCCATACGCACAGCCAGCGGTGGGGGAGACATAGACGTACCGGCGGCGGCCGGATCGGCTGCCATTTAAGTACTCGCTCCGTCACCCGTCACGTATGCAGTGGGACCGGAACTGGCTGGGCGTGCGCGCCTCCATCCTGTTGACGTTCGCCGTCGCCGCGCTGTCGGTCGGCACGGGGATCGTCAACATCTCGACGACGACGGTCACCGGCCCGCTGGCGCCGTACATCCCGCCGATGGTCCGGCAGACGGTGGGCTTTACGGGCGCACTGACGGGATTTCTCACGCTGGCCGGGGCGTTCATGCTCCGCAAGCGCTACCGCGCGGGCTGGTACCTCACGGTCGTGATGCTCCCGATCACGGCCGCACAGGGGCTGTTGCAGGCCAGCGAGTACTCCTACCCGATGGTGGCGCTGTCGCTGCTCGCGCTGCCCGTCGTCGCGCTCAACTACCGGACGTTCGACACCGAACTCGATCTGACGACCACCCAGATCGCCGCGACCGGCTCGCTGGTGGCCGCACAGGCGTACGGCACCGCCGGCACCTACGCGTTCAGAGACGAGTTCCACGGCGTCGACAGCCTCACCGACGCGTTCTACTACACGCTCGTCACCGGCAGCACCGTGGGGTACGGGGACATCTACGCTCAGACCGAGCAGGCACGGCTGTTCGCCATGTCGGCGATCCTGCTCTCGGTGGCCTCCTTCGCGGTCGCGCTCGGTGTCGTGCTGACGCCGATGATCGAGGCCCGACTCTCTGCCGCACTCGGACGCATGACCGAACAACAACTCGACACGTTCGAGAACCACGTGCTGGTTCTCGGCTACGGCGACCTGACGGAACCGATCCTCGAAGAACTGGAAACCCAGGCGAAGTTCGTCGTCATCACCGAGGACGAGGCGGCGACCAGACGGCTGGCCAACCGCGACGTGCACGTCCTGACGGCCGACCCGAGCGACGAGGAGCCGCTCCAGAGCGCCGGCATCGACCGCGCACGGGCCGTCATCGCCGCCACCAACAACGACGCCAACGACGCGCTCTCGATCCTGACCGCCCGCGAGCTCAACCCCGATATCCACATCGCGGTCGGCGTGACCCAGCGGGAGAACGTGAGCAAACTCAAGCGTGCCGGCGCGGATACGGTGATCAGCCCGGCGGCCATCGGCGGGCATCTGCTCGTGGAGGCCGCGATGGGCCACGGCGACAGCGAGCGCGAAGCGAGCCATCTGTTGGGCGAGGAGTAGTCGTTCGAGACAGGAGATTTCGCGGAGTTGGCGTATTTCCGGCTGATTTCTGGTACGTCATAGCTGACGCGTTCGACGACCGCGACAGCAACAGCAGCTCGTTCGTAGACCACTTGTGACTGCACCGCCCCGTACAGCCCTCAGGCCCCCCCAGCCGACTCGCTCCCGTTGGTCGCTCGTCCTCCGAAAGAGCAAGCTCTCTCGTGCCCTCGTTCGCTTCGCTCACGAGGACCTCGCGCTGGCTCGCGGACGGAGCCGCTCGCGCTTCGCGCCGACAGCCGCGGCGGTGCGGTGGCGGTGGACGCCGCGGGCCGGCATCGGTCGCCGTCACCAGAACGCTTCGCGTTCTGGTTGGCAGACGAGAATCTTCGATTCTCGTCGACGGCCCGCGGGGGAGGGGTGGGGACTCGGTGCTGCGCCGAACCTCGTGTTCGGCGCACTGCGGTCGCAAGGTGCCAACGGTCGAGATGCTGGTGCTGTCGCTGTCGCGGTTCACAGCATCTCGTAAAAACGCCGCAACCCTCACTCACTGAACCCCATACTCACCGCCCAGCATCGCCCCGATCAACCACGGCAACGTCGCAGTCCACTTCCCGCAATCGCTTGAACGTCGGCGGCGAGATCAGCCGCGAGGCCGTCGAGCGCTCGCCGGAGGAGCCGAGCATCACCAGATCGTACGCGCCGGCGTTCTCCTCGATGTACGTCGTGATCTCCGCCCGCGCGACCCGGGTCTCGACGGGCCCGTCGAACGCCTCGACGACGTTCGCGAGGCGGTGCTCGGCGGCCCGCCGCGAGCCGTTCTCGTCGATGCAGGTACAGACGCTGACCCGGCCGTCGTCGCCGGCCAACCGGTTCGCGAAGTCCACCATCGCGTGGGCGGTGTCGCCGGGGCGGGCGATCGGCACCATCACCCGCCGCCAGTCGGTCGTCCCGGTCGAGCGGTGGACGATCGCGTCGACGGGGCCCGAGAGCACCGTCCGGACGTACGGCGAGAGCGCGCCGTCCTCGGTCTCGTAGGGCGTGATCACGAGGTCGCAGTTGGCGCGCTCGGCGGTGTCGAGCACCGTCACCGCGGGGTCGCCGCTGGCGACGATCACCTCACACGGGACGCCGTAGCTCTCTCGCAGCCGCTCGGCCAGTTCGTCCAGCCGTTCGGCCGCCTCGCGGACGCGTTCGGCGTCGCCCTCGTGGATCGACTCGGGGTCGTCCTCGCCGCGGTGGGCGGCCAGCACGTCCGGGTCGATCCCGTCGAGCACGTCAAGCAGCACCACCTTGCCGGCGTCGTGGTCGGCGGCGATGCGGGCCGCCATCGTCGCGGTCTCGGCGTCGTTCTCGCCGCGGGTCGGGACGAGCACGTGATCGTCGCCGTGGGTCGTGCCGTAGAGGTACGTCGCTCGGCGCTCGTAGAACGTCTTGTCCCAGACGGCGAAGGCGGCGGCTACCAGCGCCGTCGAGAGCAGGACGCTGACGACGTACGCCGAGCGCGGGGAGAGTTCGAGCACGAACAGCGACAGCGGCCGGAGCACGACCGTCCCAGTCCCCATGTCGACGACCAACACCAGCAGCGCCGAGGAGAACGCCGACGGCTCCTCGACGTCGAGCACCCACGTCACGATCGCGGTGAGCGCGATCGCGCTGGCGGCGGCGATCGGCGGGACGGTCCCCCCAGCCGCGCTGGGGAGCAGTCGCTCGGCGGCCACGAACGCGATCCAGCCACAGACCGCGCCCGCCGTGATCCCGCCGACGAAACGCTGGGGCGAAGCGTAGCGGCTCTCGGGGCGGACGAACAGCGTGTACGCCCCGGAGGCTAGCGGCGGGAAGAGGAGATACGGCAGCGCGGCGACGGCGTTCGAGAGCAGCGTCACCAGCGCGATCAGCAGCGGGACGAACACCAGCGCCGAGAGGCGGACGAGGTTGTCGGTGTTCTCCACCCAGCGCTGGAACTCGGCGACCTCGCGGCGCTCGACGGACCGACAGCGCCGACAGACCGCGCGGAACTGCTCCCGGAAGCCCATTCAGAGCGCGGCGACGGCGTCGAGCGCGATCCCGATGGCGCGCTCGACGTTGTCCTTCGCCTTCTCGGGCAGTTCGTCCTCCTCGGTCTCGCCCTTCTGGGTCCCCCTCACGAGGTTCCCGTCGACGGTACAGATCGCGCCGGCTCGCATTCCGCGGCGCCGGGCCAGCGAGAACACCGCGGCGGCCTCCATCTCGATACAGAGCAGGCCCGCTTCCTCCCAGTCCTCGACGAACTCGTCGCTCTCGTTGTAGAACGCGTCGTCGGAGACGATCGGGCCGACGTGGACGTCCTCGTCGTTGGCTTCCGAGGCGTCGACGAGGTTCGAGAGCACGTCGTAGTCCGGCACCGCGGGGTAGGTTGCCGACTCGTAGCGCTTGCTCGTCCCCTCCTCCTTGGCGGCGCCGGTGGCGACGACCATGTCGCCGATCTCGATCTCTTCCTGCAGCGCGCCGGTCGTGCCGACGCGGAGGACGGTTTCGACGCCGACGTTGTGGAGCTCCTCGATCGCGATGGCGGCGGAGGGGCAGCCGATCCCCGTCGAGCAGATCGTCAGCTCGGTTCCCTCGTACTCGGCGTTGACGACCTTGTACTCGCGGTTCTCTGAGACCTCCTCGACGTTCTCACACTGCTTGGCGATGCGGTCGACGCGGCCCGGGTCGCCCGGGATGAGCGCGATCTCGTTCACGTCGCCGTCGCCGACGAGCAGGTGGGGCTGTTTGGCCATACTCGCGGTTGCCGGCGGCGAGGGCAAAAGCGCCGCGATCCGGCCGAGTGTCGATCAGCCCGTGATCGAGAACAGCAGCAGATTGTGCGCGCCGGGGCCGAGCCCCACGGCCGCGACGAACGTCAGCAGCAGCCGCCCCTCGCGGGGTGCGTCCCGGACCGACTCCGCCAGCAGCGCGGTGACGCCAGCACCAAGTGCGAGCTTCACCAGCACGAACAGCCACGCGCTCCCGAGCAGGTCGGCGGTCGGGAGCGTCGCGCCGAACTCGATCACCATCCGCGACAGCGGCGTGCGCTCGGTCGCGCCGAGCACGTCGATCCCGATCGCGGTCGAGACCCCGTCGAGGCTGTGGGCGACGATCGCCAGCGCACCTGCGACGCCGGCGTCGCCGATCGACGGGGCGACGCGACGCAGGCCGACCCAGACGCCGATTCCGACGGCGACGCCGAGGACGGCCGCGATCGCCGGCCAGACGACGCCGATCGTCCCCTCTGCGAACCCCCAACGGAAACCGACGACGAGCGCGATCAGGGCGAGGCCGGCGCCGGCGGCGGCGAACGGTCGTTCGTTCCCGTCGTCGGCCTCGACGGCGAGCCAGACCGCGCCGGCGAGGACGGCGGTGGTGACGTACGCGGCCGGCGTGCCGAGCAGCGGGGCGACCGCGTCCGGAGCGGCGCCGACCACGTCGAGCACGTGGAGCCACGCGCCCGCGAGCATCCACGGCACGAGCGCGAGCACGAGGCGATCCGAAACGGGCGGATCCCGGCGCCACAGCGCGACGGCGACGGCGCCGCCGGCGAGCAGCAGCCCGAGCAGGTACGGCAGCGGCGGCAGCGCGAAGCCGGCGGGGAGTACCATGGTTTCCGGGGGGAGCGGTGAGGCGGAAAGGCTTACGGAGCGTTCGCGAGTGCGACGATGCCCGGCCCCAGCGCGTAGCGTCGGTGTTTTTCACCGCGGGCCACGCAGAGGCGGCTATGAACCGCGACGAGCTCGCCGCCCACATCGACCACACGGTACTCGGCCCCGAGACGACGTGGACCGACACGAAGCGCGTCCTCGACGAGGCCGCGGAGTACGGCATGAACGCCTGCATCCCGCCGTGTTACGTGGCCGAGGCCGCCGAGTACGCGCCCGACGTGACGCTGGCGACGGTGATCGGCTTCCCCCACGGACAGCACGCGCCGGCCGCCAAGCGCGAGGAGGCAGTCGTCGCCGACGGCGACGGCGCCGACGAGCTCGACGTGGTGATCAACGTCGGCCGGCTGCGGGCGGGCGAGACCGACGCCGTCGCGGACGAACTGGCCGGAATCGTCGCCGCCACACCGCTGCCGGTGAAGGTGATCATCGAGACGGCGCTGCTCGGTGACGACGAGAAACACGCCGCCTGTGAGGCCGCCGAGGCTGCGGGCGCCGACATGGTGAAAACCTCGACGGGCTTCGCGGACGGTGGTGCCGAGGTGGCAGACGTGGAACTGATGAGCGAGTATCTGCCCGTCAAAGCCTCCGGCGGCGTCGGGAGCTACGAGGCGGCGATGGCGATGTTCGACGCCGGCGCCGAACGCATCGGCGCGAGTTCGGGCGTCGAGATTGTCGAGGGCGCGCCCGAATAAACCGCCCCCGTTACTCCAACGCGACCAGCCGTTCTTCGCCGTCGCCCCTGTCGCTCACACCGACGAACAGCGCGCCGTCGGCCGGGGTCACCCCCATCGCGGAGGCCTCCTCGCCGACACCGTACCGGAATCGCTCGGCGTTCACCCGGGCCCCGCCGACGCCGGAGCCGCCCGAGAGCGGCCGGGCGACGACCGCGCCGTCGGCGCCGGTGTACAGCGTGTCCCCCGCGGCCGCGACGGAGTAGGTGTCGTCGCCGAGCTCCCAACCCCGGCTCCCGTCGTCGGCGTCGATTCGGTCGACGCCCGAGAGGTCGCCGCCGAACACCGCGCCGTCGGCGAGCACGAGCGCCCCATCGGCGACCGGCCCGTTCTCGGCGTGCCACGCGACCCTGCCCGCGTGGGCGGCCGTCCGGAGCTTCAGCACGCCGCCGCCGAACGTCGCGACGAACAGATCGTTCCCGGTTTCCCCGGCGACGGCGGTCACCTTCCCGGGCACCTTCTGCCGCCAGCGCCCGCGGCCGTCGTAGAGGGTGAACAGTTCGCCGCCGCTGGTGGCCGCGGTGACCCCGGCCATCTGCGCCGAGACCAGATGCGTCACTTCGCCGTACACCGAGGCCCGCCACTCGGTTTCGCCGCCCGGGCCGACCCGGAGTACCTCCCCGTGGTCGCTTCCGACGTACAGCGCCTCCCACTCGATCCCGGGGACCGGCGACGCGGTGACCTGCCCGTCGGTCTCGACCCGCCACTGCTCCTCGCCGTTTTCGGCGTCGACGGTGACGAGGCCGGCGTCAGTGCCGAGGAATGCGGTCCCGTCGTGGACCGCCGGCGCGGTGTAGTAGCTGGCGCCCTCCTCGTCCGCCTCGCGATAGGTCCACAGTTTCTCGCCGCTCTCGGCGTCGAGCGCCTCCATCCCGCCCCACGTGGACTGGAACACCCGTCCGCCGGCGACGACCGGGCGCCCGCGCGGGGTGCCGTCGAGGGGCGTGCTGAAGCGCTCGCTCGGCTCTGATCGAGGGACTGCGGCGTCGGGGACGTACGCCGCGCCGTAGCGGTCGTAGTTCCGGACGGGCCATTCGGTGCTCTCGTCGCTGCCGGGCGAGGGAGCGCCGTCGGTGGCTCCGTCGATACAGCCGGCGAGGCTGCCGACGACGCCGGCACCGACCGCTGCGAGGAACGTGCGTCTGGAGGGCATCACTCCCTCGATTTCGGGTCCGGACGCAAGAAAGCACCCCCTTTCGCTCCCGGACCGGGACTCGCTGTCGAACGGATGCGGAACCGTCGGGCTTTTGCGCGCCGCTCGCCCAGTTCCGACGAAGATGGCCCGTTACCACATCGAGACGTACGGCTGTACGTCGAACCGGGGTGAGAGTCGGTCGATCGAGAGCGCGCTGCGCGACGCCGGCCACTACCGGGTGGACGGGCCCAAAGAGGCGGACGTGTCGATCCTCAACTCCTGTACCGTCGTCGAGAAGACCGAGCGCAACATGCTCCGCCGCGCCGAGGAGCTCGACGAGCAGACCGCCGACCTGATCGTCACCGGCTGCATGGCGCTAGCCCAGAGCGAGGAGTTCGAGCAGGCCGACCTCGACGCCCAAGTCCTCCACTGGGACGACGTGCCCGAGGCGGTCACCAACGGCGAGTGCCCCACGCCCGGCCCGGGCACCGAGCCCGTGCTGGACGGCGTCGTCGGCATCCTCCCCATCGCGCGGGGCTGCATGAGCAACTGCTCGTACTGCATCACCAAGCAGGCCACCGGCCGCATCGACTCCCCGAGCGTCGAGGAGAACGTCGAGAAGGCCCGCGCGCTGGTCCACGCCGGCGCGAAGGAGCTCCGCGTCACGGGGCAGGACACCGGCGTCTACGGCTGGGACGAGGGCGAGCGGAAGCTACCCGAACTGCTCGACCGCATCTGCGACATCGACGGCGAGTTCCGGGTCCGGGTGGGGATGGCCAACCCCGGCGGCGTCCACGGGATCCGCGAGGAGCTCGCCGAGGTGTACGCCGCCAACGAGAAGCTGTACGACTTCCTCCACGCGCCGGTACAGTCCGGGAGCGACGAGGTGCTCGAAGAGATGCGCCGCCAGCACCGCGTCGAGAAGTTCGTCGACATCGTCAAGACGTTCGACGAGACGCTCGATCACTGGACGCTCTCGACTGACTTCATCGTCGGCTTCCCCACCGAGACCGAGGCCGACCACGAGCAGTCGATGGCGCTGTTCCGCGAAGTGCGCCCGGAGAAGGTCAACGTCACGCGCTTCTCGAAGCGCCCCGGCACCGACGCCGCCGACATGAAGGGGCTCGGCGGGCAGACGAAGAAGGACCGCTCGAAGGCGATGAGCGAACTCAAGCGGGAGATCGTCGCCGAGGCGTACGAAGAGCTCGTGGGCACCACCCGCGAGGTGCTCGTCGTCGAGGAGGGGACGGGCGATTCGGTGAAGTGTCGCGACTCCGCCTACCGGCAGATCGTCGTCCAGAACGCGAGCGAGCACGGCCTCGAACCTGGCGACTTCGCCGAGGTCGAGGTCGACAGCCACCAGACGGTGTACGCGTTCGGGACACCGGTCTGACTCCCGAACCGCTTCCCGCCGCCCCACAAGGCTTGTTACCGTCGCCGCCCCGATTTTCGGCTGATGCCCTCCACCAGACGAGAGTTCCTCGCGGGTAGCCTCGGCCTCGCCGCGGCGCTCGTGACCGCCGGCTGTATCGGCGACTCGCCGGGGAACACCGACTCACCGACCGACTCACCGACCGACTCACCGACCGAACCGAAGGGGTCCCCGTCCGAAACAGAGGTCCCGCCGCCGGCGTCGTCCGACCGAACGGTCGGCGGCGCGACCGTCGCCGTGTTCGACATCGTCGCCGAGAAGGCGGTAACGTACGAGTCGATCATGGGCTCGGGTGGCGTCGTCGCCCCCGCGGGGAAGCAGTTCGTCGTCGCGTCGGTCCGCAGCGACGCCGAACTGGAGATGGACGCGTTCAGCCTCGACGCGGGCGGCGAGTCGTGGGCGGCGGTCGACCCCGGCGACGAGGGGGCTCAGAACTACGCCGTCGCGGGCCACGAGGGCGGGATCGTCGGCAGCCCCGAACTCGGCGGGAGCGACGACGCCCGGTACGTCGCGTTCGAACTCGACTCGCCGCTCGACGCCGACGATGCTCGGATCGTCCTCGAACGCGGCGGCGAATCGGGAGAGTGGGAGCTGCCTCCCGATGCCCGCGAGACGCTCGCGGCGTCGGCGCCGTCGTTCGAACTCGACTCGCTCTCGGTGCCCGACAGCGTCGATCGCGGGGAGACGTTCGACGTGGAGCTAACGGCGACGAACACTACGGAGACCGCGGGTCGCTTCCTCGCGGCCGCCTACTGGCCGACACGGATCGCCGACGACGACGAGTCCCACCTGATCGAACGATCCGTCGACGCCGGCGAGACGGTGACGGCGTCGCTGTCGATCGACACCGAGGACACGCAGACAGACGAGGGGTCGGCGACGCTCCGCCTCTCGGGCCACGTCGACGCCGAGCGCGAGATCACGGTCGTCGGCGGGACGAGAACCGCCTAACCGTTCGGGAAGTACTCCCCGTGGAAGCCAAAGGGGACGGCATGGGGCAGCGGTGCCCGCGCGAGTTCGGTTAGCTCGCCGTCGAGCACCACCAGCACCGACCGCCCGGCGTCGGCGTCGAGACAGAGCGAGAGCACGACGCCGTCGGCCTCCGTCTCACCGTCGGGATGCGGAACGAAGATCGGTTCGCCCGAGAAGATCCCCGGCTCCTCCCAGCGTCGCGCAACGCCCCGTTCCTCCCCGCCGCCTACGTCCACGCGGACGAGCGCGTTGCCGCCGTCCATCTCCGTCGACTGCGCGAACACGTGCTCGTACTCGCGGGTGTGGACTCCGGGGGCGAACCGGGGCATCTCCACCTCGTCGGCGAGGTGTGCGTGCGTGGGGCTCCCCCCGTCGAGCGGAAGCCGGTAGCGCCGGAGTTCCCCCGAGGGGAAGCCGGCGTCGCCGCCTCGGAGCGCGGCTATCGAGAGGTCCGTCACCGCGCTGTCGTCGTCGTACGCCACGAGGTCGACGACGAGTTCGGTCGCGTCGTCGCCGCTTCCGCGCTCGAACGCGTTGGCGGTGTGGAACGTGAAGAACGCCGGCACCGTCGTCTCGCGGACGAGTTCGCCCGAGTCGCGCCGGAAGACGAGAAAGCGCGTCCCACGGTCGGGCTCCCAGTCGTAGTTGTCGATGAATCCGCCGGCGCCGGGCAGCAGGAACTTCGCCGGATGGGTGACCAGCGGCGGTTCGACCAGCACCGCGTAGCTCGGCGTGAGCGCGAAACTGTGCATGTACGCCGGCTTTTCGACGCGAACGCTCCCCACCTGTTCGCGGCGCGTGGTGCCCTCAGGAATCCGGAAGAGGACGTACTCGTTCCGGCGGCCGAACTTCGTGAAGTAGCCCCAGTGGGCGCCGCTGTCGGGGTCCTGCCGGAGGTGGGCAGTGACGTGGTGGGCGGTCAGGTCGTCGTCGTAGTCGAGCGTTCCCCGGAACTCCAACGTCTCGGGGTCGATCCGGAGCCAGTTCGGCGTCTCCGTCAACGCGACGAGCTCGCCGCCGATCCGGGCGACGTGGACGTTGGCGTTGTCGGTCGCATCGCCGGCGAGCATCGACTTCACGCGGCTGAGGTAGCCGTCGGTCGAGGAGAACTGCCCGGCGAAGCTGCCGTCCTCGACGGCGGCGCGGTACGCCTCGGTCCGGGGGAAGCGGTTGGTGTACCGAACCGTGCCGTCGTCGAACGCGAACTTGGTGAGGTGGGCGAGCCCGTCGAACCAGTGGTCCGCTTCGGCGTCGCCGACGGTCCAGCGCGCGGGCCCGTTCCGGTAGAGCGCGCCGTCGAGCCACCCCGGCACGTCGCCCTCGACGGGCAGCTCGCGGTCCCGCACCTCCTCGGTCAGGTCGCGAAACCCCGCCTCGTAGCCGGCCATGGCGGTGCTGGGGCGCGGAGCGGAATAAGCGCTCGCCCGGTCAGCTGACGCGCTCGTCGCGCCAGCGATCGTCCTCCTTCCACTCGCCCAGCTCCTTGGGGTCGACGTGGACGAACGCGTCGTCGACCTCGGAGAGATCGCGGATCGACTGGATCACCGCCGTCTCGATCTCGTGGGCCTCGCGGACGGTCATGTCGCCCTCGACCTCGATGTGGAGGCTCACGTCGACCTCCGGCCCGACGTAGTGGGCCACTACGTCGTGGGCGCCCCGAACCTCGGGGTGAGCGAGCGCGGCGTCGACGATCTCCTGTCTGAGGTCCTCCGGCGGCGCGGCGCCGACGAGGTAGCCGACGTTGTCCCGGACGATGTCGACGCCGGTCAGCAGGATGCCGACGGCGACCACCAGCGCGGCGATCGGGTCGAGCACGGGGTAGCCGACCGCGGCGCCGGCGGCGCCGATTAGCGCGGCGAGCGCGGTCAGCACGTCGGTCCGGTTGTCCTTCGCCGTCGCGACCAGCGCGGGTGAGCTGTGGTCCTCGCCGGCACGCAGGCAGTAGCGATACAGCCCGTACTTCGCGACGGCGCCGACGCCGAGGACGACCGCGGGCAGCGGCGAGACGGCCGAGTACGACCCCGCCAGCAGCGACGTGGCGCCGGAGTAGGCCACCCCGATCCCGGCGGCGAGCACCCCCGCAGCGACGAACAGCGCGACGAACGGCTCGATCCGCTCGTGGCCGTGGGGGTGTTCGAAGTCCGGCGGCTGGGTCGTCAGATAGAGCCCGGCGAGGACGACGAGGCTGTAGACGCTGTCGGCGAGGCTGTTGACGGCCTCCGATCCGACGGCGAGGCTGCCGGTCCCCCACCAGACGCTGCCCTTCGCCAGCACGAGCGCGAGGTTGACCCCGAGGACGACCGCCCCGACCCGGCGGACGACGCGTCTGCGGTCCTCGCTCATTGGTCGCATCTTCCCGTGTGACGGCTAAGTCGCTTCGGTCCCGAACGACAGCGCAGAGGGGAACGACGCGAGCAGAGACAGCGCAGAATTTGATGATGCGAACCGAGACAGCGCAGTGGACGATCAGGTCTCGAAACTGAGCCGGACCGCACGATCGGGGTCTGCGTCGTGGGCTGCCTCCTGATCGTCTCGTCCGTCCCCGTCGCGGGGCGCTGCCGCCGGCAACGACGCGAAGGCCTCGTGGAGCCGATCGTAGGTGTCGTCCAGCGCCTCGACGAGCACCTTCGTGTCGCCGATCACGGGCATAAAGTTCGTATCGCCGCTCCAGCGCGGCACGAGGTGCGTGTGGACGTGATCGGCGATCGAACCGCCCGCGGCCGATCCGCCCAGATTCTCGCCGGCGTTGACCCCGTCGGGGCCGAGGGCGGCCTCGAGCGCGTCGATGGTCGCGACCTTGAGACGGGCGTGATCCAGCAGTTCCGCGTCGGAGAGCGCGCCCCACTCGCCGGTGTGGCGATCGGGGATGACCATCACGTGACCGGGGTTGTACGGGTAGTTGTTCAGGATGACGAACGAGTGGTCGGTGCGCGCCACGATCCGGCTGTCTCTGTCCTCGTCGCGCTCGGGGAGCACGCAGAACGGACAGCCGTCGACGTCGTCTTCGTGGTCGTCGCGTTCGACCCACTCGATCCGCCAGGGGGCGAAGACCTGATCCATCTCGCTCACGCCGTGATGATCTCGCAGCCGTCCTCGGTGACGACGACAGTGTGCTCGGCTTGGCTGATCAGTTCCCCGTCGTCTTCTTTCAGCACCGGATAGCCGTGGAGCACGCCCTGTTGTTCCAACCGGCGGACCGCCATCTCCGAGCGGGAGCCCTCCAGCCAGCGCGCCGCGAAGGGCAGCGTCTTGTACTCGTCTTTCACCTGATCGAGGACCTGCCGGGCGGCGCGATTCCGGACCGAGCGGTCGTTCTCTAAGCTGTAAATTTCCGCGTTCGTGCCCTCGGAGACCTTTCCGCTCCCGGTTGTCGCGAACGGCTCGATGGCGACGACGTCGCCGACCTCGAGTTCGACGCCGCGCTCGGTGCCGCGGTTCGGGATCGTCGGCCCGGTGTGGGCGTCCCACTGGGCGACGCCGTGCCCCGAGAGGTTCAACACGGGGGTGTAGCCGTAGCCGCGGATCACGTCTTCGATCTCCGCTCCGACTTCGCCGGTCTCGACGCCCGGCCCGACGGCGTCGAGCGCGGCGTCGAGAGCCTCCTCGGCCGCCTCGACGAGTTCGGGGTTCCCGGAGAGATCGACCGTCACCGCGGCGTCGGCGATGTAGCCGTCGACGTGGACGCCGCAGTCGAGACAGACCATCTCCTCGCCGAACTCGGTGTCGTCGTCGCGGCCGGGACTGGCGTGGGAGGCTTCCTCGTCGACGCTGATGTTCGCGGGGAAGGCGCACCCGTCGGCGAGTTCCCGGATGCGGTCCTCGGCGAATTCGGCGACCGACAGTTGGGTCACGCCCGGTTCGACTTTTTCGGCCGCCTCGTCGAGCACCTGTCGGAGGACCGACCCCGCCTCCCGGTACTTCTCCATCGTCTCGTCGTCGAGAGATCCGTGGCTCATAGAAGGACTGTCGGCCGAAGATGCAAAAGAGGTTCCGAACCCGACGGTCGACGCGGTCGCCCGGTCGGGTGGTCTACTCGTCGACGACGGCGTCGAGGGCGTCGCCGAGGTACTCGATCTCCTCGGTGAAGATGCCGTGTCCACGACCGTGATAGCGGTCGAACCGCACGTCGGCGTTCAGCGCCTCGAAGACGTCGACGGTCGCTTCGGCGCGGGACATCGGGATGTGTGGGTCGTCGTCGCTCACGCCGAGGAAGAACGGCATCCCGTCGACGTCGCCCGTGAAGTCGAACTCGGTGCCCTCCTCGCCGATCAGGCCCCCAGAGAGCAGCGTCAGGCCGCCGTAGCGCTTCGGTTCGCGCGCGACGAAGTGAGAGACGAGACACGCTCCCTGCGAGAACCCGACGAGGAGGACCTTCTCCGCCGGGAGGCCGCCAGACTGCGCTGCGTCGACCGCGCGGCCGAGGTGGGCGAGTGCGGAGTCGAGGTGCGGCTGATTCTGTTCGATCGGCGCGAGAAAGCGGTTGGGATACCACGTGCCGCGCTGCGCCTGTGGCGCGACGTAGTGAACGTCGTCGCGACCGAACTCCTGTGCGAACTGGAGCATGCCGTCGGCGCGCGCACCCCGGCCGTGGACGAGGACCACCGCCGCGTCGGCCGCCTCGGGCGAGACACCCGCGGTCCGGAGCGGCTGGTCGCCGTGGGGATCAGCACGGCTCATTCCTCGTCACCTCCGTCAGCCGCGGCGGCCTTGGGCTCGGGACTGGCCTCGGCAGTGAGCGGCGGGAGCGACGCTTCGATCTGATCGCGTTCGTCTTCGAGCCACGCGGGCAGTTTGAGTTCCGAACCCAGTTCTGCGACCGATTCGTCGGCCGTGAATCCGGGACCGTCGGTCGCGATCTCGAAGAGGATGCCGCCCGGTTCGCGGAAGTAGATCGATCTGAAGTACTGGCGGTCCTTCTGCGGCGTCACGAACTGGCCCGCGTCCGTGAGTTCGTCGCGCCAGGCCAACTGCGTGTCCTCGTCGGGGGCACGGAAGGCCACGTGGTGGACGGTGCCGACCCCGGGGCGGCCGCGCGGCGGACCGCGATGGACCACGTCGACGACGGTCGCGTGCTCGCCCTCGGTGGTGTATCGAACGCGGTCGGCGCCGTCGTCGGGTTCGGTCTCCGAGCCGACCCGGCTGAATCCGAGGAGGTCCAAGACGTTCGCGGTCGCGTCCGGGTCCGCGGAGTGCAGCGTGACGCCGAAGAAGCCGCGGATCCCGTACGCCTCGGGGACGGGTCCCTCCGACCAGGGGTCGATCGGAGCGTCGGCCGTGACGAGTTCGAGCGGTTGGCCGTCCGGATCGGTGAACGAGAGCACGTCCGTCCCGAATCGGGTGTGTCGGCCGTCGACCGTCGCGTCGGTGTCGGCGAGGCGGTCAGCCCAGTAGTCGAGGCTCCCCTCGGGGACGGCGAAGGCGGTCGCGACCGCCTGACCGCGCCCCGGGCGCCCGGCGCGTGCGCCGTCGAACGGGAAGAACGTGAGCGCAGTGCCCGGCGTTCCCGTCTCGTCGCCGTAGTACAGGTGATACGTCGCCGTGTCGTCGAAGTTGACCGTGCGCTTGACGAACCGCAGCCCCAGGACCCCGGTGTAGAACGCGAGGTTCGCCTCGGGGTCGCCCGCGACGGCCGTGACGTGGTGGATTCCGTTTGTTTGCATAGGTGAAGCGTAGGTAGTATCGCTCTGTTACCTACTATAAAGCCGAAAGGGTTTGTACCTTCGCGGACGAACGGGTGACCAGGTGACGTTCGTGTCCCCAGAACCCGACGAGAAATCCGACGAGGAACCGTGCTCGGTGATCGACTCGCTCGAACAGATCGGCTCGCAGTGGCGACTGGTCGTCCTCCACGACCTCCAGGACGGAGAGAAGCGGTTCAACGAACTCAAACGATCGACCGACGCCAGTTCGCGGACGCTCTCGCGCGTCCTCGACGACCTCCAGGAACTGGGGTTCGTCAACCGGCGGCTCGAAGAGGACGCGCCGGTCGCGACGTTCTACTCGCTGACCCCGAAGGGCCGTTCGCTGTGTCCCGTCTTCGACGAGATCGAGGCGTGGGCCGACGAGTGGCTGCACGCGACGCCGACGGGTGCTGACCCGGCGACGGTGGCCGCTGATGGCGGTTCGTCGAACGTCGAGGACGGACAGCCCGACGAGGCGGCGGAGTAGGCGGTCCACGCCTCGGTCACTGCGGCGGCGACACGCTTCGGTGTCACCGGCGACAACTCCACGCTCGACGGGCAGACTCACGGGACGACCGCCACGACCGTTTTTGTCGTTGCCACCGTTCACCGGGTATGTCGAGCGACGAGCATCAGGAGCCGAACACAGCCGTTCGGGGGACTGAATCGACCGCACAGGAGCCCGTGACCATCTCGACCGGTCACAGGGTCGAACTGCCAGTCAGGCTCCAGGCGACGATGCTGGGAGCGACGTTCGCCGCGCCGAAAACCGCGGTCTCGGCGTTGCTGCCGGATCGACTGGAGCCGATTCGGGCCACCCTGGCGGGCGACGCGGCGGTGACACTGCTCAGCGTCGAGTACCACGCGGTCGACGTTCCCGGACTGGACCCCTACGACGAGTTCGCCGTCATCATCCCGGCGAGTCGGACGACACGGTCGAGCGTGCCCTACGTGTCTGCGCTGCTGGAGGCGACGAACGGGTACGTCTGGACGATGCCGGTCACGACCGAGCCGGCGACGGCGTTCGGCG
>ENA-ORCS01000097-ORCS01000097.1-marine-metagenome-genome-assembly--contig:-NODE-97-length-98455-cov-8.663807_pt1 | contig 98455 bp, 88 predicted proteins | sample MGYA00237781_ERZ508513 | MGnify/ENA primary metagenome ERZ508513 (study PRJEB26184, sample SAMN06268793) | marine metagenome | isolation source: Eden Landing Ponds, San Francisco, CA, USA | place...
GTGCTAGAAGCAGCGGGGGACCTCCACTGTCAGGTCGTCTGCTTCGAAAATATCGTCTCTCTTGTCTTTCCACGAGCACAAGCGGACATGCTTGTCACCCTCGATCCCACGGCAGCCCAGAATCTGCACAGTTTCGCATCCGCATGTACGAACTTCCTCCGAGAGTAGCCGATCAGAGGGCGGGTCTATTGAGCGGTCGTTTCGATTCAAATGTCGCTGAAATCAACACCCTGTGATCGTTTCTATGACACCCTCTCTGGTGCGTAGTTATCAGTTGGTTTCAGATGGTTCCGGTGTGAGAGAGACACCGACCGCAGACAGCACCGCACTCGAGGTCATGCGTTGAAAGCCCTCGGTGCGCTCGCTCACGGGTCGTTCCTCCCCGTTCGCATCGAGGCCTCCCCTTGGTCGGCCTCGCATTCGCGGTCGCCGAGCGACATATCCTCCCTTTGGTCGGATAGGGGTCGCTCAGACGACCAGGCAAGCGCGAGTTCCGGGAAAGCAAGCTCTCCCGACGTCCCGTTCGCTCCGCTCACGGGACCGGCCCTCGCCCTTTCAGTCCGCCAGGATAATTTCGTCGTATAGGCCGTCTCGATGTCGATTGGGGCGGTGACCGACTCTACAATCGAAATACCTGGTGGACTGGAAGGGCGAGAGCTTCCATCTCCTGACCGTGAGTGCGGTCGCGGTTGCTGTGCTATCTCGAACTGCTATCGCTCCACCCGAAACGTATCAGACCACGACAATCCTGCAGTTCCAGGAGCAAAGGACGGCGAAGAAAACGCGGTCGGCCGCGTTACTCGAAGTGCTCGTCGTAGAGGTCCTGTGCGTGTTCGATAGCGTCGTAGGCGGCGGTCCTGTCCTCCCAGCCCTGGGTCTCGACTTCCTTGCCTTCCTCGAGGTTCTTGTAGGTCGCGAAGAACTCGTCTATCTCGTCGAGGGTCTGCTGGGGGATGTCGTCGAGGTCCTCGATGTGGTCCCAGCGGGGGTCCTCGCTGGGGACGGCGATGACCTTGTCGTCCTGTTCGCCGTCGTCGTCCATCTTCATGAGTGCGACCGGACGGGCCTCGATGACACAGCCGGGGAACGTCTGGTCTTCGACGAGGACGAGCACGTCGAAGGGGTCCTCGTCGTCGTAGTACGACTGCGGGATGAACCCGTAGTCGGAGGGGTAGTGGACGTTCGAGTGGAGTACCCGGTCGAGGACGACGCCGGGGATGTCCTTGTCGTACTCGTACTTGTTGCGTTCGCCTTTCAGGCACTCGACGACTGCGTAGATCTCCTCGGGCGGGTTCGGGCCCGTCTCGAGGTCTTCCCAGAGGTTCACCATCGTTCGCGGGTCCACTTGGCGACGTCAAAGGCCTTTCGACCTACACGTCACACCGCCCGGTGTGTCGTCACAACACACCCGAATATTCGCCGCTCGCGCACGTTGCGACGACGCCTCAGTCTCCGACTTTCGGGGATGTATTATCGAGTAATATCATTCGGGATACCGTGACGAGCGCCGGGAAATCCCCCGAATATGGGAAGAAATTTAACAAGTGTTAAATAGCCTGATGACATTTCACTAACCATGTCAGAGGCACAATCGGTAACTGACACACCCGGTATCGCACGCGAGCTGACCGCGTTCCAGCAGAACATCCTCGTCATCCTCGGGGAGGAGCCCCGATACGGCCTCGCTATCAAACGTGAACTCGAGGACTACTACGACGACGAAGTGAACCACGGTCGGCTCTACCCCAACCTCGACGACCTCGTCGAGATGGGTCTGGTCGAGAAGAGCGAACTCGACAAGCGGACTAACCAGTACGCCCTGACCGACGAGGGCTACGAGACGGTGCTCGACCAGCTCGGCTGGGAGTTCTCGAAGCTCGTCATCAACAGCGACCGCGCCGACGATCTGCGCGACCTCGTCGACGGCGCGAACTGACCTCGATCGAAGGCACGGTCACCGGGGCTCGATCGGACAGCGTTCGTCCGCGGCCTCGAAGGTCACTACCACCGATTTTTCGACGACTGCGCGTTGCTCGGCCGACGGCCACGCGTTCCGCGGGAAGTACTCCGCCAGAAACTCCGCCAGTTCCTCCTGTGTGAGCGACTCGACCGGCTTCGCGTAGTGATTGCCGGCGAAATCCGCCAGCGCCGCGGCGTTGTCCGCGTGGACCGCGTCGTGTTCGTCACGGACCGTCTCGACCAGCTCGCGGTTGTGGTCGTCGATCTCCGCCCAGTCGTCGCCCTCGCCCGGACCCGAGAGCGGGGCCTCGACGCCGCGGTCGACGTCGTCGATCCGCGAGGGGTAGACGGTGCCGTCCTCGACCCACTCCTCGGGGTGGAGGACGAGTACGTCCCGCGTCTCGTCCTCGCGGACGCGAGCGATGTAGTCGTGTGCGGCGAGCAGGTCGCTCCGGTGTTCGCGGTAGGCCGCGGCCTCGGCGTCGTCGACGGCCTCGCGGGCCAGTCGCGTGAGCCGTTCGGCCTCGTCGACGACGTCGTCGGGAAGCGTGTCCGGTCCGTCGCCGGCGGAGCGGTCGCCGTCGTCGTCGGAGCGGTCGCCGTCGTCGGTGTCGATGCGGTCGGTCTCCGCGGGGTCGGGGGTCTCGTCAGGCATCGTCGAGTGCGTCGTTCGCTAGCTCGTCGGCGCGTTCGTTTATCTCTCGCGGTACGTGCTCGAGCGACCAGTCCTCGAACGCGGTCAACAGTTCGCGGACGGTCACGCGGTGCTCTCGCAGGTCCGGGTCGTTGGCGTTCCACTCGCCGCGGACCTGCTTGACGATGAGTTCGGAGTCGCCGCGGACGTCGACCTCGTCGAAGCCGTAGTCGCGGGCGACCCGCAGGGCCCGGATGAGCGCCTCGTACTCGGCCTGGTTGTTGGTCGCGCGGCCGATGGTGTGGCCGCCCTCGGCGACGATACCGTCGCCGGTGACGATGACCCACCCCACGGCGGCGGGACCGGGGTTGCCACGCGAGCCGCCGTCGAAGTAGACGTGCGCGCGGCCGCCGCCGTCGCGGATCAGCGCTTCGAGGTCCGCGGGCGAACTCCCCTGGATCACGACCTTTCCGTCGTAGGCGACGGCGGTCGCGTCGCCGCGCTCGGCCCGCCAGCGCTCGTGGTCCGTGTTTCCGGGCTTGACCTCGACGCCGGCGTCTTCGAGGCGCTCGCGCGCCAGGTCGACGTCACACTCCACTGTCGGCATTTCCCGGGAGTCACCCGCGGCCGGGTAAAGCGGTTCCGGTCGACTAGGCGCGCCTGGGATGCCACCGGAGCGGTGAGTCCGGTCGAGACAAGAGCTGCCGGAGCCAAAAGATATATCACCAAGAATTTAAGTCTCTCCGTGACAGTGGTTCACACGCGATGACACGGTCACGCCGTCAGCGCGAGCGCGAGAGGACTGGGGAGACAGAACGGGGCGATGAGCGGAGCGACGAACGGAGCGACGAGCGCGGCGAGGGTGTTCGCGCCTGTCCGGAGTGTGAGTCCGAGGACGTCGTGAAAAGCTCCGACCGCGGGGAGCTGGTGTGCAACGACTGCGGCCTCGTCGTCGAGGAGGGCAACATCGATCCGGGCCCGGAGTGGCGGGCGTTCAACCACAGCGAGCGTCAGGAGAAATCCCGCGTGGGCGCCCCGACGACGAAGACGATGCACGACAAGGGGTTGACGACCCAGATCGACTGGAAAGACCAGGACGCCTACGGCCGGTCGATCTCCTCGAAGAAACGCTCCCAGATGCACCGCCTTCGCAAGTGGCAGGAACGCATCCGGACGAAAGACGCGGGCGAGCGCAACCTCCAGTTCGCGCTCTCGGAGATCGACCGCATGGCCTCCGCGCTCGGGGTCCCCCGCTCCGTGCGAGAGGTCGCCTCGGTCATCTACCGCCGCGCACTGGACGAGGACCTCATCCGCGGCCGCTCCATCGAGGGCGTGGCGACGGCGGCGCTGTACGCGGCCTGTCGCAAGGAGGGGATCCCCCGGAGTCTCGAGGAGATCGCCGACGTCTCACGCGTCGACCGAAAGGAGATCGGTCGCACCTACCGCTACGTCTCCCAGGAACTCAGCCTGGAGATGGAACCCGTCGACCCGAAGAAGTACGTCCCCCGGTTCGTCTCCGAACTCGACCTCGGCGAGGAAGTACAGACGAAGGCCAACGAGATCATCGACGTCACCGCCGAGAAGGGACTGCTCTCGGGGAAATCGCCCACGGGCTACGCCGCCGCCGCTATCTACGCCGCGTCGCTCCTGTGCAACGAGAAGAAGACCCAGCGCGAAGTCGCCGACGTCGCCCAGGTCACCGAGGTCACCATCCGGAATCGATATCAGGAACAGATCGAAGCGATGGGTATCCACTGACCGGGCCACTGCGGGACAGCCCCCGAGCCGCGGGCCACCGACTCATTCAAGCCCCCACCGCCCCAACCGGAAGACGACGCGGATGAGTCTCGACGAGTTCATCGCGGACTTCGAGCGCGACGAGGCGGCCGAGAAGCGCCGCCTCGCCGAGGAGAAGTCCTACGAGATAACCGAGTACCTCGACGACGTCGAGCGCCAGTTCGAGCAGGCGGTCCAGGGCGATTCCCTCTACGGCTCGACGGCCCCGGAGGTGTTTGTCGGCCGCTCTGGCTACCCTGACGTCTCGACGGGCGTGCTCTCGCCGATGGCCGGCGACGCCGACGCCGCCGACTTCGCCACCAGCGGCCAGTGGTACCAGCAGGGGTACCAGATCGACGACGTCCTCCAGCGCCGGACGGGAATGCTCAACTCCACCCGCTCGGCGAAAGTCGACGTCCACGACGTGTGGGACGGCTTCGTCGGCACCCAGCGCGAGGTGGCCATCGCCGACCACCCCGTCGACGTCGAGGTCGGTCTCTCCGGGAAACCGGACATCGACATGAGCCTCGACGACATCTCGACGCCGACCGGGCCGCGCGCCCGCGCCCGGAGCGCCGACCTGGCCGAGAACCCCCACGTCCCCCGCGCCGTCGAGAAGACGCTGGAGGACGACGACTGGCGCGCCGAGGGGGCGATGACGTATCTCTACCGCCGCGGGTTCGACGTCTACGACGTCAACACCATCCTCTCGGCGGGCGCGCTCGGTCAGGGTCACGAGCGCCGCCTCGTCCCCACGCGGTGGTCGATCACCGCCGTCGACGACACCGTCGGCCAGTACCTCAGAGGGGGTCTCCAGCACAGCGACACCGTCGACAAGGTCGAGGTCTGGGTCAACGAGTACATGGGCAACCGCTACTGGGTGCTGCTCGGCCCCGGCCAGTGGGAGTTCGAACTCGTCGAGATGAAAGCCCCCGAGAGCGTCTGGAACCCCGGGTCGAGCGATTACTACATGTCAAGCGCCGCCGAGGGGTTCGAGGGCCGGACTGGCTACGTCGAGGAGACTGCGGGCGCGTACTACGCCGCCCGACTGGGCGTGCTCGAACACCTCGCCGAGCGTGACCGGCAGGCCAAGGCGCTCGTCCTCCGGGAAGTGACCGACGACTACTGGGCGCCGGTCGGCGTCTGGCAGGTCCGCGAAGGGGTCCGCCACGCCTTCGACGGCGACCCCGGCGTCGCCCAGACCTTCCACGGCGCGCTGGGCGAACTCGAGTCCCACCTGCCCGTCTCGCTCTCGCGACTCCGGCGCAAGTCCACGATGGTCGCCGGCCTCCAGACCTCGATCAGCGATTTCTGAGCGTGGGTTCGGCCTCGGATGCGTTAGCGGCGGCGGGCGAGTCGCTCGCGCAATCGCTCGGTGACCTCCCAGACGAGTTCGACCGCGGTGTCACCGTCGAGATCGACGGATTCGTAGCTGTACTTCTCACTTTCCGCTCGCTCCTGATAGTGTATCTCCCCGTCGACGTGCGGGTTCGGTTCGCGGTGCCACCCGCAGTCGAAGCCCGGTTCACTGTAGTGGAAGGCGAACTCCGGCGGGTCCAGCGGCCGCCAGGTGACGCGAAGCGTCGCCTCCGGCGCGTCGTGGCCCCACCGCTCGGGAGCCAGCGTCGGGCGCACCTCGGTGAACGTGCTCGGCGGGTGCCCACGGACATCGACGACGACGGGATGGCGGTCGAGTTCGCGCAGGACTTCGCGGAGGACCCGATGGCGGTCGCCGGCGAAGCTCTCGTCGTCGAAGCCTCCATCGCCGAATCTCTCGCCGTCGAAGCCTCCATCGCCGAATCTCTCGCCGTCGCCCCCTCGCCGTCGGTCCGGAGCGGCCGCTCCGCTGGATCGGGCTCGGTCATCTCAGGCCGGCGTCGGCGACCCGGTGTGGTACTCGTCGTAGCGGGCGACCGCGTCGTCGAGCAGCGAGAGCCGATAGCGGTAGTGGGCCCAGTCGCTCGCGGCGCGGCGGAGGTCGCGCGCCTCGTCGGCGCTCGTCTCGGCGCTCGTCGCTCGGCGCCGGAGTTCGGCGGGCGAGTCCGCGTCGTGGGTCTCGCTGAGCGCCGCGATCTCGTCTTTGACCTCGGCCGCGAAGGCGGTCAGCTCGTCCGGGTCGTGGTCGTCGACGAGCCGGCGTACCTCCCGGAAGCGGACGTACGCCGGGTCCGGTTCGTACGTGGTCGCGCCGCCCGCGGATCCTGTTCGCAGCGCACCCAGCTCGACCAGCCGTTCGAGGTGGCCTCGCGCCGTCGATTCCGCAACCGCCGCCCGGTCGGCGATCCACGCCGCCGGTCTGGGTTCGTCGACGCTCATCGCGACGCCGCGCACGCGGTCGAACGCGCTAGCGTTCTCGCTCCACGTCTCCGTCCACGCCTCGCGGTTCATACCGTTCCTACCCGCTCGAAACTAATAATTTCTTCTCAAGTTCGAATAATCATCTTTCGACAGCCAAGCTGCGGTTTTCGCGGACCGGGCCGACCTCACTCCGCGGTGTCGAGCCTCGCCCACGCGTCGTCGACCATCTCGCCGGTCGTCGCGACGATGTCGTCCCACGCGTCGTCGTCGGGCGCGATGCCGGTCAGACGGGCCATTCGCATGATCGAGACGTGGTAGACGGTCTGGCGCTCGGGTTCGTCCTGCCAGACGACGACGCCGCAGGGCATCAGCCCGCCGATGCGGTTGTCCGAGGCGTCGAGCGCGCGGTCGGCCACCTCGGGGTTGCAGGCGCCCAGGAAGTGGTACGGGTCGCGGTCGGCGTCGACCTTCTCGTTGAGCAACGCCGAGGGCGAGAACTCGACGGGGAAACCGAAGCCCGCCTCGGTGAAGGCCGCGCGGACGTGTTCGACCGCTTCCTCGTGGTCCATCTCGAGGGTCGCGCGCTTCTCGCCGATGTCGTCGCCGGTCAGGACGTCCGGGTCGATGGGGAGCGTCATGTCGGAACGGACGGGCGGCGCGATAAAAAAGCGTGCGGCGGACGGTCAGCAAGCGTGCGGCAGGGACGGTTCGTCCCGGGACGGCCGGATTCAGGCGTTCTCGGGCGGAACGAGGTGTTCGGCGCCCCACTCGGCCATCGCCTCGATGACGGGTTCGAGGTCGGCGCCGCGCTCGGTCAGCGAGTACTCGACGCGGACCGGTTTCTCGCTGACGATCTCGCGGTTCACGACCCCCGACTCCTCCAGGTCGTCGAGACTGTCCGAGAGCACCTTGCTGGAGATGCCGTCGACCTCGGATTCGAGGTCGTTGAACCCCAGCGGCCCGCAGTCGAGCAGTCGGTGGACGATGACGGGATGCCACTTGCGCCCGATGAGACTGGCGGTCGACGTCACCGGACACCAGTCGTCGCCCGCACACCACACCTCGGGTTTCCCCTCGGAATCGCTCATCGGTCGCTGGTTTCCCCCGTGACGGAATAAAGTTACCGCGTACTACTCACTTACCGGTCGTAACTAGAAGTGGGGCGGATAGCCCACCGCGAAGTCAGGCCATCGACTCCCGCGAGACGGCGTCGTCGGACTGGATCCACGCGCTGTGATTGTCGACGTCGTAGATGACGACGTCGCCGTTCGCGACTTCGAGTTCGTCGTACTGGTCCTCGTCCGGGCGCCGGTCGGCGCGTGAATCGTTGGTCGACATTGTATGGTGTCCGTGGGTTCGGTTGCTGTCTGTCGGTTCTCCCTACCAGTCGTTACGCACCCTGGCCTTGTTAAGTGTTACCAAAACGTGGAGTGAATACGTCGGCATCGCGACCGGCGCCGCGCCGCGACGGGTGCGCGGGTCAGCGGTAAGCCCTGTATTCTGGGCGGCGCGCACAGCCACCCCGAACGCTATATCCCTGGTCGAGCAACGGCGGGTATGGCTCACGTAGTCGTCGTCGGCGCCTACGGCAGCGCCGGCGCCGCCGTCGCGGGCGAACTGGCCGACGACCCCGACGTCGAACTGACACTGATCGACGACGGCGACCCCGGCGGCGGCCTCTGCATCCTCCGGGGCTGTATGCCCTCGAAGGAGGTGCTCTCGGCGGCCGCACACCGCTATCAGGCCCGTCACGACGACCGCCTCGACGGCGAGGCGCCCGCGGTCGACCTCTCCCGGACCGTCGCGCGCAAGGACGACCACACCCTCGGCTGGGCCGGCCACCGCCGCGAGTCGATCCACGACCTCGCCGAGCGCGAGGACGTCGAATTCGTCCACGACACCGCGCGGTTCGTCGACGACCACACCGTCCGCGCGGGGGGTCGCGAGTTCGACGCCGACTACGTCGTCGTCGCCACCGGGTCCACAGTATCGGTCCCCGATCTGCCCGGCATCGCCGACGTCGACTACCACACCAGCGCCGACCTGCTCGACGCCACCGACCTCCCCGACTCCGCGCTCGTGATGGGTCTGGGGTACGTCGGCCTGGAGATGGTCCCCTATCTCAGCGAGGCCGGCGGGACCGACGTCACCGCCATCGAACACGACGACCGGCCGCTCGACGCCGTCGACCCCGCTGTCGGTGAGGCCGTCCTCGATCACTACCGCGAGGCCTTCGGCGTGACGATCCCGACGAACTGTCGCGAGCAGCGCGTCGAACCCACCGACGACGGCGTCCGCCTCCACGTCGAGTACGACGACGGCGGCACGGACGCATTCGAGGCCGACCGGCTCTACCTCTTCACCGGCCGCCGTCCCGCAATCGACCGACTCGGGCTGGCGCACACCCCGCTCTCGCCGGGTGACGACTGGGTCCGGGACACGATGCAGGCCCGCGACGCCGACCGCGTGTTCGTCGTCGGCGACGCCAACGGGAAGGAGCCGATCCTCCACGTCGCGAAAGAGCAGGGGTTCACCGCCGCCGAGAACATCCGCCGTCACGACCGCGGCGACCCCCTGACCGAGTACGACTCTACGACTCACCGGGTGATGTTCGCCGGGCTCGGGGTCACACCCTACGCCCGCGTCGGCATGACCGAGGCCGAAGCTCGAGAGGCCGGCCACGACGTGGCCACCGCGACGCGGCAGGCCAGCGACGACGGCGTGTTCGAGGCGAAAGACGTCCCGACGGGCGTCGGCAAACTCGTTGTCGACCGCGCGGACGGCACCGTTCTCGGGTGGCTCGGTCTCCACTATCACGCCGACGTGATGGCCAAGACGATGCAGGTCGTCGTCGAGTGCGGTATCGACGTCCGGGACGTGCCGGACCGCGCCTACCACCCCACGACGCCCGAGATACTCGACGGGCTCGTCCGCGAGTGCGCCGACGCGGTCGAGGAGTGACTGGCGGCGCGTCGCGCGAGCGAGCGACTCGGTGGCGTGTCACGCGAGCGACTCGATGGCGCGTCACGCGATCGGCCGGGGAGCGGCCGCTCACTCCAGCAGTCGCTTCGTCGTCCGGTGGCGGTGGCGGAACATCGGTTCCATCCCGACCCAGCCGAGCGGGCCGACGGCCCTGCCCAGCGGACCGCCGGGGAGGCGGTACTCCACGCGGTCGTGGACGCGCGTGCCGCCCTCGACGGCTTCGAAGCGGTGGGTGTGGGTCCACTCGGGGAACGGCCCCCTGAGCATCTCGTCCTGGAACATCGCCTCGCCGTCGCTCTCCTGGCGCGTGACGATGTAGGAGATCCACTGCTGGCGCGGGCCGACACCGAACGGGCGGATCGACGAGGTGAGTTTCGACCCCGCGTCGAGCACCTCGGGGTCGGGGTCTCCGTCCGGCCCCTCGACGGACTCCACGCGGAGGTTCATCCAGCCCGGAGTGAGCGCGACCAGTCCGGACTCGTCGGAGTGAAAGTCCCACACCTCTTCGAAGGGCGCGTCGACGACGACGTCGCGTTCGTAGACCGGCATAACAGGAGGTTGGGACGCGGGCCGTAAAACCGGCGTGTCTAACGAGTGTGGTCGGACGTTGGGGTTGAACTGTCGGAAGCGATCAGAGGAGAGTTACGTCGCCGAACAACTCTTCGAACTCCCTGCGGCCCATCGTCGGTGACCCGTGCAGCCAGGAGTTTCCGGCACCGCGCTGGACTTTCAGGTACGGCGTGTCGCTGTCATTGTACTTGACTTTGAGCTGTTTGCACCACGTGGACGAGTCTCCCACTTCTCCAAGAAGGTCACCGTCTTCTTCTGCCCACTTGGGAATCGGATCGAAGTCTGCGGGTCCGAACGGGTCACGAGGAAGCCGATCGCGGGCCTCTGCAATTATCGACCGGATCTCTTTCGGGTAGAACACTACCGGTGTCGGGTCCGGTTCATCGACCGACTGGTCGTACGTCGAATCGAACTCGTACCCTACGGAAGTGGACGCGTAACCGTCGGCCGGCCGCCCGTAGCGGTCAGCACCGCCGACCTTATTCGGATCGACGACTCCCAGCGTCGTCGTTCCCTCTTTCCACTCGCCCGTAGCAATAGTTCGTCGCATGACACGATCTCTGAATTATGAATAGATAATAAATATACCGGTAGGAGTGGCCTCGGAGGTGACCCTTCGGAGTGGTCGTGGCGCCGCGTCTCAGGGCCAGAAACCGGCCTGTTCGGTCGACGAGAGGACGCGATCGATGGCGACGACGTACGCCGCTACCCGGAAGTTCGGCAGGTCGCGCTGCTCGTAGGTCGTCGTCAGGTCGTCGAACGCGTCGACGATCACCGTCTCCAGTTCATCGTTGACCCGTGACTCCGACCAGTAGAACCGCTGGCGGTTCTGCACCCACTCGAAATAGGAGACGGTGACGCCGCCGGCGTTCGCGAGCACGTCCGGGAAGACCGACACCTCGCGTTCGGTGAGCACGTCGTCGGCGTTCGGTGTCAGCGGGCCGTTGGCCGCCTCGACTATCACGTCCGCCTGCACGTCCCGCGCGATGGCCTCGTCGATAGCGTTTTCCAGCGCTGCGGGCACGAGGAGGTCGACGTCCAGCGTCAGCAGGTCCTCGTTCGTGATCACTTCGACGCCGTCGTAGTCCACCACGTCGCCGGTCTCGGCTTTCCGGTCTTTGACCGCGCGGGTGTCGAGGCCGTCCGGGTCGTACACCGCGCCCGAGGAGTCCGAGACGGCGACGACGTCCATACCCAGGTCCTCCAGCAGTTTCGCCGCGACCGAACCCGCGTTGCCGTAGCCCTGGACCGCGACGGTCGCCCCCTCGACGTCCTTGTCGAGGTAGTCGAACGCCTCGCGGGCGGTGAGCATCACCGAGCGACCGGTCGCCTCGACGCGGCCGGCCGACCCGCCGCTGTCGGGCGCTTTGCCGGTGATGACGCCGGGTTCGGTCGTGTTCTCCAGCGTCTCGTAGGTGTCTTTGATCCAGTTCATTTCCCGGCGGCCGGTGTTGACGTCCGGCGCGGGGATGTCTTTGTCTTCGCCGATGAACGGCCGCAGCTCCGTCGCGAACGCGCGCGTGACCCGTTCGAGTTCGCCCGTCGAGTAGTCGGCCGGGTCGAGGGCGATCCCGCCCTTGCCGCCGCCGTAGGGGATGTCGACGACGGCGCACTTGTACACCATCCACCCCGAGAGGGCCATGACTTCCTCGCGGTCGACCTGCGTGTGATAGCGGATGCCGCCCTTGTAGGGGCCGCGCGCGCCGTTGAACTGCGAGCGGTAGGCCCGAAAGAGTTCGACTGATCCGTCGTCCATCTCGACGACGAGGTTCGTCTCGAGGACGCGCTCGGGGTGTTTGAGGCGCGCGAGGACGCCGGGGTCGACCTCGAGATACGCCGCCGCGTCGTCGACCTGCTCCTGGAGGCTCTCGAAGGGATTGACCGCGTCGGACATACAGCATCATCGGTCGGTACGGAGAAAAGAGTACTCCCCCGGGAGCGGTCACCGCTCGACTCGACGACGACGCGGTAACGCGTACTTACTCCGACTGACGCGACGGTCCTCGCCGCCGACGGCGCATTGGTCCCTTCGGTCAGGAGTCGCCGGCCCGACAGTCCCCCCGGTCAGGAGCTGTCGGCCCGCGCCCGTTCGAGGACGCGCTCGGCCTGTGCCACCAGCGGCGCGTCGACCATCTCGCCGTCGACGGCGAAGACGCCCCGTCCCTCCCGGTCGGCTTCGTCCCGGGCGGCCAGCACGCGCTCGGCCCACGCCACGCGCTCGGCGTCGGGCGTGAACGCCTCGTGGATCGGGTCGACCTGCGCCGGGTGGACCGCCAGCTTCCCGTCGTAGCCCAGCTGTCGCGCGAACGCGGCGTCCTCGCGGAGGCCGTCGGTGTCCTGGAAGTCGGTGTAGACGGTGTCGACGGCGTCGACGCCCGCCGCCCGCGCCGCGAGGACGACGTGCTCGCGGGCGTGGAGCACCTCAGTCCCCTCCGTCGTCCGGGTCGCGCCGATGTCGGCCGCCAGGTCCTCCGCGCCGAATAGCAGCGCGTCGGTCCGGTCGGCGGCCGCCACCGCCTCGGCGTGGAGAACGCCCGCGGCCGTCTCGACCAGCGCGAGCACCGGCGGGTCGGCGCCGCGTTCGCGAGCCAGCGCCGTCAGGTCGGTCACGTCGCCCGCCTCGCTCGCTTTCGGCACCACGAGCGCGTCCGGCCCCGCCCCGTCGAGGACGGCGTCGAGGTCCGCCGCGGCCCCGCGACCCGCCGGCCGCACGCGCACGCAGACTTCCGGGATGTCGTCCGTATCCCGCTCGGCCGCCTCGTCGAGCACCTCGTGGACGGCCGCGCGGGCCTCGGCTTTCCGGTCTGGGACGACTGCGTCTTCGAGGTCGAAGACGACCGTGTCGGCCCCCGAATCGAGTGCCTTCCGTAGCAGCTCGGGCTGGTCGCCCGGCGAGAACAGGACGCTCCGGCGTGCCATACGATAGCTCCGGCGGCGAGTCGTTTCAATGTGCTGGCGGCCACCGCTGCGACCGCTCGGCCGCCGCTGCGACCGCTCGGCCGCCGCGACCGCTCGGCCGCCGCGACCGCTTGGCCGCCGCGACCGCTCGGCCACGGGAGGCGCGGTTCGGTCACAGCCCCTCGCGACCGATCCGCTCGAACTCGTCGATCAGGTCCGCGTCGTCACCGAGCAGGCGTCGGGCGCGGCGTTCGAGGGTCGCGGCCCGGCGGACGACCCTCGCGTAGCCGTCGTGGTCGCGGCGGCGTTCGGCCGACGTCTCCCGCTCGAGGACCGCCAGTTTCGAGGCGGCGCTGAAGTAGTCGCCGAGCGTCTCGTAGGCGAGGACGGTCCGCTGGTGGTCGACGGCCGCGCGCAGGTCCTCGCGGTCGACCGGCTTGCAGAGGTAGTCGTCGAACGGCATCTCCAGCACGTCGAAGCCCGGGTCGACGGCCGTCACCATCACGACCCGTCCCTCGAACGCCCGCTCGTCGAGTTCCGCGAGCACCTCGTCGCCGGACATGTCGGGCATGTGGCGGTCGAGCAAGACGACGTCCACCGTCGACTCCGCGACTGCCGATAGCGCCGCGCGGCCGGTGTACACCGCCTCGACCTCGCAGTGGCCCTGTAGTCGGAGCGCGTAGGCGTCCGCCACCTCCTTCTCGTCGTCGACGACGAGCGCACGCACGTCCCCGACCCCGTCTCTCGACATGATGTAGCGTTCGCCCTTCTTCGCTCGACGCCCATAACTCCTTTCGGGTGTCGTCGGGTGGCCGCCTGCACGGTTCGGACACCGTCGTCTGTTCGGATCCGTGGTTGCCCGTCGTCTGTTCGCATCCGTGGCCGCCCGCGAGCGCCGGGTGAGCGGATCCGACGGACGCGATTCGGGACCGACCGTCGGAGGTATCTGCATAACTAGGGTATCCGGGCGCCCCGCGTCCGGATAGCTAGCCACGGGAGCCAGGGGAACGGCCGGCGTTCGTTCGGATATGTCCGCCCACCTCATCGCAGAGGAGCAGTCCCGCGCGGAAGATCAGTCACGCGTCGAAGAGCAGTCACACGCGGGGAAGCAGTCACGCCCCGAGACGCAGTCACGTCCAGCCGACCGCTCACGGCCGGTCGACCGCGCTCGGGACGGGGAGGACGACCCCTCCGCGTCGGACCTGTTTGACCTTCTCGGTGACGACTACACCCGTCGGGTGCTCGACGCGGTCGCCGAGCGGCCCCGCGGTGGTCGCGCGGTCGCGGAGGCGGCCGACGTCTCGCGAACGACGGCCTACCGCCGGCTCAACGACCTGCGCGACGCCGGGCTGGTCGCGACCGACATGACCGTCGACGAGGACGGCCACCACCGCGAGCGCTTCGAGGCGGTCATCGACGGCGTCGACGTCACGGTCGCGGACGACGAGATCGTCGTGACTATCGGCGTCGACGACTGCTAGTGGTGTCGTCGTCGAGCGGGACGCACCGCCACCGGCGTCGACGCGGTGACCACTGTTATATTCCCCCGCCCCGAACCGCGGTTCCGCGTAGCGGCCGCCGCTGCACGTGCGGCCCGCACCCGTGAACAGAGCATGACCGGACCCAGCCCCGTCCGCGGGCGCCCGCGCCCCAGGAACCAATGCCGACGGTAACCGCCTCCGCGAGCCTCGCGGTCGGCGCGGTGGCGCTGCTGGCGAGTGTCGTCTTCCTCGGCGTGATGGCGCGCCACCGCGAGGAACCGACCGCGCGACCGCTGCTCGCGCTCGCCGTCGCGCTGGTCGTCGGCGCCGGGGCCCACCTCGTCCTCGTCGAGTTCGCGCCCGTCCGGTCGCTGTTCGGGAGCGGGGTGTGGTCGACCGGGTTCGCGGACGGGCTCTGGCTGTTGCTGGCCTACGACCTCGGGGCGGTCGTGGCGCTGACGTGGTTCCTGTTCGCGCTCGGCTACACCGGTCGCGGCGGGTTCGAGACGCCCGTGGCGACCGGCGCTGTCGGCGCCCTCCTGCTCGCGCTCGTCGGCGCCAACGCCGGGTTCGCGGGACTCGCTGGCCCGCTCGGCGTCGGCGCGCGACCGCTCAACGTCGCCGTCGGCGTCGTGCTGGTGCTCGCGACGGCGCTGGCACTGATCGGCGCCTTTCTCGTGCTCACGGTCGCCGCCCGACACAGAGTCTTCCCGGCCGGACAGACCGCCGCCGTCCTCGGCGGGGTCGGCGTCGTGCTCGCGGTTCCCTTCGCCGCGACGACCGCCGACGCGCCCGCGACGACCCCGCTCGGGATCACGGCCGCGAGCGTCTGCTTTTCCGTCGCGGTCGTTCGCTATCGCCTCTTCGAGACGCTGCCGGTCGCGACCGTCGTGGGCCGCGACCGTGTCGGTGACGAGATCGCCGAGGGCGTCCTCGTCGTCGACGCCGAGAGGCGACTCCGGGACCTGAACCCCGCCGCGGAGACGCTGTTCGACATCGAACCGACGGCCGCGGTCGGGGACTCCCTCGAGCGGGTCGCGCCCGGGCTTCCGGACCCGGAGACGCTCGTCGACGGCGACCCCGTCGACGTCCGCGTCGGGTCGGGGGACGAGTCGAGCAGGGTCGCGTCGGTCGCTGCCGACCCCGTGACGGACGCGCAGGGCCGGCGCGTCGGGTACCTGCTCGTCTGTCGGGACGTGACCGCGCGGCGGGCCCGCGCACAGCGACTCGGCGTGCTCACGCAACTGGTCGCCGGCGTCACTCGCGACCGCATGCGCGCCGTCGCCGACGCGGCCGACGAGGCCGTCGCCGCCGAATCGTCACCTGACGAATCGCCCGGCGAAGGACCGTCCGGTGACAGATCGCCCGGCGAGGAACCACCGACGGTCGAGTCAGCCGCCGACCGCGCCTGGGAGACGAGCACGCGCCTCGCCGCGCTCGTCGCGCGCGTTCGCGACGTCGACCGCGCACTTGCGGACCGGGGCGACGCGAGCACTGATCCCGAACGGGCCGCGGGTGCGGACGCAGACGGGGAAGCCGCCAGCGGGGGCCCCGTGCGGGAGGAGGCCCGCACGGACGCCGGTCGGGCCGAGGGTGTCGACCTCGCGGCGGCGGTGTCGGGGCTCGCGGACCGCCGCGAGGCCGGCGACGTGACCGTCTCGGTCCCCGACGAGGTCCCGCCGGTCGCCGTCGACTCGGCGCTGCTCGAAGCGACGCTCGGGACACTTGTCGTCGGCGCCGCGAGCGGCGCCGGGTCGAGCGACGACCCTGACCCGGGTCCGGTCGAGGTGTCGGTCCGTCCGCCCGCGGACGGCGCTGTCGGGGTCGCGGTCACACCGCTTCCCGCGGGCGAGGCGGACGCGGTCGCCGCCCTCGCGCGGCGGGTCGCGCGACTCGCCGCCGACCGGACGGATCTGGCGGTCGAGACGCCCGCCCCGGAGACGGTCGCGCTCCGCGTGCCGGTCGTCGAGGACGGGCCGAGCGGGGGTGGTCGCGGATGAGTTCGTTGCTTGGGGTCGCGACTATCGACGCGGCGCTGGGGGTCACTGCGGTCGACGCGGCACTCGCGGTCGTCTTGCTCGCGCTCGCGACGATGGCTGCGGGAGCGCGTCCCCGTCCGGGCGCGACGGCGGCCACGGCCCTCTTTCTCGCGCTGGCCGCGGCGGTCGCGAGCGCCGGACTGGGTCGGATCGGTCTCGTTTCCGCGACCGACGCGCTGCGCGGCGCGTTCGCCGGCTGGCTGGCCGCCGTCCCGCTGTGGGCGGCGTTCGCGTTCGCCTACACCGCCAGGGGGCCGGCCGTGACGCGACGCCGCGCGGTCGCCGCCGGCGTCTACGCGGCCGCGACAGGGCTCGGGACCGAGGCCGTCGGCGCGCTCGACGGGACGCTCGCGCTGCTCGTTCAGGTCGCAGTCTCGGTTGCCCAGACGTCGCTCGTGGGTCTGGGCGTGTTCGGCGGGTTCCTCCTGCTGTACGCGGCGGCGGCCGGCGACCTGCCGCTCGGCGAGGCGGCCCTGCTCGCTGTGGGCGGCGTCGCGGCTTCGCTGGCGCTGTTTCCCCTCGCCGTCGCGCCGCCCGGGGCGACGTCGGTCCCGGCCGCGTTGACGGGAGCGCTCGCGGTGTCGGGGGGCGCGTTCGTCGCCGTGACTTTCAGGTATCGGCCGCTCTCGGGCGCGCCGGGCGCCGGCTATCTCGGCCGCGAGGCGTTCCTCGCGGAGACGCGCGAGGCGGTCGTCGTCACGGACCGCGAGGGCCGGATCGCTGACGCGAACGCGGCTGCCGAGCGACTGTTCGGGGCGCCGGCCTCGCGGGTCGCTGGCCGCTCGGTCGCGGACGTCGTCGGGGCGCTCCCCGACGGCGAGGGCACGGCGACGGTCGAGACGCAGGCCGGGCGCCGGACGGTCGACGTGAGCCGGTCGACGCTGGCGAGCGACGCGGGCGAGCCCATCGGCACCGCCTACCTGTTCAGGGACGTGACCGAGCGGACCCTCCAGCGCCAGCGGCTGGCGGTCCTCGAGCGCGTGTTGCGCCACAACTTGCGCAACGACCTCGACGCAATACGCGGGTTCGCGGAGGTCCTGGCTGAGGGCGACGCGGGGGGCGCCGACGCCGCTCGGCGGATCCGCGCGCTCGCGACCGACCTCGAAGCGCTCGGGGCGACGGTCGAACGCGCCGACCGCGTCACGACCCGCGCCGACCTGGACCACGACCGCGTCGACGTCGTGACCGTCGCCGACGCCGTCGCCGCCGACGCCCGCGGGGCCGCTCCCTGCCGCGTCGACGTCGCGGCCGGTGACGACGTCGGGCCGATCCGGACCGACCCCGTCGTCCTCCGGGCCGCGCTGGTCGAACTCGTCGAGAACGCCGTCGACCGCGCCGCCACGGCGGCGGACGCGGGGGGTGACGAGCGCAGCGATAGCTCCGACGGCACGGACGACCACCCGGCCGTCACCGTCACCGTCAGCGACGACAGCGACGGCGTCAGAGTCGCGGTCCGGAGTGACGGGCCGCCGGTGCCCGACCGCGAGCGGGCGGTCGTCCGTGACGGCGAGGAGACGCAACTCCGGCACGGGACGGGCGTCGGCCTCTGGCTCGCGTCCTGGGCGGCCACGCGACTCGGCGGCGCGGTCGACTTCGAGGCGACCGACGACGACGAGCGGATCGTCTTTCGAGTCCCGGATCGCCCGCCCGCCGACGAGGCGGCGTGAGCCCGGACCGACGCGTTTCGAGCCCGGACCGACGCGTTTCGAGTCCGGGATGACGCGTTCCGAGTCCGGGCCTGCGTGTTTCTGCCAGCGAAACGCGGCGTTCGGTCTTATCGGCCGTCCGGTCAAACCGTCGGGCGTACATGCAAGACACCTCCGACGTGGAGCGGTGTGGGCTCGGTATCCGCGGCGTGGCGATGGCGATCGATTCGGTCGTCTGGTTCGTCCTCCTGTTCGTCGCGGTGTACCTGATCGCCATCCCGACCGGGCAACTCGAGACCACACAGAACGGCGTCGACGCCGAACTCGAGGGGACCGCGGGCGCTCTCGGCCTTGCCCTCTGGCTCGCGCTGTCGATCGGGTATCACACGGTCTCGGAGTGGCGCTTCGGCGCCACCGTCGGCAAGTCGCTCGTCAAGATCCGGGTCGCCAGCGAGGACGGGTCGCCCGCCACGCTCCGGGCGGCACTCGTCCGGAACGTGGCCCGACTCGTCGACTGGCTCCCCCTCTTTTACCTGGTCGGGATCGTCGCGCTCGTCGTCTCCGACGGTCACCGCCGCCTGGGCGACCGCTGGGCCGACACGGTGGTCGTACGCTCGTGACTTCTCGACCGCTCCGTCCCGCCGGCCCTGTCACCGACCTCGACGGGACAAGACGTAAGTCGGTCCGCGTCGACACTCACGAAACGCGAGCATCGCTTCCGACCGCCGTTTCCCTCCAGGACCCATGCCCCCGCTCGACCGCAGGCGATTCCTGAAACTCGGTGTGGCAGCCACGGCCCTCTCGGTCGGCGGCTGTCTCGGCTCGACCGTCGACCCGTCCTACACTGACTGGGTCCCTCAGTCGGACGATGGGGTCGTCATCGGCTACATCGACTTCAGTCTGGCCGACCGGAGTTCCGCGATCGACCCGGTTCTGCCCGTGTTCCTCCCGTCGGAGGGCGAGTCGGACGAGACGCGGTACGTGCCCGACCTCTCGGACGTCGGCGGCGTCGACGACGCCCTGGTGCGGATCCCCTTCGACGTCGGCGGGCGGGTGATCGGGGCCGGCAGTATCGGGCTCGCCGCCGCGGGTCTGGGCTACCTCGTCGACCCGGAGCGGCCGGCGCTGGGCGTGACCGAGTTGCTGGTGGCCAACGGGTCGGTCGTCGGTATCGGCGACCTCGACGTCGACCGGGCCGACGAGAGCCTCCGGGCCGGGAACCCGGACCTCCCGCTCGAGGTCCCGTTCACTCCCGTCGGCGAGGAGGCCGCGTTCACCGTCTACGAGTCGAACCAGTCCGGCGAACAGGGGGCCGTCGCGCTCTCCGACTCGTCGGTCGTCGTCGGCGACACGCGGGCCGCGGTCCGGAAACTCGTCCGGGCCAGACACGGCGACGGTGACCGGGCGACCGAGGCGTCCGGGACCGTCGACTGGCTGGTCGACACCGCCGGCAGCGGCGACGTCGTCGTCGGCTGGCACGGCGACGTCGACCTCAGCGGGTACTTCTGGACACCTCCCGAGGAGCAGTCGGTGTCCGAGTTCGCCACCGACCAGGCGAGTCTCATGTCGTCGCTGACGCTGTCGCCCGGTGACGACGAGATCACGGCCGACCTCGCCATCGAAGACCCGTCGATGGCGGACGCCCGGCGGGACGGGCTGGCGTCGCGACTCGGCGACACGAGCACGGACACGTCGCTGTCGTTCGAGGGCGAGCGTCTCTCGGCGACCGGTACCTACACCGAGGCCGTCGTTGACGTCGATTTCTCCGAACGGCCCGCCGGGACCCTCACACCGACGCCCGGACTCACGGCGATCCCGACCAGCGCCGACCCGCCGCCGGAGATCGCTGATGCGGCCGACCCGTCCGCGTTCGAGTTCTCCTACAAGGAGGAGACGGACCGCGTCGGCGTCACGATCACGGAGGCCATCGACGCCGACGAACTCACGATCAGGGCCGTTCGGTCCGGGTACGAGGCCTCGACCACGACGCCGCAAGCGGAGCTGACGCTCTACACGTACGTCGACGGCGCCGGCGACGTGGTGGTCGTCTCGGTCACCGTCGACGGCGTCTCGGGAGAGGTCGTCCGTCGCGAGTTCCCCTGACTGCCGACCGGTTCGAGACACCTGCCACGAGAGCTGAGAGTTTCGGGCTGAGAGCTGAAAGTGTCGGGCCGGGAAGCGAGAGTATCCGGCGAGTCGTGGGACCCGTCCGGACGAGGGGTGGGGCCCGTCCGGACGTCGGCGACCACGCCGGAACCGCGGGGGAGACCGAGCGAACCAGACGACGGAGACGGTCTGCCGACAGACTCCGGCCGCGCGGCGGGACGAGATCGGTTCGAACCGTGTGGCGGGGAGGGTGGTTCGAACCGTGTGGTGGGGCGGGGTTCGTCGGCGCCGCGCGGCGTTTCTCCGTCCGCGCGCCGGGGGAAAAGATCCCGTTGCAGTGTTTCTCCGCCAGCAACGGGGCCACCAGGTCTACGAGAGTCACACGCGCGTTCGAACACCATGACGGACGGACACGCGCGGGCGTCGTGTCGGGAGCGGTCTTCCCCGATCGAGCGACCGCTCGCGTCCACGGACAGTCCGGTCCGCGCCGGCGCGGTTCCCTGTCCTGTGTTCACAGCCGCACACGTCGCTCAGGGCCCGAGATATCCCCACGCCTGCAGGCGGTCGCCGTCCCCGTCGATCCAGCGTTCGCCGATGTCGTCGCGGTAGTACATGTTCGGCATCACGATGTCGTCGATCCGGCCGTAGGCCTGCTCGCGGGCGGCCCCCATCGTCTCGCCTTTCCCGGTGACGACCAGCGGCATCCCGTTCTCGCCGGCGGCGCGCCACTGCCCGTCGACCCGTTTGGCGTCCTCGATGTGCACCCCCTCGCGGCTCTCGGTCTCGAACACGACGGCGGCGTTTCGCGAACTCTCGTCGTAGGTCTTCGCGTCGTCGAACGGAAAGGGCGGGAGGACGACCCGGACGCCCACCTGATAGCCACGATGGACGTCCAGTTCGGGGTCGTTCCCGTGAGCGAGGTCGTAGAAGAACTGCCCGGTGTCCGACTCGAAGGACTCCTCCTGGAGCGCGATGGTGGGATAGCCAAAGCGGGGCGTGAACTCCAGCGGGTAGATCCCGCTCTCGTTGACGATGCAGTTCAGGTCGATACTGCCGACGTACCCCTCGTCGGCGAGCCACCCCTCCAGTTTGCCGAACGTCTCCTGGAACAGTCTGTTCCTCCCCGCCCAGAACATCGAGGTCCCCATCTCGCCGGTCGACGGGCCGATGTTGCCCGGGAACAGTTTCTTGTGCTCGAAGTTGAAGTTGACCTGGTCGACGAACTCGTTCCCGTCGAAAAAACCACAGATCGCGACCTCGACGCCCTCGATTTTCCGCTGGAGCTGGAACCCCTTCATGCGGTGGCCCCATGCCTTCTTGTAGGCCTGCAGGACGTCGACGACGTCGCTGCCGTCGTCCTCGTTGCCGACGTACAACAGGCGCTTGACGTTCTGGACCTCGCCGAGCGGCTTGATCACGTAGGGGGCCGGGTTCTCCCGGACGTGCTGGATCCCGGCGTCGAAGTCGCGGAAGACGTGGTGTTCGACCGTGGTGACGCCGTGGTCTTCGAGCACCTCCATCGCGTAGCCGCGGTCGTCCTCGAGTCGGTCGGTGTTCGGAGTCCCGCCGACGACCGCCGTCCCGCGCTCGCGGAGGTCCCGGGCGAATTCGCCCGTCCCGATCTCCGAGCCGACCCAGATATCGTCGAAGACGACGACGTCGGCCCACTCGACCTCGGCCTCCCAGTCGTCGGTCTTGGGGACGAACCCGTCGCCGATTTCGCGGTCGTGCTCGGCCTCGATGTAGTATTTCACGTCGTGACCTTCGCGGTGGACCTGCCACGCGAGGTCGGTTATCAGCGCGGCGTCGAGCGAACAGAAGAGAAAGCGTTTAGAGTTCACACCGATCCGTTGGCGTGGCTGCCTGAAATAGGTGGACCTCGGAGGCCAAGAGGGGAGTGATCGCGAACTGCGATGGCGGAACACCGGGCCGGTGGCCGCGGTTTTTTCCCGCCGCTTTCCGAACGGTCGTCGGCTTCCCGACCGCGTTCGCACTCGCGAGCGGGTACGCCTTTCTCGCGGCCGGCGCCGTCGCCGTCGGACTGGGCGAACCCGCGCGGACGACACCACCGCCGACGGACCTGGGCACTGTCGAGACGACGGCCGGGATCGCGCAACTGCCCGGCGCGCACCGCGGCTCCGACGGCGATTGACCGGGGCCGAACGCCGCTCGGGGTCGGACGGTCAGTCGTCGGCGTGGATCGACACTTCCTCCCACCCGTCGCGGACGTCGTCTTTCGAGATGTCCAGGTCGTGTTTCTCCTCGCCGTGGGTGCGGACGATGCCGATGAGTTCGTCGTCGTCTTCGGACTGTACCTCGAACGCGCAAGCGCTGCAGGCGAACTGGTGTGCCATCTGTTATCGCTCCGCTCGGACGGACTCGCGTCAGCGTGCTAACCGTTCTGTCCACGTGGTTGCGGGATGAGCTATCGGATGGTTGCCGGTTGGGCGCTCGGATGGTTGCCGGATGCCCGGTCGGCGCGTTCCGGCGAGATAGATGGGTTCCGACAGCGTTGTATCCGCCGGCCCGGATCGCTCGTGCGTGTCGCTGGTCTCGATCTTCGCGTCGGCGATCCTCCCGGTGTTCGCGCTCGCGTTCGTCGGTTTTCTGCTCGGGCAGTGGAAAGGCGTCGATGTCGGGCCGCTGAACACCGTTGCCGTCTACGTTCTCGCGCCGGCGCTGGCGTTCGACAGCCTCGCCACCTCGCCGCTGGCCGGGGAGACGCTCGCCCGCATCGCCGTCGGCGTCGCCGTCTTCACGCTCCTGATGGCCGCCGTCGCCGAGGTGGCGGGCCGGGCGCTCGACGTCGAGGAACCACTGCTGTCGGCGCTCGTCCTCGTCAGCATCTCCCCGAACTCCGGCAACTACGGCATCCCGCTCTCGGAGTTCGCCTTCGGCGCGACCGGTCGCTCGACCGCGGTCGTGTTCATGACCGCTCAGGGTGTGTTGATCTACACCGTCGGCGTCTACATCGCCGCGCGTTCGGGCGCCGGTTCGTGGACCGAGGGCGTGCGCCGCGTGTTCGCCGTGCCGCTGATCTACGCGGTCGCCGCCGCCCTCGCCGCGCGGGCGCTCGACCTCGTTCCGCCCGTCGACGGGACGGCGATGACGACCGTCGGCCTCGTGGGCGACTCAGCCATCCCGGTCATGCTCCTGATCCTCGGGATCGAGGTGGCCGGCAGCGACTACACCGTGGCGCTCCGGGAGGTCGGCGCGGCCACGCTCCTGAAGATGGGCGTCGCACCGCTGGTCGGTGTCGCCGTCGCGCTCGCCGTCGGCTTCGGCGACGACACCGTCACCAGCGTGTTCGTCCTCGAAGCGGCCGCGCCCGCGGCGGTGACGCCGCTCATCCTCCTCATCGAGTTCGGCGACGACTCGCCGGTCGCGGGCACGACCGTCTCAGAGTACGCCAGCACGGTCGTCCTCGCGACGATGCTCGTCAGCGTCCCCGTGATGACGCTCCTCATCTCGCTGTTGCAGGGCGGGTTGCTGTAGCCGTTCGGCCGCTGCGGACGAACTCGCCACTCTCCAGAAACAGTCCGGTCGCTCGGGCGGTTCCCCGACGTGTCTCCCCCGCCGACTGGCGGTGTCCGACTTCTTCGCGGTCAGCGCCGTCGCTCGCGCCGCCGTCTCGTCCGACCGTCGTCGTGGACGTACTCGAGCGCCCGGACCCGCGCCGCGGCCGCACGCTCGCCTTTCTCCGAGAGTATCTCCCGGAACCTGGTCGGGGTCATGTTGCGTGGTACCATACACCACTATCGGCGATAAGTGTTTCGCTCGGTGAACGAGCGTGGACAGCGGTGGCGCTCGGCGGTCGATAGCAGGCGTCACAGGGGGAGAATCCGGCAGACGGCGCGGGCTCAGTCTGCGAGCGCTTCCTCGGATCCCGTGGCGGCCCCCGGGTCCTGAATCCAGAGGTCGCCGAACAGGTCGTCCTGTGCGAGGCGGACCTGGCCGCGGTGGGCGAGAAAGAGCAGGCCGAGGAACGTCTGGACGCGGCTCCCGCCCGACTCCTCGATCTCGCGGTAGAGCACCTCCTCGCGGCCCTTGTCGTACTGCTCGCGCAGGGCGGTGTAGACGTCGTCGATGACCGTCTCGATGTCCTCGTTGTGGGTCTTGCCTGTGACTTCGGCGGCGGTCGGTTCGTCGTCCAGTCGCAGGTCGTCGCCGCTGTGGTAGTCGAGCTGCTGGGTGCCCCGCTGGAACCCCTTCGGCGACTCCGTGGTGTCGTACTCGCGGGATTCTTTCCACCAGTTGTCCCGCTCCGCCTCTCTGAGGTCGCGGACGAGTTCGTCGAGCGTCTGGGGCATCCCGCGGGCGCGCCGGCGTTCGAGTCGCCGGTCCATCTCCGACTCCAGCGCCGCGAACGGGTCGGGCCCACCGACGGGTTCCTCGTCCATCCCCTGTTCCCAGGGCTGGTCCCACGGCTCTTCGTCTTCCTCGTCGTCGTCCTCCAGCATCGCGTCGCCTTTCATCCGCAGGAGGACGCTCGCGTAAAACAGCGCACGCCCCGAGGTGCGCAGGTCCCGCTCGTCGAGGGCATCGAGGAACTTGTCCGTCACCGCGACGATGTCGATGTCCCACGGGTCGATCTCTCCTTCCTCCGCCAGGCCGACCAGTACCTCGACCGGTTCGACGTCCTCGTCGTCGTCGCCGTCGCCGTCGGTACCGTCTACGACCACGTCCGCGTCCTCGTCGTGGCCGTTCTTCGCGACCGGGACGCCCGCGTCGTCGAGGCTCGTCTCGGGGTCGGTCGAATCCTCGTCGTCGCCGCTCCCGAACAGGTCGCTCGCGTCGTCTCCGCCCGGCGCCTCGCGGTCCTCGTGGCCGGCGATATCGAGGGGGATGTCGTCGCCGCCGTCGGTCGCCGCCCGCGTCTCGTCTGACTCTTCAGTCATCCGCCGGCACACCTCCCGCGCTCAGGTCTATGCCAGTCACGGCGCTGACGTTGTCGTCCTGCATCGTCACGCCGATGGCCCGCTCGGAGCGTTCGAGCATGGCCGAGCGGTGGGAGACGACGACGAACTGCGCCTTCCCGGCGAGTTCGTCGACCATCTCGCCCACCAGGTCGGCGTTGGCCGCGTCGAGGAAGGCGTCCACCTCGTCGAGCGCGTAGAAGGGTGCGGGGTTGTGGCGCTGAATCGCGAAGATGAACGCGAGCGCGGTCAGGGACTTCTCGCCGCCGCTCATCGCGTTGAGCCGCTGGATCGGCTTGTCGCCCGGCTGGGCCTTCATCGTCAGCCCGCCGTCGAACGGGTCCTCGTCGTTCTCGAGGTGGAGCGTGCCGGTCCCGTTCGAGAGGCGCTCGAAGATATCGCGGAACTGCTCGTTGATCGCGTCGTAGGACTTCATGAACGTCTGCTTCTTGTTCTGCTCGTAGGTGTCGATCCGGTCGCGGATCCCCTTGGCCTCCTCGACCAGCGTCCCCTTCTTGTCTTCCAGGTCGGCCAGGTCGTCGGCCACGCTGTCGTACTCGTCGATGGCGCGCATGTTCACGGGCTCGAGCGCCGCCATCTCGCCCTCGAGTCGTTCGATCTCCGCCTCGACCTCGTCGTGGTCGGGGATCTCCTCGGGGTCGTAGTCGCCGACCGCCGCCTCGAGTTCGTCGACCTCCCACTCCAGTCGCTCGCGCTCGTCGGTCAGGCTCTCGAGGTCGCGCTCCACGTCGCCGACCGACTCGGCCTTCTCGTCGCGCTCGCGCCGGGCCTCCTTGAGGTCGGTCTTCAGGTCCTCGCGTTCGTCTTTCAGCTCCGCGAGTTCGGACTCGAGTTCCGCGACGGCCTCGCGTTTCTCCTCGAGGACCGCCTCCTTCTCCGAGATATTCTCCTCGAACTCCGCGATGCGCTCTTCTTTCTCGGCCTTGCGATTTTGCGCCGTCTCGATTTTCTCGTGGAGTTCCTCGATGGCGTCCTCGGCGTACTCCTTCTCCAGCTGGAACTCGTTGAGCTTCGCGTCGATGTCGTCGACGTCGCCCTCGAGGTCGTCGATGGTCGCCGTGATCTCGTCGGCGCGACTCGTCAGCTTCGGCAGTTCCGAGTCCTCGACCTCGCTCTCGAGTTCGTCGATCTCGGCCTGCAACTCCTCGATCGCGGCCGTCTTCTCGTCGATCTCCGCCTCGATCTCGTCCATCTCCGCCGAGACCTCGTCGCGCTCGTCCTCGATCTCGGAGAGGCGTTCGGTCAGCGAGTCGATCTTCTCTTCGACCTCCGCGCGCTCGCTCTCGCGGCGCTCGATCTCCGTCTCGATGTCCCGGACCTGCTCGGTGGCGGCCGACTCCTTGTCGCGGGCGTCGTCGAGGCGGTCCTCGACGTCCCGGAGGTCCTCTCGGATCGACTGCCGTTCGTCCTCGAGGTCGTTTATCGTCGCCGCGATCCGCTCTAGCTGGCCCTGGCCGCCCGAGAAGGAGTAGCGGGTCCCCTTCGAGGAGCCGCCGGTCATCGCGCCCGACTTCTCCACGAGGTCGCCCTCGAGCGTGACCATCCGGAACTCGCCCATGAACTCGCGGGCGGTGTCCATGTCGTCGACGACGAGCGTGTCACCCAGCACGTACGAGAACACGCCCGCGTAGTCCGGGTCGAAGTCCACGAGATTGTAGGCGAAATCCACCACGCCCGGATCGCTCGGCGCCGACGGGAGCGAGCGGTTCTGCATCTCCGTGATCGGGAGGAAGGTCGCCCGGCCGGCGTTTCGCGATTTGAGGTAGTCGATGCAGCGTTGCCCAGTTCTATCGTCGTCGACGACGACGTGCGCGAGTCGTCCGCCCGCGGCCGTCTCGCAGGCGACCGCGTACTCGGCGTCGACGCCGCCGAGCTGCCCGACGGTGCCGTGGACGCTGTCGATGCCCGCGTTCAGGATGGTCGTCACCGCGCGGCCGTACGAGGAGTCGCCGTCCTGGCCCGCCTTCGCCTCGAGTTCGGCGTACTCCTGCTGTTTGGCCGTGAGTTCGTCCTCGATCTCGTCGAGGTCGGACTGCAACTCACGGCGCTCGGCTTTCAGGTCGTCGACCACCTCGGAGATGGTCGCGCGATTTTTCTCGGCCTTGTCGAGTTCGCCCTCCAGATCGGAGATTTCGGCTTCGATCTCCGGGATCCGCTCTTCGAGCTCTTCGATCTCGCTTTCGGTCTCGCGTTGCTCGTTCGACCGGCGACGGGCCTCGTCGAGCAGGCGGTCCTGCTCGCGCTGGCAGTCGTTCTTCTCGGCTTTCAGCTCCTCCAGCGCGGCCCGTTTCTCGTCGAGTTCGGCCTTGACTTCCTCGAACTGCTCGCCGATCTCGTCGATCTCTTCCTCGACCGCCGCGAGTTCGGCTTCCTTCTCCTGAATGTCGGCCTTGATCGAGGACTTGGCGACTTTCTGCTCGCGGATGTCGCTCTCGAGTTCGTCGATGGTCTCCTGCTTGCGGTCGATTTCGACGAACGCCTGGCGGCGCTCGTTCTCGGCGTCCTCGGCGGCCTCCTCGGCGTTTGCGATCTTGTCTTCGAGCCGCGAGATGTCGCCTTTGACCTCCTCCATCTCGCGTTTGATGGCGAGCTGTTCGTCCTCGCCCTTGCGTTCGATCTCGGCGTTGAGCTCGTCGAGTTCGTCCTCGAGACGGACCACGCGCCCCTCGCGTTCGTCGAGTTCGGCCTGCAGGTCCGCGAGTTCCGCTTCGAGGTCCGCGATGTCGTCCTCGACGGTCGCCAGATCGTCGCGCTTGTCCTCGAGTTCCGCTGCCTTGCGGTAGCTCTCGTACTCGTCTTTCTCCTCGCGCAGGTCCTGGTACTGGAGGGCGGTCTCGCGTTCGTCTTCGAGCTGTTCGAGGCGGTCGCTTTTCTCCTCGATGCGGAGTTCGGCCTCCTCGATGCGCTCTTCGACGACGTCGAGTTCCTCGAAGGCGGCCTCTTTCTTCTGGTCGAACTCGGCGACGCCGGCGATCTCGTCGATGATCTCGCGGCGGGCGGCCGGCGTCATGTTGATGATCTCGGTCACGTCGCCCTGCATGACGACGTTGTACCCCTCGGGGGTGACCCCCGCCTGGGCGAGCAGATCCTTGATATCGGAGAGGTTGACCGAGCGGCCGTTGATGTAGTAGTAGGAGTAGTAGTTGTCGTCGGTCTCTTTGACGCGGCGCTTGATGGAGATCTCGTCGACGTCGCCGACCTTCTCGGTGCCGGCGGCGGAGACGACCTGCGAGCGCTCGAGCGTGCTGTCGTCGTTGGCGAAGATGACCTCGACGCTGGCCTCGCGCTCGCCCTCGAAGGACTCGCCTTCCTGGTGGCTGGGGTTGTAGATGAGGTCGGTGAGCTTCTCGGCGCGGATGCCCGACGTGCGCGCCAGTCCCAGGGCGAAGAGGACGGCGTCGATGATGTTGGACTTGCCCGAACCGTTCGGGCCGCTGACAGTGGTAAAGTCCTCGTAGAACGGGATCCGGGTCTTCCGGCCGAAACTCTTGAAGTTGTCGAGGACGAGTTCTTTGATGTGCATGGTCCTCGGAGAGACCGCCCTACGCGACGATGATGTCGCTCTGGCCGGTCTCCGTGCTATCCTCCCCGTCGTCTTCCTCCGTGTTAGTAGTGTCGGCCTGCGCTTCGTCTGGAGATACCGAACTGTTCGGCTCTTCCGGAACGAAGCCCAGATCCTCGTCGACGGCGGTTTCCAGTTCTCGCAGGCGGACCTTACACTCGACGAGTTCGTCGGTCAGGCCTTCGACGGACGCCTCGAGTTCCTTGACGCGTGATTCGAGTTCCTCGACTCGGTTGCCGCACATACCTCCATGACGGTCGTCCCCCGACATAAACGTACGTCAGACATTCACATCGATCCTGACAGGTGTCGAGCGCCTGGTGGGTTTCACGCGACAGTGTCGGGTCCGGTGGGTCGGTGTTCCCGGTCGGCGCTCGCGAGCGGGGCCGCCAGAACTGGACAGGTGTCCGATCTAGACAGTTTTAGCCTACACTTATTTCACTGGGGGAGATGGTTCAGGGTATGCGACACAGAGTAGCGGTGGTGGCTGTCGTGGCGCTGGTCGTCCTCGCGGGCTGTTCGGGCGGGGGCGGGTCGTCCACGGCCACCGAGGGGGAACCGACACCGACCAACACGCCGGTCGAACCGAAGGAGACGCCGATCCCGACGACGTCAGCAGACACCCCGGCCGACGGGGGGTCGACGCCGACTGACGCCCCGAGCGGGAGCACGCCGACGGCGTCACCGGGTGATAGCCCGACTGCGACGCCCGTTCCGGACGACACGCCGACGGCGACGCCGGTCGAGGCGAGTCCGACGGCCACGCCCGTGCCGGACGACACGCCGACGGCGACGCCCGCGTCCGACGACACGCCGACTGCGACGCCGGCCGGGAGCACCGGCGGGCCGCCCGGCTACGACGACGGCGAGTTCTTCAACCGCACGCGCTTCGGGCAGGCCTACCTCCAGCACATCGCGGAGGGGCCGGTCGCGTTCAACATGACGCTGCGCAACAGTACCGCGGACGCGTCGCAGAACATCCAGTTCTCGATCGTGAACGACACGGAGGAGACGCTCATCACGTTCAACAACCTGGACCAGTCGGGGACGCTGACGTACTTCGTCCAGGACGGGACCGACGCGTATCGGAACACGACGTCCGGCGAGACCCAGTACGCGCAGGGGAACGACAACGGCATCGAGTTCGGCGCCGGGTTCCTGCAGATCTTCGCCGTCTTCCCGAGCTTGTACTTCTCGGCGATGGAGTGGGACCAGACCGACACCCGGACACTCGACGGCGACACCTACTACGTGTACGAGTCGAACTCGCTGAACCAGACGGCGTTCGAGGAAAGCGACTGGGAGACCGACGGGAGTCTCGAGACCGCCAGCGGCCGCATCGTGATGCGCTCGGACGGTCTCGTTCGCGACGGGTCGGTCACGCTCTCGGGGACGACCGAGTCCGGGACCGAGGTCGACGTCGAAATCTCGATGTCGATGCGAGACGACCCGGGAATCTCGGTCGAAAAGCCGGACTGGTTCGACGAGTCCGAGGCATCGAGTTCGGAATAAACCGACGCGTTCGGCCGGCCAGCGCTACGGACGGCGGCCCGAATCGTCAGGTTACAGTACATTTATTTTCGCGGGATAGAAACGGGCGGCTGTATGCGACATCGTCTTGCCGTCGCTGCAGTTGTCGCGCTGGTCGTCCTCGCGGGCTGTTCCGTGGGCGGTGGGTCGTCCACGCCGACCGAGGGGGAATCGACACCGACCGAGACACCGGGCGACGCCGCGCCGACGCCGACCGAGAGGGGGTCGACACCGAACGACAGTGAGACACCGACGGCGACGCCGGGATCCGGGACACCGACGGCTACGCCGGGGTCCGGAATGCCGACGGCTACGCCGGAATCGGGGGCCACGCCGGCCGACGGCGGAACGCCGAGCGGCGACCTTCAGCCGGTGTCGGCGATGGAGTCGCTGCCAGCGGGCGTGACCGCGGAGAAAGTGACGAACGTCAGCGCGCTGTTCGACGTCGAGTCGGGCGCGTTCGCCGACTCCGGGTTCGAGTACGACATGCGGCTCTACAACACGACGCGCCCGGACGTCAGGTTCCACATCGCTAACGACACGGAGGCGACTTTCCTGAACGCGAGCGTACCGGCGATGGACCTCAGTGAACAGTACTACCTCGGCCCGACGGAGGTGGGCGTCCACAACACCTCGACCGGTGCGGTCGCCTACGGGAAGGGGCCGACGCCGGTCCGCACGTCGGCTGGATTCGCTGCGGTGATCTTCGCGCTCTTCCCGCAGGGGTACGTCGGCTCGCTGGAGTGGGAGGCCGAGGGCGTCTACACGACCGACAGCGGTGAGCAGCGACTCGTCCTCGAGTCCGCGGGCCGGAACGAGACCGCCAGCGAGGGGATCTTCGCGCCCTCGCTGGTCGCGGAGGGCGAGCAGTTCCGGAGCGCGTCCGGCCGCATCGAGGTGACCGCGAGCGGGGTCGTCCGCTACGGCAACGTCAGCGCGACGGTCGAACGGGGCGGCGAGACCTACACCAAGGGACTGGAGTTCACGATCGGCCCGTACGGCGCCGAGTCGATCCCGAAACCCGACTGGCTGGAGGCCGTGCCGGAGCCGACTCTCTCGGTCGAGTCGAGCGACCGACTGCTCGCCTACGAGTACGCGGGCGACCGGCCGCTCCCGGCGGGGTCGAACCTCACCGTCGGCTCCGGCGGGTTCGGCTCGGCGGCGTCGACGAACGTCACCCTCTCCGAGTCCGTCTCGCCCGGCGAGACGGTGTACGTCTACAGGACCGGTTCCGGCGCCGACGTGAGTTACGCCGCGTCGGTCGGGCAGCGACCGACGCTGCCCGACGACGCGACGGCGTTCTCCGGAGAGGTAACGATCACCGTCCGCGTCGGCGACTACGACCTCGCCGTTGGGACGCAGGTCGGCGCGTAGCGACCGCCCGAAGCTCCAGTTTTTCCGCCGGCCGACGAGGACGCGGGCACGGCCGGTCGTTAGCCTTTAGCCCCGCGGTACCGAACCGCGGGTAATGACCGCGCAAGCCGTCGCGAGCGAGGAACTCGCGACCGTCATCGGGCTGGAGGTCCACGTCCAGCTCGAGACGGACACGAAGATCTTCTGTGGCTGTTCGACCGACCCCTCCGAGGAGCCCAACACGAACACATGCCCCGTCTGCCTGGGTCTGCCCGGCGCGCTCCCGGTCGTCAACGAGGGCGCCGTCGAGGCGGCCGTCAAGATCGGCAAGGCCATCGACGCCGACATCCCCGAAGAGACGACCTTCCACCGGAAGAACTACTACTACCCAGACCTGCCGAAGAACTTCCAGATCACCCAGTACGACGCCCCGATCTGCCAGGAGGGCGAACTGGAGTTCTCCGTCGAGGGCGAGCGGCGCTCGGTCTCGATCCGCCGGGCGCATCTCGAAGAGGACCCCGGCAGTCTCCAGCACAGGGGCGGCTCCATCGACACCGCCGACTACACGCTGGTCGACTACAACCGCGCGGGCACGCCCCTGATGGAGATCGTCACGAAACCCGACTTCCGGTCGCCGGGCGAAGTGCGCGCCTTCCTCGCGAAACTCACCGAGGTGCTCGAATACCTGGGCGTGTTCGACGCCACCCGCGACGGGTCGTTGCGCGTGGACGCCAACCTCTCGATCGTCGACATGAGCGACGTGGACGCCGACGAGATAGACGAGTCGGTGCTCGAGGACGCCGACCCGAACCGCACCGAGGTCAAGAACATCTCCAGTCACAAGGGCGCGGAGAAAGCCCTCGCGTACGAGGAGACGCGACAGAAAAACGCCATCGAGCGCGGCCGCGCGGTCGAGCAGGAGACCCGCCACTGGGACGAATCGAAGGGCGTCACGCTCTCGATGCGGTCGAAAGAAGAGGAGAAGGATTACCGGTACTTCCGCGAGGCCGACCTCCCGCCGCTGCAGGTCAGCGACTGGAAGGCGAAACTCGACATTCCGGAACTCCCGGACGCCCGGCGCGAGCGCTTCCAGGCCGAGTACGGTCTCAACGAGGAGGCCGCGGACAAACTCACGAGCACGAAGGAGGTCGCCGATTTCTTCGAGGACGTGGCCGAGCAGTTCGACCCGGACCTGGCCGCGACGTGGGTCGCCGACGAACTGCTGGGCGAGTTGAACTACCGCGACATGCAGATCACGGACGTGGCCGACCGCTTCGACGAGATCGAGCGGCTCGTCGAACTCGTCGCGACCGACGAGATCACGACGAAGAACGCCCGCGAGACCGTCCTCCGGGGAATGCTCGACGACGGCGACTCGCCCGACGAGATCGTCGAGCGCGAAGGGCTCGGCAAGACGAGCGGCGACGAGGTCCAGCAGGCCGTCGCAGAAGCCATCGAGGAGAACCCCGACGCCGTCGAGGACTATCATAGCGGCGACGACGGTGCGATAAACTTCCTGGTCGGCCAGGTGATGCAGAAGACTGGGGGATCGGCTGACCCCGGTGACGTGAATCAGCTGTTGCGCGACGAACTGGACGGGTAGGAGTCACGGCGGTTCTCGGATTTTCACGACGAAATGAGAGCTGTCAGCGGGGAGCGGAGGACCGTCAGCGGGGAGCGAAGGACCGTCAGCGGGGAAGTCGAGAGGGGGAGAGCGGTCAGTCGGTCGTCACGGGCGTTCCGGCGGGCTGGTCCGCGGACTGCGGGTCGGTCCAGCGCGTCCAGACGACCAGGAACGCTGGGATGACGACCAGCGCGGTCACGAGCGAGAGGACCAGGGAGAGAGCGACGAGGATACCCATGTTCCGGAACTGGGTGAACGTCGCGAGCGAGAGGCTGCCGAAGGCGCCGACGGTGGTGGCGGTGCTGCCGAGCAAGGCGCCGCCGGTGCCCGTGACAGTCCGGTGGAGGGCCGCGCCGGGCGAGTGGTCGGCGAGTTCCTCGACGTATCGGTGGGTGACGTGGATGCTGTAGTCGATGCCGAGGCCGACGGCGAGACTCACCATGAGGGCGGTAAAGAGCGTCAGCGGGACCCCGAGCAGTGCCATCGCGCCGAAGACGTAGGTCAGCACGAACACGACGGCCAGTCCGGTGACCACGCCGAGCGTGGCGCTGCCGTGCATGAGCCTGAAGACGACGGCGAGCAGGAGGCCGACGGCCGCGAGCGCGACGGCGAGGGTCACGAAGATGTTGTTGCGGATCTCGCGAACCTCGGCCTGCGCGACGACCGCCTCACCGGTGGCGGTCGCGGTGACGCTCGTCTCGGCGGTGTCGCCTTCACCTTCGCCGGCGCGCTCGGCGAGGGCGGCCGCGTCGGTCGCGACCGCGGTCTGGTCGTCGTAGCCGGCGCTCCCTCGCATCGGGACGACGACGCGGACGGACTCGTAGGCGCCGCCGGTCCGCTCGATCACCTGGCCGGCAGTGTCGGGGGCGGCCGCGAACAGCGCGTCGTAGACGGCGGTGACGTTCGACTCGGGGACGCCGTCGTCGTCGGTGTCGGCGCGGTCGAGGGTCGCGCGGAGGTCGGGGTCGGTCGCGGCGGTGGCGTGCAGGACGGTCAGTGGCGTCTGGACCGGGACGCTCCCGTCGGCGCGGCGGTAGGCTATCTCGGCGTTCCGGAGTCGGTCGGTCGCCTCACCCACCCCGTGTAACACCGCTGGGTCGGTCACGTCGCCGCGAACGAGGACCTGGACGGGCAACTGGTCGCTGCTCGACCGGTAGGTGTCCCGGACGTAGGAGCTGTGCTCGGCGTAGGGGTAATCCTGTGCGCCCAGCGGTTCGGGGAGGTCCTGTTTCCACTCGGCGGGTTCTTCGATGGGGGTGTAGGGTTTCGAGTCGAGCGTCGTGACGCTGTAGGCGCCGACGGCACTGGTCAGGAGCGCGAAGACGATGATCGCTCGCGGGGCGCGCCGGGCGGCGCGGGTGCCCAGCGAGAGGAGGCGGCTCGTCCGCCCGCCGACGCCGAAGGCCTCGCGGGTCCGGTCGCGGCCGAGCCGGCCTTCGAGGAAGTCGTCGATCTCGACTTTGAGCGCGGGGACGAGCGTGACGAAGACGACGAGCGCGGCGACGATGCCGAGGCTGGTCGCGAGCGCGAGACTGCGGATGGTCGACAGCGAGTTCGTCAGGTTCGAGAGGAAGCCGATGGCGGTCGTCAGCGTCACGAGCACCAGCGCGGTGCCGACCGAGCGGACGGCCGCGCGCATCGCCGGGCGGATCTCGTCGGCTTCTCCGTCGGCGCCCCGCTGCTCGCGGTAGCGCATGAAGACGTGGATGCCGTAGTCGATCGAGAGGCCGACGATGAGGATCGGCGCGACGATGCTGGCCTGGGTGAAGGGGACGCCGAGCCAGCCGACGAGCCCGAGCATCCAGACCAGCGTCAGCACGACGCCGGCGAAGCCGACCAGCACGTCGACGAGGTCGCGGTAGGCGACCGCCAGGACGAACAGGACGAACACGAGCGCCACCGGCCCGACGAGTTCGAGCGTGTCGCCGATCAGCTTCGACTGGACGTCGGACATGGCGGGCCCGCTCAGCATGAAGTACTCGGCGCTCGCGTCGGTCTCGGCGTCGGCTTCGGCGACGGCTGCGGCGTCGGACAGCGCCGCCTGTGCGACGGGGACCGCGCCGCGGCGAGCGGCGGTGCCGTCGGACTCGAACCGGAATGCGATCCGGCGGCTCTCGGCGGTCGCCGTTCCGGGCTCGGAGGAGGCCGGCAGCAGTCTCGAGGCGGTCGTGTCGTCGGCGAGGACCTGTTCGACGGCGCGGCGCACCTCCGCCGACTCGGCGGCGGCGAGCGCGTCGGTCTGTGCGGCGAGCGTCGCCGCCTCACCGTCGGTGAGGCGTCGGGCGACGAGGTTCGACACGCCGACGACGCCGCGGCGGTCGGCGAGTTTCCCGGCCACCGTCTCGTTGTCGAGGGCGCGTTGCTGGTAGCGAAGGGAAGCGAGTAGCGACGGCTTCGAGAGGACGTTGCCGTCGGTGTCACGAACGTACACCGAGACGACGGTCCGGTTCTCGGCGCCGACGTCGTAGTTGGCCCGGACGTACTCGCTGGCGTTGGCGGCCGACGAGTCCGCGGCGAGTTCGCCCTGGTCGCCGTCGGAGATGGCGGTGATACCGCTGCCGACGGCGACCGTCGCGAGTAGCATGACGACGATAATTAGCGTGCTGTGCTCCGTCACGAACGCGGGGATCCGCGCGAGTGGATTACTGTCTCTCATCTGTCTGGGGTGTCGGTCGAGGGGGTGTCGGTCGACGGATCGACGGAGGAGGCCGCCGAGTCGAGTTCGGTCGTCGAGTCGAGTGCGGTCAGCGAGACGTCGCGCACGGGGACGCCCGAGTGGGCGACTTCGAGGACGACGGTCGGTTTCGCGGCGGGCGAGGAGACGACGGCGGTGACTGTCTCGTCGGTCGCGTGGGCCGCCTCGACGCCCGGGATCGCTTCGAGGTCGACCTCGGGGACGCGGTCGACGCGGAGCGTGACCGCGGTCAGGCCGGGAGCGTCGGTCGTCTCATCGGCGTCGGCGACGCGGACCAGTTCCCCGTCGCGGAGGAGGCCGACACGGTCGGGCAGCGGTGCCAGCCCGCGGAGTCGCCGCACGGCGAGGAGGACTGTGGTTCCGGCCTCGCGCTCCGCCCGGAGGACCGAGCGGACTCCCGCGACGCCGAGCGGGTCGAGTCCCGCGGTCGGGTCGTCGAGGACCAGCAGGTCAGGGTCGCCGGCCAGTGCCGCCGCGAGCGCGACCCGGCGGGCGGTCCCGGCGGCGTAGGTCCCGGCCGACCGGACGGCGGTGTCGGGGCCGACGCCGACGCTATCGAGAACGGCCATCGGTGTCGCCGTGTCTCCGGCGGCCGCGGCCGACTCGGCGGCCCCGGCGGCCGACCGGACGTGGCCCAGTCCAGTTCGGTCGGGGTCGAGCGCGGGCCGGGCCCGGACGCGACCGACGCGACCGCACAGGTCGCCGCGTTCGTCGATGGGATCGTCTCCGAACACGGACACGTCTCCGGCGGTCGGTCGAGCGTCGCCGCAGACGAGGTCTAGCAGCGTCGACTTGCCGGCGCCGTTCGGACCGAGCAGGGCGACGATTTCGCCGCGCTCGACGGTCAGGTCCACATTGTCGAGGCGGACACCGGCCCGGTCTCGCTTCGTCAGATCGGTCGTTTCTATCGCTATCATCGGTTACTGCGGGGGTTCCCCGCGTTCGGGCCTCTCGGCGAGACCCACGTAAGTATTATTGAAAAAATGACATATATCGCGACTGATTCAAAAACGATCTTGAGCGGAGCGCCACGGTGGGCGGCGCATACTCGGCGGTCCGGTCGCTCGCGACGGCGAGCGCTCAACGGCAGTTAAGTACGGGTTCTGACAGGATCAGCGATCGACGCCCGGATCGCGTCGCACGCGCTCGGCGCTGCGGACGGAGAGTTCGTCGTCGGTCGTCAGTCGGAGGACGTCGCCGCCGACGCTGTAGGTCACTTCGTACTCGGCGGGGTCGGTGGCGACGCGGTCGGTGCGCCAGCGGCCGCTCTCGAGGTTCGCGCCGATGTCGCGGGCGCCCTCGGTGGTGACGTCGATACCGTGGTCCCAGTGGAAGGCGACGGACGCGGGGTGGGTCGCGAGCCACATCGGCGGCGGGGCGTTGACGCGCCACCAGCACTGCCGGCAGCGGCCGGTGGCGACGTACTGCGCGCCCTCGCCGGTGGTCTCGACGTCCGGCGCGATCACCTCGACGTCGGCGATACCGCCGCACTCGCTGCAGACGCCCTCGCGGAACTGGCGGACCATCTGGACGGTCCGGGTGTTCGTACTCGCGAGCAGCGATTCGGGGTCGCGGTCGCGGACCTGTGCGGGGGTCACCGGCGTCCCGCCGACCTTCCGGTCGCAGTTCTGGCAGACGTACAGCAGCGCGCGGTCCTCGACCGTCGCGCGCAACCCCTCCCCGTCGCAGTAGGGGCAGCGCCCGTCGGTCTCGACCGGGTCGAACTCGATCCCGCCGGCGTAGCCGCCCGAGAGCACGAGTCGGACGATGGCGTTGCCGGCGAAGGTGATCGTCCACCCGTCGTCGGTCCCCCGGAGGTAGTCGCCGGCGAGTTCGTTCAGGTGATAGGAGAGCTGTGACGTCGAGTCGATATCGACCCGGTCGTACAGTTCCGAGAACGACAGCGTGGGCATCCCGCCCGCCGGCGAGAGCTCCTGTTCGTCCATCGCTTCCGCGAAGGTTCGCAGGACGGCGATCCGCGTCGGGTCGCCGAGCGTCCCGAAGGCGTCGGCCGCGCGCTCCTCGTCGACCATGCCATAGCTCGAACGTGTCGGGGTTTCATCGTTTCGGCCCGTTTCAGCTCAGTCCGTCACGGGGTCGTCTGCGGGCACGTCGTCGCCGACGTCGTCGGCGACCGCTTCGCCCGCCCCATCGCTCGGGCCGTCGTCGATAACGCTCGTTCGCCAGTCGCCGCGGTGGAACCAGACGACGCCGACGACGAAGGAGGCGACGGCGGACGCGGACATGCCCCACCAGAGGCCGTTCACGTCGACGGGCGTGAACGCGACGGGGTCGAGCGCGACGGCGTAGGCCAGCAAGAACGCGAGCGGGATGCGGAAGATCCATCGCGAGAGCAGGGAGAGAACGAACGCCACCCTGGTCTGTCCGGCGCCGCGGAAGCCGCCCTGGATCACCATGAGCCCGCCCAGGATGGCCCAGAAGGGAGCGATGATCCGGAGGAGCGTGACGCCGGCGTCGACGACGGCGGGGTCGTCGATGAACACGCCGACCGCGATGGCGGGGAAGGCGTAGACGAGGCCGCCGGCGGCGAAGAGGACGGCCATCGCGCCGGCGGTCGCCTTCCAGGTCACGTCGGCCGCGCGGTCGGGCTGGTCGGCCCCGAGGTTCTGGCCGACGCCGGTCGCCGCGGCCTGGCCGACCGCGCCGGAGACGGTCCAGGAGACGGACATCAGGCGGATGCCGATGCCGTAGGCGGCCGTCGCGACCGCGCCGAACCGCGCCACGAGCGCGGCGAACGTGACGGCCGCGAGCGAGCGACTCAGGCCGTCGAGCGTCGCGGGGTAGCCCACGTTCACGAGTCTGCGGAGGATGGCCCAGTCGGGGGTCAGGTCGCCGACGCGGAGGCGGATGCCCCAGCCGCCGTCGACGAGGATGTACAGGCCGACGGCCGCGGCGACGCCGCGGGAGACGAACGTCGCGATGGCGGCGCCCTGTGCGCCGAGACCGAGGAAGGGGCCCCAGTCGAGGATGAACACGGGGTCGATGACGATGTTGAGGCCGGCGCTCGCTCCCACTAACCACATCGCCGTTCTGGTGTCGCCGGCGGCCCGCAGCGACGCCCGGAAGACGAAAAAGAGGAAGGTGAAGGGAATCGCGAGGAAGACGAACTCGATGTAGGCGACGGCGGCGTCGAAGACGGCGCCCTGGGCGCCGATGAGCGCGACCAGCGGGCGACGGATCGCGAACCCGAACGTGCCGAGCGCGGCGGCGACGCCGATGGCCAGCAGGACCGACTGGGCGACGGTGCGCTGGGCGCGGCGTTCCTCGCCGGCGCCGATGTGCTGGGAGACGACCGCGTTCGTCGCGGCGGTCAGCCCCATCGCGACCGAGACGAACAGGTAGGCGGTCGGGAACATCAGCGAGACGGCGGCGACGGCGTCGGCGCTGACGCGGCCGACCCAGAACATGTCGGCGAGGTTGTAGGCGGTCTGGAGGAGGTTCCCGGCGACGAGCGGCCAGGCGAGACTGAACAGGCGCGGGGTCACCGCACCGGTGGTCATGTCGACGCGGTCCGACTCTGTCACTGTCGGCTCGCAAGGACTACGGTGGCGTAAACGTACTGTTTGGGCCGTCGTTCGACGCGCGTATCAGAACGTCCTTGAGCGTCCGGGACCGAGTACCGGCAATGGCATACAGCGTGGACCCGGCGGCGCTCGGGCGCGTCGTCGCGCACTCGGGGACGACCCACGCGGGGACGCCCCACTGGCTCCTGGGGGCGCTGACGCTCGCGGGCGTCGCCGTCGCGGTCGGCGGCTGGGTGGCCCTCCGGGGTGACGACTATCCGGGCCGCCTCGGCGCGGCGGCGCTCGGGATCGGCGCAGTCGTAACTCTCGCCGGTCTGATCGGTCTGGTCGAGATACAGATCGCGCCGCAGTCGACGCCCGACTGGACCCGCTGGTTCCCCGTCGTCAACACCGTCGCGGCCATCGTCGTCGCGCTCGGGAGCCTGGTCGTCGTCCGCTGGAAGTGGCCCGAACGCCCCCGCTACGTCGCGCTGGGTTTCCTGCTCGCCTGCTGGATCGGCTACCCGGCGATGATGCCAAACGAGGGGCTCTCGCATCCGTTCGGTTACCTGCTCGTCCTCGGCGTGCCGCTCGCGGTCGCCGCGGTCCTCTCCCTGGACGGGAACGACGTCTTCCGAACGGCGCTCGCCGACGCGCGCTCGAAGGCCGTCTCGCTCGTGGCCTTCGCCATGTTCGCGGTCTTTTTCGCCGTCTCGGCGGGCACGATGTCGATAAACCCGGACGTGACCCCCGAGATCGCGGGCGAGGGGTTCGTCACGACCCAGCAGGTCGCGGGACCGCTGGTCTACTGGCCGGCCGTCGAGTTCTACTGGCCCGCGGTTCCGCTCGCGGGCTACGTCTCGCCGGGGACAGTCGTACTCGTTGCACTCCTCGGCGGGCTGGTCGCGCTCAACGCCGGGCTGGTCGCACGCCAACTGGCCGCCGAGGGGGCGACCGACTCGCCGCGGGCGATGTTCGGGACGCTGGCCGCCTCGGGCGCGACCGCCTGCTGTTGCTGTGCGCCCGCGCTCTACGGCGCGGTCGGCGTCCTCTTCGGCGCCGCGGCGACGCCGGTCTACTGGGCGTTCATGGACCCCACCTCGCCCGTCGGCGGGATCTTCCTCGCCGCGAGCGTCGTCGTGCTGACGGGGAGCGCGATCCGCGCGAGCTACGACCCGGCCTGTCGACTCCCGCGCGACCGCGAGGCCGCGCCGGCCGCCGAGGGAACGGCCTGAGGACCGTCTCGTAGCGCTATCGAGGGGGACGGATTGCTCCCCGCACGCTCGCGAGCGCGCCGCGCTCGCGCCCGCTCGATCGCACGCATACCCGCGCTATCCGTCGATTTCCCGAAACCTTATGAACTGACGGCCACCTATCCACTCCCGATGACTCCCCCGCTCTCGCCCCGAGGTGACCCCCGGTGGAACTGATAATCACCGAGAAGAACAACGCGGCCCGGCGCATCGCGGAGATTCTGAGCGACGGGGCCGCGACGACGACCCAGCGCAACGGCGTCAACGTCTACGAGTGGGGCACGAAGACCTGCGTCGGCCTCTCCGGCCACGTCGTCGGCGTCGACTTCCCCGAGGAATATTCGGACTGGCGCGACGTCGAACCCGTCGAACTGATCGACGCCGACATCGTCAAGTCGCCCACCCAGGAGAACATCGTCCGCACGCTCCGACAACTGGCCCGCCGGGCCGACGAGGCCGTCATCGCCACCGACTACGACCGCGAGGGCGAACTCATCGGCAAGGAGGCTTACGAGCTCATCCGCGAGGAGACCGACGTGCCCGTCAAGCGGGTCCGATTCTCCTCGATCACCGACCGCGAGGTGCGCAACGCCTTCGCCGAACCCGACGACATCGACTTCGACCTCGCGGCCGCCGGCGAGGCCCGACAGGTCATCGACCTCGTCTGGGGCGCCGCGCTCACGCGCTTTCTCTCCCTCTCGGCGCGACAGCTCGGCGAGGACTTCATCTCGGTGGGCCGCGTGCAGTCCCCGACGCTCAAACTGATCGTCGACCGCGAGCGCGAGATACAGGCGTTCGAACCCGACGACTACTGGGAGCTGTTCGCCAACCTCGCGAAGGGCGGGAGCGACGACGGCTTCGAAGCGCAGTACTTCTACGACGACGACGGCAGCGAGGCCGAGCGCGTCTGGGTCGAGGCCGACGCCGACGACGCCCACGAGCGTCTGCTCGCGGCCGACAGCGCCGAGGTGACGACCGTCCGCCGGCGGACCCGCACCGACAGGCCGCCCGCGCCGTTCAACACGACCGCCTTCATCTCCGCCGCGGGGTCGCTGGGCTACTCGGCCCAGCGCGCGATGTCCATCGCCGAGGAGCTGTACACCACGGGCTACATCACCTACCCGCGGACCGACAACACCGTCTACCCCGAGGATCTGGATCCCGAGGAGCTCGTCGCGGCCTTCGGCGACAGTCGCGCCTTCGGCGACGCGGCCGAGACGCTGCTCGCGCTGGACGAACTGGAGCCCACCGAGGGCGACGACGAGACGACCGACCACCCGCCGATCCACCCGACCGGCGAACTGCCCGACCGCGGCGACCTCTCCGACGACGAGTGGGAAGTGTACGAACTCGTCGTCCGCCGATTCTTCGCGACGGTCGCGGAGCCCGCGACGTGGGCGCACCTCCGCGTCGTCGCCGACGCCAACGGCTGTCAGCTCAAGGCCACGGGCAAGCGCCTGCTCGAAGCCGGCTACCACGAGGTGTACCCCTACTCGTCGGCCAGCGAGTCGTTCCTCCCCGACCTCGAAGAGGGGGACGCCCTCGACGTGACCGACGTGCGCCTGGAAGCCAAGCAGACCCAGCCCCCGCGCCGCTACGGCCAGTCCCGGCTCATCGAGACGATGTCCGACCTCGGACTGGGGACGAAGGCGACCCGGCACAACACCTTAGAGAAGCTCTACGACCGCGGGTACATCGAGAGCGACCCGCCCCGTCCGACGGCGCTCGCGGAGGCCGTCGTTGAGGCCGCCGAGGAGTTCGCCGAGCACGTCGTCAGCGACGAGATGACTGCGCAACTGGAGGCGGACATGACCGCCATCGCCGAGGGCGAGGCCACGCTCGACGACGTGACCGCCGAGTCCCGCGAGATGCTCGAACGGGTGTTCGAGGAACTGCGCGAGTCGCGCGAGGCCGTCGGCGACCACCTCCAGGAGTCGCTGAAAGCCGACCGCCGACTCGGCCCCTGCCCCGAGAGCGACCACGACCTCCTCGTTCGCCAGAGCCGACAGGGCTCCTATTTCGTCGGCTGCGACGGCTACCCCGACTGCCAGTACACGCTTCCGCTCCCGAGTTCCGGCGAACCCCTGGTGCTGGAGGAGACCTGCGAGGAACACGGGCTCAATCACGTGAAGATGCTCGCCGGCCGCGACACGTTCGTCCACGGCTGTCCGCAGTGTGCCGCCGACGAGGCTGACGAGAGCGAGGACGAGGTCATCGGCGCCTGTCCCGACTGTGGCGACGAGGAGGGTGGGAACCTCGCGATCAAGCACCTCCGGTCGGGGTCGCGGCTGGTGGGGTGTACGCGCTATCCCGACTGTGACTACTCGCTGCCGCTCCCGCGCCGGGGCGACATCGAGGTGACCGACGACTACTGCGACGAGCACCACCTCCCCGAACTCGTCGTCCACAGCGGCGACGACCCGTGGGAACTGGGCTGTCCGATCTGCAACTACAGGGAGTACCAGGCTCGCCAGGCCGTCGACGACCTGGAGGACCTGGACGGTATCGGCCCGGCGACGGCCGAACGGCTCGAAGCCGTCGGTATCGAGGCGCCCGAGGACCTCCTCGACGCCGACCCGGAGGAAGTGGCCGCGGAGGTTCAGGGCGTCAGCGCAGACCAGGTCCGCGACTGGCAGTCACAGCTTCCGGACCTCGAGACGGACGAGGACGACCCCGACGACGACGGCGGGACCGACACCGAGGACGCCGCCGAGGCCGAGTCCGAGACCGAACCCGGCGTCGCCGACGACTGACTCTCCGGCTTGCCGTCGCCCCCTCGCGTCGCCGTCTCTGTTTCTCGCTGTGTAACAGTGCGTTCGGTCTTATGATCCAGCCGTGCCTCCGCATCGATACGGAGGTGTCCCAGTAACCGACACGCGTCGCCAGACCGCCCACCCGAAACCGGCTGTCCCGTCTCGACTGTTCCGTCCCCACAACCGACCCTGCCGACCCTCCACCGATGGCTACCACCGACTCCCCCGCTGACGACCGAACCCGAAACGCACAGGCGCTCGAAGACAAATCGACCGCAGTCGCGATACTGCTGGCGCTTTTCGTCTCGCCGCTGGCGTACTACTACGTCGGGCGGACGAAACTCGCCGTGATCAACTTCCTCACGCTCAACTACCTCCTGCTCGGAATCGTCGTCGTGCCGGTCCACACGTACAAGATCCTGGCCGACGCCAGACGGGACGGCCCGGCCCCGAACTGATACGGTCGGTTGTAACGATTTCCCAGTGATCCGCCGGGCGGTCCGGCGAATCCCGGACCTGACTTCCAACCGACCGTACGAGCGGTCCCCACCTCCTCGGATCCGTTCCGCGAACGCCGATACCGTCGCCGACTGTTTCACGCCGAGAAACACTGCCAGTACTTATTCGAGTCCTGCGTCTGTACCAGCAGACAGGATGAGTCAATCAGTGACTTCCGATGCCGGTCTCGGGTCGCGTCTCGCGGATATCGTCGGTGTCGTCGGCGACAGACAGACGTACAGGAACCTGCTGTATCTCGTTCTCGCGTTCCCGCTCGGGATGATCTACTACATGGTCGTGTTTTTCGGGTTCGCGTTCGGGCTGGCGTTGTCGGTCTTCGTGGTCGGGCTGGGAATCTTGCTCGCTACCGCAATCGGGGTTCGATATCTCGCGTCGTTCGAGCGCAGCCTCGCGAACCGACTCCTCGGGACGTCCATCGCCGACCCGACCGACGTCGACGGCTCTGACGGTGGAATCGTCGCCACGGCGAAGGCGTATCTCACGGCCTCCTCGACGTGGCGCGGACTCGGGTTCGTCGTGCTGAAGTTCCCGATCGGTGTCCTCTCCTTTGTCCTCCTGGTGACCTTTCTCGGAACCGGGGTCGAACTCCTCCTGAACCCCGTCTTCCCCGCGGGCGTGTTCAGCGTCGAGATCGGCGGCTGGGAGGTCGCACAGAGCGTCGAGTCCACGACCGAGCGCGCGCTCGCGGTGCCGGCCGGCGCCGTGCTCGCGCTGCTCGGACTCCACATCACCAACGCCTTCGCCGACGTCAACGCCTCGATCGCCTCGTCGCTGCTGGGACCGAACGGCTCCGACGGTGCCGACGGCTCCGAGTGACTGAACCCTCATCGCTCACTGCGCTCGTTTCACTCTCCGCTCTCGCTGCCCGCTCGTCCGGTGACTACTGCGGTTCTCTCAGCAGTCGAGGTGCGAGGTGGAACTGGGTCCGTCGCCGCCGACTGACTGTCAGAGCCAGTCGGTGTTCGCGTACGTGAGACCGTCGATAGCCGTCTGTGGATAGTGTGTCGCTATCGCGTCGACGATATCGACGACAGTGTCGCTCGGAAGCGTCTCGTCCGCGACGTAGGGGGTCGATGGTTCCGGTCGTACGGCGCGAAAGTCGTCGTCGTACGTGAGGAGAACTCTGTTCGCATCGTCGAGGAACGCGGCGATTTCGTCGTCGCTGGAACCGGTTCCCAGTGCCGAGACGGAGTCGACGCGCTCGATGTCGTGACCGAGCGCATCGAGTCGAGCGCCGACGGATCGTTCGACGTTCTCGTCGAGGAGCAACCGGAAACTCATTCGCCGTCGGGCGGCACGAGGTCCGACCGCTCGCGCGCCGCCGCCGCGGCGTCCCGGTGGTCGCGCTCGACCGCCGCCATCTCCTCGGGATGACTGTGGTAGTACGCCAGCGCGGCGTAGACGTCGGCCAGTTCGAGACCGAGCTGGTCGGCCACCCGCGCCGGCGCGTCTCCGCGGTCTTCGACCCGCGCCTGGACGACCCGGACGGTGACGCGACGCCCCTCTACGTGTGGCTCGTCGTGAATCTCCGACTCCTCACCCGAGACGATTCCGTAACCCTGGGTCGCCATCCTGATCCCACGTAGGGTCGCTATCGCATTTAAACGTCCGGCCACCTTTTTCTGCGTCGGGTTTCCTCGGCGCGCAGTGCGCGCCTGCGGGAACCACTCCTCGAAAAAGCTGTCTTCGTGAGCGACGCGAACGAAGGCTCGTCAGAGCTCGCTCTGACGGTGGATCAAAAAGGCCGGCCGTCTCGCTCGCTCCGCTCGCTCGCGGCCGGTGACTAGTTCTGGTCTCAAAAGCCGACGTGGGAAGTGGAACTCGGGCCGTCGTCACCGTCGTCGATACCGCCCAGATGGTCGAAGGTGTACTCGTCGTCGGTCAGAAACACCGCGCCGTCCGCGACAGTCACGTCCACGTCGGGTAGCGTGGTTCCGGCGGCCATCCCGTTCTCACAGTCGCCGGCGCAGGCGTCGAACATGGATCCGTGTTTCGGGCAGATTATCTCGCCGTCGCGCATGGGGACGCCCCGGCCCGTGTCGAAGCGCTGGGCCTCGTGCGTGCAGCGGTTGATCCACGCGCGGACGCCGCTCTCGGTTTCATCGTCGGGCGTTCCGCCGTCGGTCGCCGCGTCCTCGCAGGGGACGAGGATTATCTCCTCGGCCATGTTGAAGGAGTTGGTCGCGGTGAACAGCACGGACCCGTTTTCGTGGACGTCGTCGACCGTCGCAAGTTCCGAACCCTCGGGCATCGTCCGCCGATTCGGCCGGAGCGAAATGAATCTGGCGGCGGGGTACGCGAGTGCGACCGTCGCCGATCGTGACAACTAACTAACTCGGCTCTGCGAGTCGAGACGGGACCGAAATGTCCGGCGAGTACGATCGGGAGTGGACGTTGTCGACGGACGATCCGGACCGCGAGACACGACTGCGATTCGGGTTCTCGACGGAGAACGGGGATCCGACGCGATTTCTCGTGCAACTGGAGTACAGGTTCGACGACGGTTGGCAACCCATCGCACGGTTCGACCACGAGCGCGACGGGCCGGCCTATCGCGATGTCGAAACAAGCGGTCTCCATCTCGACGTGTACGCGCCCGACGGCACGCAGAAACGGAAGGTCACGGGATTCCCGCCCATCGACGAGAAAGCCGCCGTCCCCGCCGCCGAACAGTATTTACACCGTCACTACCAACGCCTGATCGAGGAGTACGAGCGATGCCTGTGAACGACGACGACGCGGCTACGCACGAGGTCCTCGCGGAGGAACTGGAGGGGTACGACCGCGAGGCAGCGGACGCGGCGGCCGACGAGTGGGTCGCGCAGTCGCCCGTACCGACAGACGGCCAGAACGCCGCCGCGACGTTCGAACTCTACCAGGACGAGGCATGCCGGTGGCGATGGCGGTTGGTCGGCGCCGACGGGACAGTCCTCGCCGACAGCGACACGGGCTATCTCGCGCGGGACGACGCACAGACTGCCGTCGATGCGTTCAAAGCGACCATCGAGGACGCGCCGGTCGTCGCCGCCGACTCGCGGTAGCAGCGGACAGACCATTTTGCTGCCACTGCTGCCGATACTCGAATGCGATGCGCCGACGAGGCACCGTCTGAACTGCGGTGGCGCGCGCCGTCGCGCCCTCTGTGGCGCGACGTACCGTGCGATGTCTTCGCGAGCCTGCGAGCGAAGGCTCGTCAGAGCTCGCTCTGACGGTGGATGAGTAGCGCAGGAGGCACGACGAGCAACGCAAGAGGCTGGGGAGGTGTGAGGCTCACGCTCTCCCGACCAGCCGCCGGTCACAGCCCCGCTCGACAGAATCCTCCTGGTGGACTGAAAGGGCGAGACGCGCTCGCGTGCAATTCAGTCGCTGAGCGGGCAAGTATCCGCGCGGGCGGTGCGGAGAGCGCGGATATCCCGCTCAGCGACCGCGAGCGCGGCGAGGGCTTTCAGCTCTCAGGCACACCTGCGGTCGCGGTGGCCTCTCCATTCGAGGAGGCAGTTAGCGAGCGGGTTGAGGGGGTTCCGTCTGACAGGACCACCACCGCACAGCACCGTCACCGCATAACACCGCGATCGCATCTCGGAGGGCCGTCGCTGCGCGAGTCACGGCGGACGGGTCGCTGGTTTCACCCGATCCCGACCGCCCCTACTCCACGAACTTCCGGGGCGCTTTCGACCAGTCCCACGAGCGATAGCGAAGCGTCGGTCGCGCCCCCTCGGGGACCACGTCGTACTCGCGGAGCAACGCGCGAATACCACGGGGACCGCCGAAGTCGCCGCGATACCAGCGGAACAACTGCGGGAGTTCCACCGTCCCCGCGTCCGGGTCGTACGTGACGCTCTCGTCGAGGTACGACCGCGTCGCCAGGTCGAGTTGCGCGTCGATATTCGCGGGGTCGTAGGCGCGGATAGCGGGACAGCTCGCGGCGCCGCAGTTGAGCGCGAAGTGAACGCGCGGGTCCGGGTCGGCCAGGCGATAGCGGTGTTCGAACGACCCCACCAGGAATCGAGGGAGATAGCCCAGCCCGTATTTGGTGCGAGAGCGCAAAATCCCGTGTTCGATCGTATCGAGCGAGAGGGGCGTCCCGCCGACGGTCACCGCGGGCGCGCGGAAAAAGCGGACCGAGCGAAGCGGGCTGTCGTACAGCGCGGGTCGCTCGGCGAGCAGGCGCTGCGTGCCGGCGTTGTAGCAGTTACACCAGAACGCGAGCGCCGTCGCGCGGTCGGTGCGGACGGGCGCCAGCGCGTCGTCGTCGAAGGCCGCGAGCGCGGCGAGATGGGGTTCGGGAGAGCGGGCCGCTGGCGTGTCGCCGCCGCGACAGGCGTCGAGGAGACACCGCGCCGCGGCAGTCGGCGTGGTCGGCGCCGCCCTCTCATCGCGGCGCTCGCGGTCGGTCCGTTCGGCGGGCGGCGCGCTCGCCGCGTGCTCGCCTGGCGTGTGCTCGCTCGCCGTCCGGACCGGCTCTGCCATACCGGAGGATACGGCGACGCCGGCTAAAGCGTTCGCCGGCTGTGCGCGCGCCGCGCTGTGGCCCGACACCGACGCGGCTTCCCGGTCGCCGACGGCCGTGTGCCGACCCCGCAACTGACCCCCACGCTTATTTCGATACACTCCACAGCGCGGGCATGGACGGCGACGTTCTCGCGGAGACGACGAGCCTGTGCCCGGACTGTCTCACCGAAGTCCCGGGCCGCTACGAGGAGCGCGACGGCGGCGTTTATCTCACTCGCACGTGCGACGACCACGGTACCGCCAGTCGGCGGGTCTGGGGGTCCTTCGACCACTGGGAGTGGGCCGCCGACTTCGGCCCGAGCCCCGAACACGACGGCGGCGACCTGACCGTCGACGACGACCACGCCTGTCTCGCCGTCGTCGAGGTGACCGAGGATTGTAATCTCTCGTGTTCGTACTGCTTCGCCAGTTCCGGGCCGGGCGGCGCCCACCGCACCGAGGCCGAGATCGACGCGCTGCTGGAGACGGTCGCCGACGCCGGTGGCCGGCCGATCCAGTTCTCGGGGGGCGAACCCACGGTCAGGGACGACCTCCCCGAGCTGGTCGAGCGCGCCCGCGGGATGGGCATCGACCACGTCGAGGTCAACACCAACGGGATCCGCCTGGCGACCGAGGACGGCTACGCCGCCGCTCTGGCCGAGGCGGGCGTGACGGCGATATACCTGCAGTTCGACGGCCTGCGCGCGGACACCTACGAGGCGATACGGGAGGTCGACCTCGTCGACGAGAAACACGCCGCGATCGAGGCCTGTCGCGCGGCGGACCTGCCGGTCGTGCTCGTGCCGACGGTCGTGCCCGGCGTGAACGACGACGAGATGGGCGACATCGTCCGGTTCGCCATCGCGAACCGCGACGTGGTGCGGTCGGTGAACTTCCAGCCCGTCGCGCACTTCGGCCGCTACGCCGAGAACGACGGCCGCTTCGCCATCGACACGGCGACGCGCCTGCTCGCCGAACAGGTCGACTCGCTGGAGGCCCGCGACATGCTCCCCGCGCCCTGCTGCTCGGCGTACTGCCAGATCGGAACGGCGTTCGTCCCGACCGACGCCAGCCCGGACGTGGGTGGGGGCGACGACCCGGACGGCGGCGACTGCTGTGGCGGCGACGGGGGCGGGTGCGGCGACGACGGCGATGCCGACGCCGAGGCGTTCGTCCCGCTGACGCAGTTCGTCGACGACCAGTTGTGGGACGCCCTGTCGGGGATGGTCGACGAGGGCGACTACATGGAACTGCTCGCGGGCACGGCGGCGGGCGAGGAGTGGGCCTGCAAGACGGCGGGCTGTTGTGGCGTGGACGTCCCCGGCGGCGTCGAGGGGTTGTTCGACGACGTCGTCCCCGTTTCCTTCACGGGGTTCATGGACGCCGACGCGGCGGACGTGAACCGCCTGAGCAACTGCTGTATCTCCGTGCCGACGACAGACGGCGACCTGGTCCCCTTCTGTGGCTACAACATGACCACCGACGACGGCGAGTACGCGCTCCGCAATCGCAACGACTGGGGCGGCCGCGAGGCCGTCGACGACCCGCCCGGGTCGGGCTACGCCGGCGACGGTGACACTGTCGTCGAGGACGGGGCCGGAGTGGACGGCGGCGAGACGGTCGCCGGTGCGGAGACGCGCACCGACGGCGGCGGGTCCTGCTGCGGGCCGGACGCGGACGGCGGATGCGGCGGTGACTGACCGTGCAGGGACTGCTCGACGCGGCGCTGGCGAACCCGTGGGCGACGCTCGATCGGCTGATCGACGGGCCGCTCCACCCCGGCGGCGAGGCGGCGACACGGGACCTGCTGGACCGGGCGGGCGTGGGGACGGGAACGCGCCTGCTCGACGTGGGCTGTGGCGCGGGCGCAGCGGTGGCGCTGGCCGCAGAGCGGGGCGCACTCGCGGCGGGCGTCGACCGTGACCCCGGCCGGGTAGAGGGGCGCGCGCTCCGCGGTGACGCGGCGCAACTACCGGTCGCCGACGGGAGCGTCGACGTGGTGCTCTCGGAGTGCGTCCTCTGTCTCACCGACCTGAACCGCTCGCTCGCGGAAATCGAGCGGGTGCTCGCGCCCGGCGGCCGCCTCGCGCTCTCGGACGTGGTCGTCGCCGACGAGGCGCCCGAAATCCCCGACCGACTGGCGACGGCGCTCTGTCTCACCGGCGCGCGGAGCCGGGCGGACCTGCGCGGCCACCTGGCCGACGCGGGCTTCGAGGTTCAGGACGTGCGCGACCACCGCGAGGACCTGCTCGCGATGCGCGAGGAGATCGGTATCGACTACGAGGGGTTGCTGGGTGCGATGGGCGAGCGCGGCCGCCGGGCCCGGGACGCCATCGCGGACCTGGAGACCGCAGTCGAGGACGGGCGCGTGAGCTACGTCTCGGTCGTCGCGACGGTCTGAGAAGGTCGAGCAGGCGGGCGTGCGCGGTCCCGGCAGACGGGTGGGGGAGGCCAACCCTTTTCGGTCGCACGCCCCTCGATGTGGTATGGCCCAGGTAGCAGTCGTCGGCGGCGGCGCCGCCGGTCTGAGCGCAGCACTGTTCACGGCGAAAAACGGCCTCGACACCGTCGTGTTCGACACCGACGAGACGTGGATGCACAAGGCCCACCTGTTCAACTACCTCGGCATCGAGAGCGAGGACGGCTCGGCGTTCGTCGAGGACGCCCGCGAGCAGGTCGACTCCTTCGGCGTCGACCGCCATCAGGGCGAGGAAGTGACCGCCGTTGCGACGGACGGCGACGGCTTCACCGTCACCACCGAGGACGCCGAGTACGACGCCGACTACGTCGTCCTCGCGACCGGTGCCAAGCGCGATCTGGCCGAGGAACTGGACTGTGAGTTCACAGACGAGGACGTCGTCGACGTCGACGTCTCGATGGAGACCAGCGTCGCCGACGCCTACGCCACCGGCGCGATGGTCCGCGCCGAGGAGTGGCAGGCGGTCATCTCCGCCGGCGACGGCGCCGCGGCCGCCCTGAACATCCTCTCGAAGGAGAAAGGCGAGCACTTCCACGACTTCGACACGCCCGCCGACGCGGAGTGAGGTGGTTCGGAGTTTGTGGTCGGTCTTTCGAGTCGAAAGCCCTCGGCCCGCTCGCTAGCTGTTACGGTCGCAACCGCAAGGGATTTTGAGCGGTGAAAGCCCTCGGCCCGCTCGCGGTCGCTGTCTCCGGAAATCTTCGATTTCCGGGATGACGAGAGAGCTTCGCTCTCTCGAACCAAACGGGCTATTCTCGCTCTCCACACCGCCCGCGAGAATAGAGCCACGCTCAGTCGACCACGCGAACGCGAGCGCGCCTCGCCCTTTCAGTCCACCAAGGACCGTACCGCGACCGTGAACGGCCACACACCTCCCCAACCGACTGCGCTACTCGCTCACTGCGTTCGCTGCGTTGCTCATCTCTCGCGCGACGCCGTCTCGCGGCCCTCACGGTGTTCGGGCACGCTCGACGGCGCGCGCCACCGTGGCCAGTCGAGGTGGACGGATCGACGGTGGCAGTCGAAGGAAGTGACCGGAAGACGAAAGGTGCGGCTCCCGTAACGGCCGGCAATGGCCGACACGACGGCGAACCGGACGCTCTCGGGGCGGCTGGCTGCGCGCGTGCCGCCGCTGGCCGCGCTGGTCGTGGCCGTCCTCGCCGTCTCGACGAGCGCCATCCTGATCCGCTGGAGCGGTGCGCCGTCGCTGGTCAAGGCGTTCTATCGCGTGCTGTTTACGACCCTCCTGCTGGGGCCGCTGGCGTTCTCGCGACACGGCGCGGATCTGCGGTCGCTGGGCCGTCGCGACGGCGTCGCGGCGGCGGTGACGGGCGTGGCGCTCGCGGTCCACTTCGCGGCGTGGTTCCAGAGCGTCGAGTGGACGAGCGTCGCGGCCTCGGTGACGCTCGTCCAGGCCCAGCCGCTGTTCGTCGCCGTCGGCGCCGCCTTCTTGCTGGGCGAGCGACTCACCCGGCGGAAACTCGCCGGCATCGGCGTGGCGATGGCGGGCATCGTCGCCATGTCGGCGGGCGACCTGCTCGGCGGGGGCGCGGTCGGCCCGCGACCGCTCGCGGGCAACGCCCTCGCCGTGGTCGGAGCGGTGATGATGGCCGCGTACGTCCTCGCCGGGCGCTCGCTGCGGGCGCGGGTCGCGCTGGTCCCATACGTCACCGTCGTCTACGCCGCGTGTGCGGTCGTCCTCGGTGCCCTCGCCGTCGCTCGCGGCGCACCTCTCTTCGGTTACCCTCCGGTCGAGTGGGGGCTCTTCCTCGCGATGGCCGTCGGACCGGGCGTGTTCGGTCACACCGTGATCAACTGGGCGCTCGAACACGTCGAATCCTCCGTGGTGAGCGTCTCGCTACTCGGCGAACCCGTCGCGAGTACCGCGCTGGCGCTCGTCTTGCTCTCGGAACTGCCGAGCGGTTGGACCATACTGGGCGGCGGAGTCGTCCTCGCGGGCATCGCCGTGACCGCTCGGGCGCGTGAAAACTGACCGCTCGCGTGCCGACCGCTGGCCCGGTCAGGCCGCGGCGTCGGCGCCCTCGCCGTTCCTGCCGGCGGCTTCGATCCCGTCGCGGCTCGCGGCAGGGGCCTGACCACCCCGGGCGGTGGCTTCGGCGCGCGCCTTGAGCGCGGCGTTGACGGCCTCGAAGTTCTCCTCGGTGGCGTCGCCGTAGCGCTTCAGGAGAAAGCCGGCGAGCAGGCCCGAGAACTCCTCGTGCTGGTTGAGTCGCGACCGCCCCTCGCCCAGATCCTCGATGGTGAAGACGTGCTCCCCGTCGAAGAGGCCGCGGACGTAGAGGTGGCCGAGCCACCGGAGTTCGGTCTCGGGGATGACACGCAGGACCCGCGGCCGGAACGCGGGCGCTCGCCCGGCCGCGGGACCGGGCGAGACCCTGAGGCGCTCGCCCTCCACGGCCCGACCGCGGATCCGCATCCGGTCGTTCCACTCCGGATACGCTTCGAAATCGACCAGCGCCTCCCAGATCACCGCCGGCGGCGCGTCGATGTCGATGGCCGTGAAGATCTCGTTCATGACCGCTAGACGCACTCTCGGACGATAGCCGTTGCGTGACCCGTGCTAACTCGGCATGCCGAAGATCAATCTCTCAGGCCGCATGCTTCTCGATCTCGCCTTTGACCGCCGCGGCGTCGAAGTCGTGTTCGGGGCGCATGTTGACGAAGTCGAGAAACTCCAGCGCGTCCAGCAGGTCGTCGGCGTCGTGGACTTCGAGCGCGGCCTCGACGGCCTCGCGGGCGCCGATCAGCGGTTCGAGCGCGCCGAGCGCGCAGGCGGTATCGTAGGCGCGGGCGTCCTCGATGGCGCTCTCTCTGACCTTGGTGGCGTCGATGAAGTAGAGTTCGCCGCCCGAAAAGAGGACGTTCTCGCGCTGGAGGTCGCCATGTGCGAGCGTGGCGTCGTGGATCGTCTCCAGGGCTTCGAAGATCTCGGCGGCGTGGGCGCGGACCTCGTCGGGCGGGAGGTCGCCGAGCGTCCGGAACTCCGGGAGGTACTCGAGCACCATGACGGCGACGTCCTCGTACTCGAAGGCCTCCATCGGTTCGGGGGCGTTGACGCCGAGTTCGCGCATCCGCCGGTTGGCGTCGAGTTCGTGCTCGGCCATCTCGATGGGTGCGTCGAACCGCTCGAAAAACCCCTCCGTGCCGCTGGAGAAGGCGCCGAGGTTGCGCCCGGCGGTCAACAGCGCGTGGACCAGCGAGTTCTGCTGGGTGACCACCTTGACGAACAGCCGGTCGTTGACGACACAGGGCGTCGAGAGCCAGTTGTTCGCCTCCAGAAACTCCACGCGCGCGGTGTCGATGTCGTAGCGGTCCATCACCTCGTGGACGGCACCTTCGAGCGTCGGCCAGGGCACTTTCCCCCGGAGGAGCCGCCGAAACGCCATGTGTCCCCCGAGAGGGTCGTCACCGATAAATCGTTTGCGACCACCGACCACGCCACTCCGTCACACGGTGGCGACTGACGTGGCACCACCTGTCACGCCCGGCGGCTTTTATTGGCTCGGCACCCAACACGACCGCATGGACTTCTCGGTCCCCGAGGAACACCGGCTGATCCGCGAGACCGTGCGGGATTTTTGCGACGAAGAGGTCGCGCCCATCGCCCAGGAGATCGAGGACGACCACCGCTTCCCGGCCGAGATATTCGACCAGCTCGCCGACCTGGACGTGCTGGGCGTCCCCATCGACGAGGAGTGGGGCGGGCTCGGCGGCGACCAGCTCATGTACGCCCTCGTGACCGAGGAACTGGGTCGCGTCTCCGGGTCGATCGGCCTCTCCTACGCCGCCCACGTCTCGCTCGGCTCGAAGCCGATCGAGCTGTTCGGCACCGACGCGCAGAAAGAACGGTGGCTCCGCCCGCTGGCGACCGGCGAGACGCTCGGGTCGTGGGCGCTGACCGAGCCGAACTCCGGGTCGGACGCCTCCGATATGGAGACCACCGCCGAGCGCGACGGCGACGAGTGGGTCCTCGACGGGACGAAGCAGTTCATCACCAACGCCACGGAAGCGGGCTCGGTCCTCGTCAAGGCCGTCACCGACCCCGACGCGGGCTACGACGGTATCTCCACGTTCATCGTCGACCCCGCTGACGACGGCTTCGAGGTGACCGCGGTCTGGGACAAGATGGGTCTCAACGCCTCGCCGACCTGTGAGATCACACTCGACGGCGTGCGCCTCTCCGAGGACCGCCTGCTGGGCGACCCCGGCGAGGGCTGGGACCAGACCAGGAAGACCCTCGACGGCGGCCGGATCTCCATCGCCGCGCTTTCGGTCGGACTGGCCCAGGGGGCGTTCGAGGCCGCCCTCGCCTACGCCAAAGAGCGCGAGCAGTTCGGCCAGCCCATCGGCGAGTTCGACGCCGTCCGCGACATGCTCGTCGCGATGGACCGCAAGATCGAGCGCGCTCGCCTGCTCACGCACAAGGCCGCCGTCATGTACGACAACGGGGAAGACGTGACCCGGCTGTCATCGATGGCCAAGCTGGACGCCTCCGAGATATCCAGGGAGGTCGCCGAGGACGCCGTGCAGGTGCTCGGCGGCTACGGCTACACGACCGATTTCGCGCCCCAGCGTTTCTTCCGGGACGCCAAGCTCACGGAGATCGGCGAGGGGACCAGCGAGATACAGCGGCTCGTCCTCGGGCGCGAACTCGGGCTGTGACCGCGGCCGCGACGGCGACCGCAGCCGCGCTCGCGTTCGCCGACCGCCGCCCCGAGTTCGGACGAACCCCGGACCCGTCACGGAGAGAGTTCGGACCGAATTCGGGAAACCATCAAACCGTCTATGTGAGTTAGTGGTGGTATGCCACCGACGCGACGCCAGTTTCTCGCGGCGACCGGATCGTGTCTCGCACTCGCCGGTTGCTCCGGTGACGACGGGTCGACCGACGCTCCCGACGGCGAAGACGGTGACGGCGGTGATGGGGGCGACAGAGCCACACCGACACCGACCGGGACGGGAACAGCAATGTCGAGCGCCGCCGAGCCGTCGGAGACGACGACGGGACCCGACGGCGGTGCGACTGTCGGCGTTCGGTCCCATGCCGACCTCGGCGAGATACTCGTCGACAGCGGGGGACGGACGCTCTACATGTTCGACTCGGACGAGCGCGGTGCGGGTGCGAGCACGTGTTCGGGCGGGTGCGCCGAGAGCTGGCCGCCGCTGACCGTCGCGGGCGACCCGACCGCCGGCGATGGCGTGACGGCTCCACTCACGACGTTCGGGCGCGGCGACGGGTCGACGCAGGTGGCCGCGAACGGCTGGCCGCTGTACTACTTCGCGAGCGATGGGGCACCTGGCGACGTGAACGGACAGGGCGTCGGCGGCGTGTGGTGGGTGCTTCGACCGGACGGCACGCCCGTCCGCTCGGCGGGCACGGCGACCGAGACGGCGACGCGGACACCCCTGTCGGTAGACCCCTACACCGTCGAGGTAGCGCCCGGTGGGGAGTTGGTCTTCGCGCCGGAGACGTTCGAGGTGGCCGTCGGCGACACCGTCCGCTGGGTGTGGCGCGGCGACAGCCACAACGTCCGCGCCGACACGACGCCCGACGGCAGCGACTGGCGCGGCACGCCCGGGAACGGCCTCTTCGACGAGGGCCACGAGTACTCCTACACTTTCGAGGTGGCCGGCGAGTGCTCCTACTACTGCGTTCCCCACGAGGGGCTCGGGATGACGGGGTCGTTCACCGTCAGCGGGTGACTCGTTCGCCCCCGGCGCCGTTCACTCGCCCGCGTCCCACGCCGATTCGAGCAGGCCGTACCGGAGCACGTCGACGTGTTCCCCGCGGACGAACGCCTGGTCGCGCAGTCGCCCCTCGCGCTCGAAGCCGAGGCGGTCGAGCAGCCGCTGGGACGCCGAATTGGGTTCGAGGACGCGCGCGAACACCCTGTGAAGACGACGTTCGTCGAACCCGTAGGTCACGACGCGCTCGGCGGCCGCCGGGGCGTAGCCGTCGCCCCAGAACCCCGGGTCGAAGAAGTAGCCGAGTTCCCCGACGCCGAACGCGTCGTCGACGTTTACCAGGTCGACGACGCCGACGTGTTCGCCCCTCGGCGCGGGCGATCAGTCGCACGCCCGAATCGAGCGAGTCGACGAACTCGCGTTCCTCGGCGACCGAGCGGGGGCGATACAGCGTCAGTCCCCGCCGGACGCGTTCGTCGGTGACGAGGCGGTGGCAGAAGTCGAGGTCGGTCTCGCCGTCGGGACTCTCGTCGCGGTCCGCTTCGACTGGGTGGAGCGTGACCGGGCCGGCGTCGAGGAAGACGGGCGGCGAGGCGGTCATTCTCTCCCGGCCCACTCGTCGGCGAGCAGGCCGAACCGTAGCGAATCGACGCGTTCGCCGTCGGCGAAGGCGTGGTCCCGCAGTCGTCCCTCCTGCTCGAAGCCGGCCTTCTCGAGGACGCGCATCGAGGCGTCGTTGAACGCGAAGACGCGCGCCCAGATCTTGCCGAAGCGGCGTTCCTCGAAGCCGTAAGCGACCATCCGCTCGAGTGCCGCGGTGGCGTAGCCGTTACCCCAGTGATCCGGGTCGAAGAAGTAGCCCACTTCGGCAGTGCCCCAGGTGTCGATCACGTCGGTGAATCCGATCGTCCCGACCGGGTTGCCGTCGGCGGAGACGAGGAAGCCGTCGTGGTCCTCGGACTCGAACCACTCGCGCTCGTCGGCCATGCTCAGGGGTTGCGTCGCGTTGATACCCCGGCGTACCTCGGGGTGGTTGATCAGTTTCTGGAGGAACTCCAGGTCCTCTTCCTCGACGGGGTGGAAGGCGACGCCCTCGCCCCGCATGAACACTGGACCGGGCATACTTTCGCCTCTCCCGCGCCCGCCTTCAGCGTTCTCCCGGTGTGTGACGCGATGCCTCGCGAGACGGATCTGGCGGGAATGAGACACTCTCACGGCCGTCCGGTTGCGGTGGCGCGCGCTGTCGCGCGCTTTCATGCGCGCGACGGAGTCGTGCGAGGGATGAGTAGCGCAGGCACGAGCAGGGCGAGATCTTCGATCTCGCTGGCAGTCGGGCGACGCGGTCGCCCGACGACAACGCAATCGGCTGGGGAGGTATGTGGCCGTCTGCGGTGCGGGGCGGTGCTGTGCGGCCGCGGTACTGTGCGTTCCTGGTGGACTGAAAGGGCGAGGCGCGCTCGCGCTTGCGTGGTCGGCTGAGCGGGCGACTATCCGCGCGGGCGGTGCGGAGAGCGCGGATATCCCGCTTGGTTCGAGAGAGCGAAGCTCTCTCGTCATCCCGGAAATCTTTGATTTCCGGAGACAGCGACCGCGAGCGGGTCGAGGGCTTTCAATTCACAGGATCGACTGCGATTGCGGTGTCGTCTGCGGTCGCGGTTTCGTCTGCGGTCGAATCAACAGTTAGCGAGCGGGGCAAGGGCTTTCAACTCACAGGATCAGTCGTGGTTGCGGTTACGTTGGCGGTGGTGTGTGCAGTCGAGACAACTCGGGGCGAGGGCTTTCACCGCTCAGGATCACTGACGGTCGCGGTGCTGTTTGCGGGTGCGGTCAAGATAACAGCTAGCGAGCGAAGCCTCGATACCTGTCCCATCCGCACACTCACTCGGTCAGGGGAACTCGCGGAGGTTGTCGAGCATGCCGTCGAGATCGGAGGTACAGACGGCGAGCGAGAAGCCGTCGACCCGAGCCAGGTCGGCGGCGTGCTCCCAGACGGTTTCGTCGTCGAGGCCGTGGAGGACGACGGCGTGGGGGGAGGGTTTGACGACGCGCAGGGCAACGAGGGGGCCTTCGCCGCTGGTGACGTCGGTGAACACGAGCGCGCGGTTGGTCGACTGGCCGTAGAGGTGGTAGAACTCCTCGGAGGAGAGCCGCGAGATGGCCTGGATGGAGTTGATGACGGTGTGGCCGGCGACGGTGTCGTGGCTGCCGGAGACGAGTTCGGTCGCGCCGATGGCGTCGTAAAAGCGCTCCATCGGAACCGCGGTCTGGTACTCCCGGAGGTCGTGGACGATGTCGGCATCGAACCCCGCCGAGAGGACCCGAGCGTGCTGGCGGATCCGACTCCCCCCGCGGCGCTCGTCGATGTCCAGCAGCGCCTTGACCGTCCGCCTGACCACGCCGATACCGGGGCTCTGGCGGCGCCCGCTCTCGTAGTCCGAGACGACCGACGGCGAGACGCCGAGTTCGTCCGCCAGTTCCGTTTGCGCGACCTCGAAATCGGTTCGCCACTTCCGCAGGGTCCCGCCGGGGTCGTCGCTGACCGCCACCTCCCCCGCGATCTTCTCGGCGAGTTCCCGACGCTGTCCGTTCGCCATACCGCCGAATCTCGGCAACTGTCGATAAAAGCGTATCGGATCGTCGAAATACAGCCGTTGACGTGGGTAACTCGTCTGTAGGCGATAGTGTGAGCGTCGGCGGTCCCGAGCGTCGGCGGTCCTGAGCGTCGAACGCCCTCGCCGTGTTCGCTAGCTGGATCTGTACCCGCAGACGACACCGCGACTGCTGGTGATCCTGCGCGGTGAAAGCCCTCGCCGTGCTCGCTAGCTGTGATCTCGACCGCAGACGACACCGCGACTGCTGGTGATCCTGCGCGGTGAAAGCCCTCGCCGTGCTCGCGGTCGCTGACCGGGATATTCTCGCTCTCCGCACCGCCCGCGAGAATAGTGCCCGCTCAGGCGACTGAACAAGCGCGAGCCCGTCTCGCCCTTTCAGTCCACCAGGGCCGCACCGCTCCGCCCCGCACCGTTCCGCACCCGCACAGCACCGCACCGCGGACAGCCACATACCTCCCCAGCCGATTGCGGTGCTCGTGCCTGCGCTCCTCATCCCTCGCACGATATCGTCGCGCGCATGAAAGCGCGCGACAGCGCGCGCCACCGCACGCCGCCGCACCGCACGCCACCGCACGCCGCCGCACCGCACGCCACCGCACGCCGCCGCACCGCACGCCACCGCTCCCGCACGCTACCGCTCTCCCCTCACCGCCGAGGCTATTAGTGTGGTCCGGGCGTCGTCGGCGGTATGGTCGCGGGATTCGATGTCGTGGCGCAGACGGACACGCCGGCGCCGGAAGCCGGGCCGACGGAGCTACCGGACCTGCTGCCGATCCTGATCCGGGCGGGCTGGTTCGCGGCGGGCTTTCTCGTGGTTTCGGTCGTCGGGTTCTACCTGGTCGAACCGGCGGTCGCGCGGATCGTCCGCCGGCGCAACCCAGACAATTCGACGATCCAGGAGGCCATCTCGCGGTACGTGCAGGTGGTCGTGTTGCTCCTCGCCGTGGTTGTTGGGACGGCCGTCGCGGGGTACGGGCGACTGCTGGGCAACTCGGCGCTGGTGGTCGCCGCGGTGACGGTGGTCCTCGGCGTCGCCGGCCAGACCGTCATCGGGTCGCTCGTCAGCGGGATGGCGCTGGTCTTCGACTCCGAGTTCAACGTCGGCGACTACATCGAGTGGGGCGACCGCGAGGGCACCGTCGAGTCGATCACGCTCCGGGTGACCCGCATCCGGACACCTGACGGCGAGTACGTCACCGTGCCGAACACGATCCTCACCGACCAGGCGGTCACCCGCCCGTACAGCCGCGGGCGCTACCGCGTCGTGGAACACGTCGGCATCGCCTACGACGACGAGGTTGACGCGGCGCTGACCCACCTCGAAGCCGCGGCGGGCGAACTCCCGTCCGTCCGCACTCATCCCGAGCCGACGGCCTACGTCGAGGAGTTCGGCGGCGACGCCGTCCTCCTGCGCACCCACTACTGGATCGACGAACCGACCCGCCGCGACGTGTTCGCCGTTCGCTCCGACTACGCACAGGTCGTCAAGCGGCGTCTCGAAACCGACGGGATCACCATCAGCCCGCCGTCGAAGCGGGACCTGGAAGGCCGGATCGCTGTCGAGGGTAGCGGGTGAGTGAGTCGGGCGACCAACGGCCGCTCCGACCTGAGGTTTATATTCGAATCCGACGTACATCCGATCGATGACAGACATCGTTCGGGCGGACGGCGTCCTCGGCGGCGATCCTCGGATCGAGGGGACGCGTGTGGGCGTCCTTCACGTGTACGAGTTGGTCGTGGAGGGTGATCACGCTCCCGTCGACATCGCCGACCAACTCGACCTCTCGCTCGGCGATGTCTACTCCGCGCTCGCGTACTATCACGAGCATCCCGACGAGATGCGCGCGGTCCGTCGCGCCCACGACGAAGCCGAGACGGAACTCACCGAGTCGGCGCTGTCACCCCCCGAACCGGCGAAATGACGGCTTCGTTTCTGACTGGCGAACACGTCCCGCGAGTCTTTGTCACGACGCTGCGTTCGAACGGTCACGACGTCGTCAGAGCGACCGACGAGTTCGGCGAATCGACCGACGACGAGCAGTTGCTCCGCTACTCCGGCGAGCATGGTCGCGTGCTCGTCACGCACGACAAGAAAGACTTCGCGAACGGACTCGGAGAGGCCGTCGAACACGCTGGGATCGTCGTCTACACTGATGCGAACGTTCTCCGAGACGACCCCGAACGCGCGGTCCGAACGCTCGAACGCGTTCTCGCTCACTATCCGGCCGCGGAACTCGCGAACGAACTCGTCTGGCTCGACCAGTGGCGCCGCTAGTCGCTCCGCAACCACTATACGCCGCTCGCGCCTCCCTCCGACAATGACCGACTGGACGGAGAAGTATCGCCCCTCGTCGCTCGCGGAGATCCGCGGCAACGACAAGGCCCGCGACGCCCTCCGCGAGTGGGCCGACTTGTGGGACAGCCACCGCGAGGCCGTCATCCTCCACGGCTCGCCCGGCATCGGCAAAACCTCCGCCGCCCACGCGCTCGCCAGCGACTTCGACTGGCCGACCATCGAACTCAACGCCTCCGACTCGCGCACCAAAGACGTGATCGAACGCGTCGCCGGCGAGGCCGCGAAATCCGGCACCCTGACCGCCGGCGGGAGCGGCCGCCGACTCGTCGTTCTCGACGAGGCCGACAACCTCCACGGCAACGTCGACCGCGGCGGCAGCGCAGCCATCACCTCGCTGGTCAAGGAAGCCAGCCAGCCGATGATCCTCATCGCCAACGAGTACTACGAGATGTCCAATGGCCTCCGCAACGCCTGCCAGGACATCGAGTTCCGCGACGTCTCCAAGCGCTCTATCGTCCCCGTCCTCCGGGACCTCTGTCGCAAGGAGGGCATCGAGTTCGAGGATGCCGCGCTCGACCGGATCGCGGACATGAACTCGGGCGACCTGCGGGGCGCGATCAACGACCTGCAGGCGCTCGCCGAGGGCCGCGACCGCATCGCCGCCGACGACGTGGTGACCGGCGAGCGCGACCGGACCAAGGGCGTCTTCGACTACCTCGACACCGTGATCAAGGAGGCCGGCGCGCAGGAGGCGCTCGAAGCCTCCTACGACGTCGACGAGACGCCGGATGACCTGATCAACTGGATCGAGGACAACATGCCCAAAGACTACGCGGGCGAGGAACTCGCGGTCGCCTACGACTTTCTGGGCAACGCGGACGTGTGGCTCGGCCGCGTGCGCGAGACGCAGAACTACTCGTTCTGGCGCTACGCGGGCGACAACATGACCGCGGGCGTCGCCGCCGCCCGCCGTGAACCCAAGGGCGGGTGGACCCGCTACGGGCCGCCGAGCTACTGGTCGAAACTCGGGCGCACGAGCGGGACGCGGGACACCCGTGACTACATCGCGCAGGGCATCGCCGAGGCCAACGGCGTCAGCATGTCGACCGCCCGCCGGGATATCATGCCGCACCTCTCGGTGATGACCCACCACTGCAAGAACCGCGAGCTGACCGTCGCGATGGCCGCCCGCTACGACCTGAACGAGAAACAGATCGCCTACGTCACCGGCAGCGGCGCCGACACCAACAAGGTCGAATCGATCGTCGAAGACGCCCAGCGCCTCCGCGAGGACCTGGCCGTCGAGAACGCCGGCGGCGCGTTCGAGAACGCCCACGCCGGCGCGATCAAAGAGAGCGGGGCCGACGACGAGGCGGACGGGAGCGACGATGCGGACGGGGGCAGCGGCGACGCGGACGGGCCGGACGACGACCCGGCACAGGCGTCGCTCGGCGGCGGCGCGACCGAGAGCGAGAGCGACGGGGGCGACGAGCAGTCGAAAGAGGAAGCGGCCGAGGACGACGAGCAACAGTCCGGCCTCTCGGATTTCATGTGAGCAGTCGCGGCGTCGCCGCGCCCGGGCCACAAGATTCTTGTCTCGATCAGGTTTTTGTACGGACATGTCACGCCGCCGTCTCACGATCCCCATCGCGGTCGGCTGTCTCCTCCTCGTCACCGTCGGGGCGCTCGCGGTCGGTGCGGGCGGGTCGCCCGCGATCACACAGGCTGTCGAGACCGATACGCCGGGTGCCGAGAGCGGTCAGGGGAACGTCTCGGTGGCGAACGCGACGGTCTGGACCGGCCCGGCGTCGGTGCGTGACGACCTGACGAGCGCGGCGGCGATTCGCGAGCGACAGCAGTCGGGTGACCTGGCTCGCGATCCGACCGTCGCGACGGGCGACGCGTTCATCCTCGAACTCCGCCTGCCCGGTCTCTCCGACCGCCTGGCCGCGGCCGAGGGACCGAACACCACAGTCCGCTTTTTCGGGGCCACGCACGGCCCCGACAGCGCAATCAGGTTCGACCAGACGGCCGGTCCGACGATGCGGCCCTGGATATCGCTCGGAGTGAACCGGAGCGCCGCGACGACGGTCTTCGCCGACCGGGCCAACGAGACGTACTACCTCGTCATGGAGCCGCTGGCGCTGCCCTGGGGCAAGGATGACCCGTGGGCCGCCAACAGCGAGGGCAGATTCTCGCTGGAGTACTACATGACGCCAAATCCGTTCGCGCTGAACGTCACGCTGGACGGGCAGCGACGGACCGACTCGGAGTGGGCCGTCTGGTTCGCCGAACCCGAGGTCTCTCTCTCGGACCGGGTCGTCCGGAACGCGGCGGGCTCGCTCGTCCTGAATCGCTCGACGGCCGCGCCGGTACACCTGACCACGACGCTCGCGCCGGGAACGGAGGTCACCGCCCGCGTGACCAACCGCTCGGACGGCGGCCCCGCGTTCGCCGCATCGGCGGGCGTCGTCACGGAATCCCGCGACGTGGCCAGCTGGGACCCGTACGACCACGTCGCGACGCCGAGACTGAACACGACCGGGCTCGCGACGAACGCGACGTTCGACCTCGAACTCGTCAGGGACGGCGTGGTACTCGACCGGACCGAAGCCGTCGTCGACGAGAGCGTGGACGCCGCTCCCGGCGCGGGAACCGACCGCGGGAACGTCACGGTGGCGAACGCGACGGTCTGGACGGGGCCGGCCTCGGTCCGCGGCGACCTGACGAGCGCGGCGGCGGTCCGGGAGCGCCAGCGGTCGGGCGCGCTCGTCCGCGACGTGACGGTGACGACGAGCGACGCGTTCGTGCTCGAACTCCGGCTGCCGGGCTTCGCGGAGCGACTGGCGGGCGTCGAGGGGCCGAACACCACCGTTCGGTTCTTCCGGGCGACGTACGGACCGGACAGCAGCATCCGGTTCGAGCAATCGGACCCGTTCCCGATGGCGAAACCGTTTGCGTTGCGCCTGAACAGTACTGCCGCCACGACGGTGTTGGCCGACCGGGCCAACGAGACGTACTATCTCGTCGTGGATCCACCGGCGATGCAGGATGGTCGCAGAACGCGGGGCGAAGGTGTTGAGTGGGACAGTAAAACGAATACCCCTGCCCCAGAGTTCGCTCGGTTCCTCACTGGCCCAGGGTACGGACTCAACATCACACTCGACTCGCAGACGTGGACGGCCCGCGGGAACGGGACGTGGTACGACCTCTCCCCGGTCGTGTATTTCGTTGGTGATGCCGACATAGACTGGCACAGTCAGGAACCCCACTCGGTCCCCCGCACCGAAAATGTCCAGTTCAGGGGCGAGACGAACCTCGCACCGGGGACCGAACTGACCGTTCGGATCACCAATCGTTCGGACGGTGGACCGGTCCTGTCCGCGACGACGGCCGTGTCGGGTCCGGGTCACGACCCGAGTCAGCTCTACGATGTCACCCCCCACTCACTATCGGCATCGCTGTCGACGACGTCTCTCGAACCGAACGCGACCTTCGACCTCGAGGTCGTCAGGGACGGTGAGGTGCTAAGACAGACGCACGGGGTCGTCGACGAGAGCGTGGCCGGCACTCCCGCGGGAATCGACACGGTCGTCAGGGACGTGACCGTCTGGACCGCGCCGCAGGGCGCCGACGACCGGCTGACGAACCTGTCGGCCGTCCAGGCCGCGCGGGTGGCGGGGTCGCTGACCCGCGCTGACCCCCGTGCGCCGAACCGCGCTCGGACCGTCGTCTGGAACGACACGCTGGTCCTCGAACTGCACGCACCGGGACTGGCCCAGCGGATGGCCGCCGCCGAGGGACCGAACGAGACGGTCCGATTTTTCCGCGCGACCTACGGCGAGAACAGTTCCATCGCGCTCTGGGAGACGAACTATTATTTGGAGTCCCAGCCGCTGGCAGCGCGGCTGAACCGCACCGCGGCGACGACGGTCGTCGCCGACCACTCGGCCGACACCTACTATCTCGTCGTGGACCCGACCGCGATGCGCTTTGGCTTTTGCGAATACAGGTGCGGGTCCGGCTACGACTGGACGCTCGAGGGGTACGAGCGGTTCGACGCGCCGCGCTACGGCGCCGACGTGGACCGTCTGCGGTACGGCCCCGCGTTCGCCGTGAACGTCAGAATCGACGGGACCTCAGCGAACTTCACGAGCGACGAGGACGGCGACCCGGCTCCGCTCCTGTATTTCGAGGAGCCGGAAGCGTCGTTCAGTGACCGAACTGACGGGCGCGTCGAACTCTCTCAGGCGTCGGGTGCACCGGTGCAGGCGGAGACGAATCTCGCGCCCGGAACCACCGTGTTCGTGCGGCTGACGGACCGTTCGGACGGCGGTCGAACTCGGGTCGACCGCGCCACGGTCACGAAAAACGGAACTGATGGGATCATTTCGGCTGATTTCGACACGAGCGGCCTCTCCGTCGGGACGACCTTCTCGTTCGAACTCGTCGCCAACGGTCACGTCCTCACCCGATCCGACGGCGCCGTCCAGTGGGGGCCTCCGTCGACGCCGACACCGACGCCCACCGATACGCCCTCACCGACGCCCACCGATACGCCCTCACCGACGCCCACGGACACCCCGACGCCGACACCGGGCCCGACGATCTCACCGACCTCGACTGCGACGCCCACGACGGCCCCGGGTCCGACTCCGACGCCGACCGCTCGAGCGTCGACCCCCGCAACGAGCGGCCCGTCACCCGCGAGCGAGACGCCGACTCATGCGTCCCAACCGACCCAGACCCCGTCGCCGACGGCGACCGACAGTTCGGGCACCGAGACGAGTGGCGACTCCGGTCCCGGATTCGGGCCGGTGGTCGCTATCGCCGCGCTGCTCGCGGCCGCGGCGCTCGCGCGTGTCCGGCGAGCGTGAGAGAGGAGAGGAACCGAATCGCGGGTCAGTCCGCGCGGGTCGCCGTCGCGTCGCGCGTGCCGGTCCGCTTCGAGAGCGTCCAGATCACGCCCGCCAGGAGCACCAGCACGACGACGGCGCCGACGTCGGTCAGGCTCTGGTCGAGGCCGAACTTCCGACGGGCGACGAGCATGTCGACCCAGGTGACGGCGCTCGCGAGCGCGAACAGCAGGCGCGCGCGGGAGAGTCCGCGGGCGTGGGCCCACAGCGCGCCAGCGGCGAGCGCGCCCCAGAGGAGAAAGGAAAGCGCGTAGTAGCCGGTCAGGACGTTCACAGAGACCACGAACAGCGAGCCGTCGAACGCGAGGTGAAAGGGGACGGCGGCCGCGGCGCCGATCGCCAGCGTCCGCAACCCACCCACCGACGGCGTCTCGACGGTCCAGGCGCAGGCGGCCGCGAGACACAGCAGGATCAGCGACGCCGTCGCGAAGTGCGCGGCGGTGATCAGGGCCGTGAACTCTGTCACCGTCAGCGCTCCCAGGATGATCTGCGAGGGAAGGAGCGCGACGGCGGCGGTGACCGCCCACTTCACGCGGCTGTCGTCTTGGCGCCGCCAGGCGGCGTACAGCAGACCCAGCAGCGCGAAGCCGACGAGCATCGCCAGCAGGCGGTGAGACCACTCGACGAAACTGGGCCAGTTGGCCGGGAACAGGCCGAGCCAGCCGTCACAGAGCGGCCAGCGCCGCTCGCAGGTCAGCCCCGCGCCCCTGTAGGCGGTGTAGAGTCCGACGAGCATCAGGACGAGCGTGCCGGCCGTCGACCCGAGCAGCAGGTTGCGAAACCGGACCATGGCGCGCGCTTGTGGTCCCACGGCCTTTACTCTCGCTATTCTCTCTCGCCGACCCGTCGCGCGGTCCGCCAGTGGCGCCGTCTCTCGGCGCGTTCGGCGTTCCGCCGAGGCGAACACCGGAGAACTCCACCGGACGCGTCACAGTCTCGCTATCGGGCGAAAACCGGCAGTACCGGAATTAGACGAACGACGAACGAAGGGTCGGCATTTGACTGCACGCGAAGTTTTTTCTCCGTTCCCGCCGGCGATCCGGCATGGGAATCGACGAGGACGCACTGGAGTATCACAGCACGGAACCGCCCGGCAAGATCGAGATCTCGACCACGAAGCCGACCAACACCCAGCGGGACCTGCAACTCGCCTACTCGCCCGGCGTCGCGGCGCCGTGCCGACGGATCAGCGAGGACCCGACTGACGCCTACAAGTACACGACGAAGGCCAACATGGTCGGCGTCGTCTCGAACGGCAGCGCGGTGCTGGGACTGGGCGACATCGGCGCGCAGGCATCCAAGCCCGTCATGGAGGGCAAGGGCGTCCTGTTCAAGCGCTTCGCGGACATCGACGTCTTCGACATCGAACTCGACGAGCACGACACCGACGCCTTCATCGACGCCGTCGCCGCGATGGAGCCGACCTTCGGCGGGATCAATCTCGAGGACATCAGCGCGCCCGAGTGCTTCCGCATGGAGGAGGAACTCCGCGAGCGGATGGACATCCCCGTCTTCCACGACGACCAGCACGGGACGGCCATCATCTCCGGCGCGGCGCTGCTCAACGCCGCGGAACTGACCGGCAAGAGCCTCGAAGACATGCGCATCGTCTTCTCCGGCGCGGGCGCGAGCGCCATCGCGACCGCTCGCTTCTACGTCTCGCTCGGCGCGAAAAAGGAGAACATCCTGATGTGTGACTCCTCGGGGATCATCACCGAGGAGCGCGCCGAGAGCGGCGACGTCAACAAGTTCAAACGCGAGTTCGCCCGCGACGTGCCCGACGGGGACCTGGCCGACGCGATGGACGACGCCGACGTGTTCGTCGGCCTCTCGATCGGCGGTATCGTCGACCAGGAGATGGTCCGGTCGATGAACGAGAACCCGGTCATCTTCGCGATGGCCAACCCCGACCCCGAGATCGACTACGAGGCGGCCAAGGCCGCCCGCGACGACACCGTCATCATGGGCACCGGCCGCTCGGACTACCCCAATCAGGTCAACAACGTCCTCGGGTTCCCCTTCATCTTCCGCGGCGCGCTGGACGTGCGCGCGACGGACATCAACGAGGACATGAAACGCGCCGCCGCCGAGGCACTGGCCGAACTCGCCCGCCAGGACGTCCCCGACGAGGTCGTCAAAGCCTACGGCGACCAGCCGCTGCAGTTCGGCCCCGAGTACATCATCCCCAAACCCGTCGACCCGCGCGTCCTCTTCGAGGTCGCGCCCGCCGTCGCGAAAGCCGCCATCGAGTCGGGCGCCGCGCGCAAGGAGATCGACACCGACGCCTACGTCGAACGGCTCGAAGCCCGCCTCGGGAAATCCCGCGAGATGATGCGCGTCGTCCTCAACAAGGCCAAAAGCGACCCCAAGCGCCTCGCGCTTGCGGAGGGGACCGACGAGAAGATGATCCGCGCGGCCTTCCAGCTAAACGAGCAGGGCATCGCCGACCCCGTTCTCATCGGCGACGGCGAGGAGATCGCGGCGACGACCGACGACCTGGGGCTGGACTTCGAGCCCGAGGTCGTCGACCCCGAGAACGGCGACTACGAGGAGTACGCCGAGCGGCTGTACGAACTGCGCCGGCGCAAGGGCATCACCCGCAGCGAGGCCTCGGAGCTCATCGAGAACGACACCAACTACCTCGCGAGCGTGATGGTCGAGCAGGACGACGCCGACGCGATGCTCACGGGGCTGACTCACCACTACCCCTCGGCGCTGCGCCCGCCGCTGGAGGTCATCGGCACCGCGCCCGACGCCGACTACGCGGCCGGCGTCTACATGCTCACGTTCAAGAACCGCGTCGTCTTCTGTGCGGACACCACGGTCAACCTCTCCCCCAGTTCGGAGGTGCTCTCGGAGGTCACGAAACACACCGCCCACCTCGCGCGTGACTTCAACATCGAACCGCGGGCGGCGCTGCTCTCCTACTCGAACTTCGGCAGCGTCGAGAACGAGGGGACCGCGAAGCTCCGCGACGCCGTCGACTCGCTGCACAGCGACCCCGAAGTCGACTTCCCCGTCGACGGTGAGATGCAGGCCGACACCGCCCTCGTCGAGGACATCCTCACCGGCACCTACGACTTCGCCCAGCTCGAGGACCCCGCGAACGTCCTCGTGTTCCCGAACCTCGAAGCCGGGAACGTCGGGTACAAACTCCTCCAGCGCCTCGGCGGCGCGGAGGCCATCGGCCCGATGCTCGTCGGTATGGACAAACCCGTCCACGTCCTCCAGCGCGGCGACGAAGTGAAGGATATCGTCAACCTCGGCGGCGTGGCCGTGGTCGACGCACAGCAGCAAGAAGACGAAGAGTAAGCGGGAGAGCATCCGGCGCCGCAGGCGCCGGTTCACCGCACTCGACCACCGGGAGAGAGCGGCTTTTTGGTCCAGCTTTTTCAAGGAGTGGTGCCCGCAGCGCGCCGCCGGCGCGCGAGGACACCCGACGCAGAAAAAGGTGGCTGTGGCGGCGTGGCCGTGGTCGACGCACAGCAGCAAGAAGACGAAGAGTAAGCGGCAGAGCGGCTTTTCGTCCGGTTTCTCGTACTGAAGTGTGATCGAAATCCCGCGACCGCGGCCGTAGACGGCCACAAGACATACGTGTGATACGCGTGTCAGTTCTAGCACGGAGCGATGGACAAGACCGTCGACATCTCGGGCTGGCCGAAGCGAGTCTTTCAGTATCTGCTCGCGAGTTTCATCGTCCTCGGCGGCCTCGTCTTCGGCCTCGTCATCGCCGGCAATCTGCTGGACATCCTCGGCGTTTCGCTCGGATTTTCGTGGACGCTGCCCGGTGTCGTCGCGGTCGGCGCGCTCTGGGTCGTGCTGACGGTCGCGTTCGTGCGACAGGTGCGCGCCGACGACGGCGACTGGTGGGGGCCGGTCCCGAGAGAGCAGTACCTCGGCCGATTCGCGGGCGCCGGCGGCCTCGCGCGCCACAACTGGGAGCGCTCGATCGAACGCCTGCACGACCAGAGCGACGACGACGAGTGAGTCGGCGCTTCGGGCGTGAAGAGTGAACAGTTCGGTTCGCTCGCCAGCCGTACCCGTGGTCGCAGGTGATGGTGAGAGTCGAAACCCCTCGCCCCGCTCGTTAGGTGTCGACTCGACTGCAGACGACACCGCGACCCGACCACAGGCGATCCTGTGTGCTGAAAGCCCTCGACGCGCTCGCTAGCTGTCGTAACTGCGACCACAGACTGCACCGCAACCGCGAGTGACCCCGAAAGTCGAAAGCCCTCGACGCGCTCGCGGTCGCTGACGCGACATATCCGCGCTCTCCGCACCGCCCGCGCGGATAGGGGTCCCGCAGCGACCACGCGAACGCGAGCGCGCCTCGCCCTTTCAGTCCGCCAGGAGGATTTTGCTGAGGCGGGCTGTGACCGGCAGCTGGTCAGGCAAGCGTGAGCCTCACGCCTCCCCAGCCTCTTGCGTTGCTCGTGCCTGCGCTACTCATCCCTCGCGCGACTTCGTCGCGACACAGAGGTCGCGACGGCGCGCGCCAGAGCGGGTGCTGTGGTCGTGCGGATCAGATCCGAAAGAGAGCCGACCGAGTTCGGCGCCTCGCCCGTCAGTCGCTGGCGCCGCCGCGGTCGGCGCGGGATGGCGGCGGATAGCGCTCGTCGCCGGTCGTCGCGGGCGTCTCGGGGAGGACACAGCGGTCGGGCTCGCCGTTGACGTGCTCGTACTCGTCGGGGGCGTTGGCGAGAGGGTGGGCGGGGTTGTGCCCGCTGGGGATGCGGGCCGCGCGGATGGCGTCGAAGTCGCGGAGTCGCGCGCGGATACCCCGCCAGTGGAGGCCAGTGTTGTGCGGGACCCGGACCGGGTGTGTCGGTTCGAAGCGTGGGTCGCGCCCGTTGATCACGTCGGCATTGACGTTCGCCGCGAGGTCGTCGTGGTCGATGAGGACGCCGACGCGAGCGTCCGACGGCGAGCGCGCGGCGAGGACGTCGAGTCCGAGGTGTAGCGCCCGATACTCGGCGACGTTGTTGTCGGGCACGGGGTGAGTCATCGAGAGTCGCGCGACCCGTGTGCCGTCGCGGGTCTCGATGACGACGCCGAGGCCGCCGCGGTCACCCGACCGGTCGGCGTTACCGCTGGCTCCGCGGTAAGAGCCGTCTGTGGCGAGATAGAAGTCTCGATGGTGAGTGCGCGGCGGGTGCGCGATGTGGGGCGTCGGTGCCTCGTCGAACAGGTCCCGAAGGGTCGGCCGGCCGTATGCGGCCATACCTCCGATTCGTGATGCGGTAATTTAAACGTAGGGGGGAATCGACACCCGTTCTCACCCACGATCGACCGGTCGAACTCCCCGATCGGTCGGTTCCGTGCGGCGGACGGCGAGAGCGCGGCGCCCCTCTCCTGGTCCGCGCGACGAAAGCTTCAGGGGCGTCGGGTCGAACCGGCGGACGTGTCCCGGCACCGGAACCTGTGGCGGTTCGTCGCGCTCGCGGCGCTGTGGGGGTCGGCCTTCGCGGCGATCAAGGCCGGCCTCGACTACTACCCGCCCGTGCTCTTCGCGGCGCTCCGGTACGACCTCGCGGCCGTGGTGATGCTCGGCTACGCCGTCGCCGTCACCGACCGAGCGCTCCCGCGCGGTCGCCGGGAGTGGGCGGCCGTCGGTGTCGGCGCCGCGCTCATGATCGCCGCCTACCACGCGTTCCTGTTCGTGGGCGAGCAGGGAACGACCAGCGCCGCGGCCGCCGTCGTCGTCAGCCTCTCGCCGGTTCTGACGGCCGGGTTCGCCCGGCTCTTGCTCCCGGCCGAACGGCTCTCGCCCCTCGGCGTCGCGGGCCTGGCGCTCGGTCTGCTCGGCGTGGTGGCCGTCGCCCGCCCGTCGCCGAGCGCGCTCCTCGCGTCGGACGTCGTGGCCGAACTCCTGGTGTTCGCGGCCGCGCTCTCCTTTGCCCTCGGAAGCGTCGTGACCGAGTGGCTCGACGCCGACCTCGCCGTCGAGACGATGGAGGCGTGGTCGATGGTCGGCGGCGCCCTCGCGCTCCACGCCGTCAGCCTCGCGCTCGGGGAGTCGACGACGGCTGTCACGCTCGCGGGCCCCGGTCTGGCAGCGCTGGTGTATCTCTCACTCGGGTCCAGCGCCGCCGGGTTCCTCCTCTATTTCGACCTGCTGGAGAGACTCGGGTCGGTCGAGATCAACCTGGTCTCCTACGCGGCGCCGGCCTTCGCCGCGCTCACGGGCTTTCTCTTCCTCGGCGAAGTCGTCGACGGCTGGACTGTCGCCGGGTTCGGCTGTATCGTCGTCGGCTTCGCACTGGTCAAACGGCGGGCGCTCGGTCGGGAACTCCCGCGTCTGCGCGCGGCACTCGAGAGTGAATAGCCACTGCCCACGGGTCGAACTGGGGAAAATCGAGCGGAGGAACGCAGGAAGGCCGTCAGTCGCGGTAGTGGGGATGACCGATGAGCAGGGCGACGACGTTCAGCGTTAGCAAGACCAGAAACGCCGTCGACGTCGCCTGACTCGAGAGGCCGGTCGCCAGCAACAGCGGTAAGTGGAGAAAGGGGAGGGCGACGGCTGACCAGAACGCGATGCCGGTTATCGGTGCGAGGAATCGCTCGTCGACGTCGGGAAGTCCGACGGGCGATTCCTCCATCGATAGCCCGAGTTCACTTGATCGACTTGCCATGCGGGGACACCTCGTAGTTCTACGATAGGGCGGCATTACCTTATAACCGACAGAGCCTTCCGGTCATTTCACCCCGTTTCACCCGCTTCGTGCGACCGATGTGGACGTTTTACTACTGCCTGAGAACGGTCGAAACGTTTTAATCGGATTTCTCAGGCCGTAACGTCGAAATCTACCGTTCGATCAATAGCTACCGGTAGTGGACAATATCCGTCGGTCTCGACGCCGCCTGCAGTGCGTTCGCTAGCCCAGGACCGTGACGTCGACGCGAACGTCTCCGTCGGGGGTTTCGATCCTCGTCTCGGAGACGAAGTGGTCGCGGACCCGCTCGCGCCAGGACGCGACCCGCTGGCGGTGGCGCTCGTGGTGTCGGTCGAGCGTGTAATCGGTGTCCGGGGCCGACCTGAGTCGGTCTTCGGTCTCGGCTGCACGCGGGTACGGCGGCGCGTCGGCGTCGACGAACGCACCCGGCGGGACGTGTAGCGGTGACGGAGACCGGGTCGCGGCGTCACCTGATTCCTCCCGCTCGCCCCGCCCGTCCTCGTCGGTGACGTGAAGCCGCGCGCGCATCCGACCACTGAACGGCGGCGTCACGCGCAGAACGACCGCCCGGTCGCGCTGGTACCGCGCTTCGAGCGCCGCGACGACGTCGCCGGCTGTGACGGCCAGCGACGAGATGCTCCGCGGATCGTCTGAGTCCGGACCCATCGGTTCCTCCCAGGGACTACACCGTCAAAACCGCACCGCTGCGGGCCACCGACCCCAGTTTGTCGGCGAGCGTGTCTGACCCGCCCGATCTGCGTTTCCAGTTTTCACTCGTGATAATCGACGGGATGGATTTATGCACCGGTCTTTCCGATATCCCTACAACTGGTGACGACTGACTCACTGGGTACACGATGACTTCGCCGAACATCCAGTCCGACGGGGCGACAGTCCTGGTCGTAGACGACGAGGAGGACATCGCGGACCTCTACTCGACGTGGTTGGAGGAGGCCTACGAGGTCCGCACAGCGTACGGACCGGAGGGGGCGCTGGAACAGGCAGACGAGGCGGTCGACGTGGTCTTCCTGGACCGGCAGATGCCGAAGATGACCGGCGACGAGGTCCTGGACGAACTGCGCGCCAGGGAACTGGACTGTCGGGTCGTGATGGTCACCGCAGTTGACCCCGACTTCGACATCGTCGACATGCCGTTCGACGATTACCTCACCAAACCGGTGATGCTCGACGACCTCCGGGACGCGGCCGAGCGCATGCGTACGCGCGAGACGTACGACGCGCAGATGCAGGACTTCTTCGCCAAGGCATCGAAAAAGGCCACGCTCGAGGCCGAGAAAGACTACGTCGAACTCCAGGAACACGAGGAGTACGAGCAACTCGATTCGGAGGTCCAGCAGCTCCGCCAGGAGGCCGACCAGGCTGTCGACGACCTCAGCGAGGCCGAGGACTTCGAGGCGCTGTTCGCCGAGTTCCCCGGCGACGCCTGAGTCCGCGATACGGCTCTCCCATTCTGATACTGCAGACCGCACATTTCGACCGCGATAGATATTGCTGTGTGGTTCGCGACCTTGGAGAAATGCCCGGGGAGGGCTCCGAACCCTCGATCTCCGCATGTCCCAGGTTCGAGGCTGACGGGCCTCGCGGGCGCATGCCGGCTGCCGCGCGGTCAAACCCTATGAGTGCGGCGCTATGTCCAGCTAAGCCACCCGGGCGCAGTCTGTCGTACTGTGGATGTAGCCTAAAAGGTTCTCATCTCACGCGGTGGATGCGACGCCGTCACGTGCCGCGGTCCGGGCGTCCCTGTGCCGGCAACGTTCAGTCGAGCGAACAGGTCAGCGAGCCCACCCGCGGTTTTATGCTGTCGGACCGGCACACCACTGGCATGGACATTCCGGACCTCGTCCAGCGGGCGCTCGGCGACGAGGAGATCCAGGCGGGGGTCTCGCTCGGCGACGAGGACGCAGTCTGTCTCACGCCGACACGGACGCTCGTGTACCGGGGGGAAGGCCTGTTGAGCGACGAGCAGATTTCGGAGTACTCCCACGACATCGAACAGCTCGGCGTCAGCGAGGGCCGCCGCAAGACCAAGTTCACCCTCCAGTACATCGACGGCACAGACTCCTTTACCGTGCCCGCAAACCGCGGCGAGAAGGTCCTCGAACTGTTCCTCGAAGGTGTCCTCCGTCTCGAAGAGGTCATCGAGCCCCGCGAGTCGATCCTCGGCGTCTATCGCTTCAGCGAACTCACCGTCATCATCGCCGAGGGTCGCCTGATCAAACACATCGGCGAACCCGTCTGGAACGAGGACTACGAGGTCTACGACTTCGAGGACGTCACCCGTCTGGACTTCGAGCGCGCCAGCGTCGCGACGAGCATCGCCCTCTCTATCGACGGCCGTCCCCAGCGGATCAAGATCCCCAACGACACCGCGCCGGTCGTCCGCCAGACGCTCGAGAAGGCGCTGTTCGAGTACTACGACGTGGGTTCGCTGGAGGAACTCAACCGCGTCGTCGACGACAGCACCGGCGGCGACGCGGGCGACGTCGACGCGACCGGGACGACCGACGATTCCGACGACTTCGCCTTCGGCGACGACTTCGACCCGCTGGTGAGCGACGACGACGAGGCCGACCAGACCGAAGCGGTCGACACGGGGGACCCGACCGGAGGGGTCGACACCCAGGACCCGCTCGCGGGCGCCGGCGAGAGCGCCGAGTCCAGCGGGACGGACCACGGCACGGAGCCGACCGACGCCGGAGCCGGCACCGGGACCCCCTCGCGCGACGACCGTACCGCCAACGAACCCGAGCGGACCGGCGCTTCCGGCACCGGATCCGCAGACGTCGACACCGCCGATTCCGGGACCGTGCGCGAACCGGGCGCTGAGCCGTCCCAGCGGACAGAGGCCGAGCCGTCCCAGCGGACAGAGGCCGAGCCGTCCCAGCGGACAGAGGCCGAGCCGTCCCGGACGGCCGACCCCGAACCCGCGCGCGAGGAGCGCTCGGAGCGGTCTCGCCGGACTGCCGATGCCGCGCCGGCGGACGGTATCGGGCGGGACGGCGAGAGCGGACGGTCCGAGAGCGGTGGCGAGCGCGGGCGGACCGAACGCGAGTCGACTCCCGCGGCCACCGGCTCGGCCGAACCGGCCGTGACTCGCGAGGAGTTCGAGTCGGTCGCGGACCGACTCGAGGACCTGACCGAGGCAGTCGAGCGCCAGAACGAACTGCTGCGGCGCCAGCACCGCGCGATCAAGCAACTGGTCAGACAGCGAGAGGAGCAGTGATGCCGTCAGAGGTGTCGCGAGGTCGACGCGCCGACCCGTGTTCGCCGGCAGTCACTCCGACTCGCGGCCGGTGACTTTCCTGATGCACGAGGAGCCGAACGGTCCGTGTTCGCCGGCGTCGAACTGCACGAAATAGCCCGTCGTGAGCCCGGCGTTACAGCGCTTGCAGGTGAACTCGCCCTCCCGCGAGACCACGTCGCCCTCGAAACTGAGGTAGTCGCCGGTCGTCGGCACGACCGTTTCGCCCTCCCGCTGGATGATCCCACGACGTTCGGCAGTCTCGAGGATCTCGCGCGTGACGGCGGGGTTCGTCGTCACCGTCTCCACCCGGTCGACGGCCTCGGCCAGCGACAGCTGTTCGTGTTCGAGGTGGGCGAGCAACTCGACGCCGAGTTCCACGCGGTCGCTCACGCCCTGGTGTGGGACCGGCGTCGGATTAAGTGTTCGTGGCGAGCGGGCCGCCGCGTGCTCGTCGTCCGGACAGTCTCTGGTCGACCACAAGACTTGTGCGGGCGCACGGTCGATCCGCTATCGATGAACGTCAGCCGGGCGACCAGGCGGCAGGTCGCGAGTCTGGGCGCGCTCGCCGCGCTCTTCGTCGGGGTTTCGCTCGTCTTTTCCCCCGGCGCGGTCCTCGAGGCCGTCTCGGAGCTGTCGACTCGCCCCGCCCTCTTTCTCGGCGTGCTCCTCGTCCTCTATCTCGCGCGGCCGTTCCTGATGTGGCCGGTGAGCGCCCTCTCCATCACGGTCGGGTACGTCCTCGGCGTCGAGTACGGGGTCCCCGTGGCCATCGCGGGGACGCTCGTCTCGAACACCATCCCCTTCCTGCTCGCGCGGTATCTCAGGACCGACGAGGGCGTCGTCGGCTTCGCCAGTCGGTCGAGCGAGCGCTACGTGGCCGCGGTCGGCGAGTTCCGCGGCGTCGTCGCGGCGCGGCTCGCCCCGCTGCCGGCCGACGCCGTCTCCTCGACCGCGGGGCTGTCGAACGTCTCGTTCGGCGCGTACATGCTCGGGACGCTCGTCGGCGAGTCGCCGTGGATCGCCGCCGAGGTGATCGCCGGCGCGTCGATGCACACGCTCTCGGTCCACGGCCTCGGCCACAGCCTCGCTCTCTTCGCCGGTGCGACCGCCGTCTCGGCGCTCTTGCTCGCCGGCCCGGTGTACCGCCGGTTCGTCGACGATCCGGTGCCGGCGATCGAGCAGTGAGCGGGCTCCGGGAGACGCCGCGCGCTCGCGTTCAGTAGAAGGTGTCCGAACAGTCGTAGACGACGCCGTGTTCGGGGCAGACGTACTTGCAGTGGCGGTGGGTCATCGCCCGATCGCAGACCGGGCACGGCCGTCCGCCCGACCCGTCGGTGGTGGCGACTTCGGCGCCGTCGTCCTCGTCGGTAGCAGCGACTTCGACGCCGTCGGTGTCGGCAACCTCGGTGTCGTCGTCCCCGTCGAAGCCACACTGCTCGTCCATACTCCTGACAGCGGGCGGTCCCGCTTGAGTGTTTCCACCCGCCGCCCACGTCGAAGGTCCGCGCGCTCGGCGCGGGTCGCGGTCACCGGCCCGCTCGAAAGGTGGCACGAATTCTAGAAAGACTCCGAGGGGTTTTCGAAAAACGCCTATAGGGGTTCTCTCCCGACTGGGGAGTATGGCAGAGTCACCGCCGCTCGCGGACCGCTTCCCGCCGGGGCTCGGGACCGTCGTCGTCTCGCTGGCGGCGGGGATCGCCGCGCTCGCGGGCTCGTACGGCGCCGTCGGCTTCACCACGTCGTTCGTCGTCTCCCCGGTCGAGCGCACCCTCTCGTTGCACATGCCCGGCGCCGTGATCACGTTCGCGATCACCGTCCTGGGCGACCTCGGACAGAAACTCAATCTCCTGACGGCGGCGGCCATCGTCGTCGCCCTGTACGCGTTGCTGGTCGGCCTCTCGGTCGGGATCGGTCGCCAGCTCGACAGTCGACTCGTCCCGGTCGTCGGCTCTCTCGTCACGGTCTGGGTCGTGACGGCGACGCTGACGGTCAGGCCCGTCGCCGCGCTCGCTCCCGCCGCGGCCGCAGGCGCGGTCGTCCTCGCGACCGACCTCTCGCGGACCGGCGAGCGCATCGCCGGCGAGACGGACCCGAACGGTCGGCGGCGCGTCCTCGCGGGCCTCGGTACCGCGGCCGGCGCCAGCGCCCTCGGGGTGGCCCTCGGCGAGGAGCGCTCCTCGACCAGCGTCATGGGTGTCAACCAGGACATCTACGGCGACGTCGACGCGCCGACCTACGACGTCGACGACCAGCTCGCGACGGCCGACGAGGCCTCCTTCTCGGTCGACGGGATAGAACCGCTCGTCAGCGAGGACTTCTACAACGTCGACATCAGCTCGATCGACCCCTCGCCCAGCGCCGCCGACTGGTCGCTGTCGATCACCGGCGAAGTCGAGGAGGAGGTCGAAGTCACCTATTCGGACGTCCGCGAGATGGAGTACGAACACCGCTTCGTCACGCTGCGCTGTGTCGGCGAGGGACTCAACGGCCACAAGACCGACACCGCGCTGTGGACCGGCGTCCCCATCCGCCCGCTGCTCGAACGCGCGAGTCCGAACTCCGACTGCGAGTGCGTGATGCTGCGGGCGAAAGACGGCTTCTACGAGGAGTTCCCGCTCGAAGCGCTCGAGGGCGGCCTGCTCGCCATCGGAATGAACGGCGACCCGCTGCCCCGCGCCCACGGCGCACCCGCTCGCGCGCTCGTTCCGGGCCACTGGGGCGAGGTCAACGTCAAGTGGCTCACCGAGATCGAACTGCTCGCCCGCGAGCGCAAGGGGTACTGGGAGAAGAAAGGCTGGCAGGGGACCGGCCCCGTCAACACCGTCGCGAAACTCCACGGCCGGGGTCGGACCGACGACGGTCGCCTCGTCGTCGGCGGCCACGCCTACGCCGGGACCCGCGGCGTCCAGCGCGTCGATGTCTCCATCGACGGCGGCGACACCTGGACCGAGGCCGACCTGACCGACCCGCTGCCGGGCGCGAGCGGCCCCGCCCGCGACGACTCGCCCGAGCGCGCCGAGGACGCCTGGCGACAGTGGAAGTACGAGTACGACTCGCCCGGCGGGTCCCACGAGGTGGTCGTCCGCGCCGTCGACCGGAATGGGAAGCTCCAGACCCGCGAGGAGAGCGGGCCGGTCCCCAGCGGCGCGACCGGCTGGGTCAGCCGGACGATCGACCCGAGCGACCTATGACCCGTCTGTCGCGCTCCCCGGCCCGTTCGGTCGCTGGACGGGGCTGGTCGCCGTGACCGCCGCCTCGGACGGCCTCGTGCGCACCGGGCGGGAAACCGGTTCCCGAACCAGCAAGGATAAACGAGACGGCCGAGACACGAACGCACGAGCGTCGATGGAGAAGGCACTGTGGTATCTGCTCGCCGGCACGCGCGGCGGGGAGAACCGCGCTCGCATCATTCGCCTGCTCGACGAGCGCCCACGGAACGCCAACCGCCTCGCCGACGAACTCGACGTCGACTACAACACCGTCCGGCATCACCTCGACGTCCTGCTGGACCACGACGTCGTCGAGCGCGGCGGCGACGACTACGGCGCGATGTACTTCCTCACCGACCAGTTCGACCACCACCGCGACGTCTTCGAGACGATCACCGAACAGATGGACTGAGACACACATGGATATGACACCCTGGCTGACCGTCGCGACCACCCTCGCGGCGCTGAACGTCTTGCTGTTGCTCGCGCTCGGCGCCGTCTGGCTCAAGAACTACCGCACCTTCCGGTCGAACCTCATCCTCGGCCTGCTCGCGTTCGCCGCGGTCATGTTGCTGGAGAACCTCGTCGCCGTCTACTACTTCTTCAGCATGGAGATGCTCTACGTCGGCAGCGCCGGCGCCCAGCAGTCCGTCCTCGTCCTCCGGGCGCTCCAGTTCGTCGCGCTTCTCTTTCTGACCTACGTCACGATGCAGTAGGGCTCACCGGTTCGACTCGCCGCTCTTACAGCCGCCCGCGTCGCCGGTTCGACTGCCGTCGCCGCACGCCGCCGTCGGCCGCCGCTATCACCGCCGACCGCGGCCTGGCCAGGCCGAGACTCGCGCCGACCAGGACGCCGACGAAGTGGCCGACGGCGCTGACGCCCGACACGCCGACGACCACCTCGACCAGGGCCTGTCCGATCAGGAGCACGCCGAACAGCGTCCACAGCCACGTCCCCTCGCCGTGCCAGCGGTCGGTGGCCTCCTCGTAGCGCAGGCTGTCGACGACGACCAGCGCCGTCAGCGCGTAGGCGACCCCACTCGCGCCGAGAGTCCCCGCACCCGCTGGCTGGGCCGCGAGCGCGTAGACGGCCACCTGCGTGACGACCGACGCGACCCCGCTCGCGGCTATCAGGCCGAGGTACGCCCGGTCGGCCAGCCGTCGCTCGGCGACCGCGCCGAACAGGACCAGGTGCGCGACGTTGCCGACGAGGTGGGTCTCCTGGACCGGCGAGTGGGCCAGCGGCGCGAGCAGCCACCCGAGCGACGGCTCCTGGCGCGCGACGAACAGGGCGTAGAAGGTGTCGTAGCGGCCGCTCGTCCACAGCGACAGCTCGACGGCGTAGACGGCGACGAGCAGGAGACAGAAAGAGAGCGTGACGCGAGTCCTCGTCAGCCAGCGGGCGCCGCCCCGGAGCGCCGCGCCGGCGTCGACCATCCGCTCAGGTCAACACTCCGACCAGCCACAGGACTCGCAGGTCTTGCAGCCCTCGGAGTAGTACAGCGACAGCGAACCACACTCCGGACACTCGGGGTTCTCACCGGCGTCGATGAGGTCCTGCTGGGCGTCCGCGGACGCGCCCGCGCCCTTCTCGGTACCGCCCGCAGCCCCCGCACTGGCGCCGGCGCTCGCCGACACCGCACCGCCGTCGGGTTCCGGCTCGGCGACCGCGCCGCTTTCGGCGCCGTCCTCGTCGGCCTCGTCGGCAGTCTCTTCGAGGGTCCGCTGTTGCGGGTAGGCCTTGTCGATCTCGTCGTCGAGGTATCGGCGCAGCGCCGTCCCGAAGGCGTCCGGGATGGAGTTGATCTGCTCGCCCTTGTCCCAGGCGACCTTCGGCGAGCGGATGCCCTGGAGTTTGTCGACGATCTCGTACGGTTCGACGCCCGAGCGCAACGCGACCGAGATGGTCTTCGCGAGCGCGTCGGTGAAGGAGTTGGTGAACCCGCCCGAGTGGCCCGTGTTGGCGAACAGCTCGAACGGCTCGCCCGTCTCGGGGTCTTCGTTGATCGTGACGTAGAGCTTGCCGTAGCCCGTCTCGATGCGCTGGGTGACGCCGTGGAGCTGGTCCGGGCGCGGCTTCTTCTCCGCGTAGACCGACTCCTCGCCGTCGGCCGCCGCGAGGAGTTCCTCGACCTGCTCGTCGAGAGCGGCCTGGACGGCCTCCTCTTCGAGGAACGCCTCCATGCCGCCGAAAATCTCCTCGATCTGGGCGACGACCTCCTCGGCGTCCATGTCGGCGAACTCGGCGTTCTGGGCGCGCGTCGTCAGCACCTGCTTCGAGCGGGTGCCGTCGCGGTAGTAGGTGACGCCCTTGCCGCCGTGGTCGTAGATGTACTCGAAGACCTCCGCCGCGTCTTCGACGGTGGAGTCGTTGGGCGCGTTCACCGTCTTCGAGATGGCGGAGTCGACGCCCTCCTGGCAGGCGACCTGGACGCTCGCGTGCTGTTTCGCGGAGAGCGACCCTGTCGTGACGAACAGTTCGCCGACCGCGTCCGGGACCGTGGAGAGCCCGGTGACGCCGTCGAACTCGTTTGCGGCCATCTGCTCCTGGGCCTCCTCCTTGACGGTCTCGACGTCGATGTCGTTCTCCTCGAGCACACGCAGGAAGTAGTCGTCGAACTCGACGAGCATCTCGTCGCCCTGCACGTCGTCGGAGACGTTCTTGTAGTAGGCGACGTTGTAGATTGGCTCACAGCCGCCGGTCGTGTTGCCGACCATCGACGTCGTTCCGGTCGGCGCGATGGTCGTCGTGTTGTGGTTGCGGACCGGGAAGCCGTCGGCCCAGTCGTCGGCGTCGAGGCCGGTCTGCTTCTCGAACCAGTCGGGGTACGCGGTGGGGTCGGCGAACTTCGAGTTGTCCCACTCGGCGAAGCTGCCCCGCTCGGTCGCGAGTTCGTGGCTCGCGCGCTTGGAGCCGTGGTTGATGTGGCGCATCAGCTGGCGGGCGACCTCGTTGGAGACGTCGTCGCCGTACTTCATACCGAGCTGGATGTACAGCTGGGCCAGCCCCATGACGCCGAGGCCGATCTTGCGCATCTCCCGGACTTTCTGCTCAATCTCGTCGACCGGGAAGTCCGACATCGTGACGACGTTCTCCAGGAAGCGCGTCCCCATCTCGATGCGGTGGTCGAACGCCTCCCAGTCGATGGCCTCCTCGAGGAACGCGTCGACCGCCGCTTCGAGCGAGTCGTACTCGTCGCCGTGGTCGTCGTACCAGACGCGCCAGTCGGGCGCGTCGAAGGCCGCGAGCGTCGAGAGGTTGATGTGCCCGAGGTTGCAGGCCTCGTACTCCTCGAGCGGCTGCTCGCCGCAGTTGTGAACCACGAGCCCATTCGCGACGAAGGAGTTCGTATCGGGTTCGGTCAGGTCGTAGACCGCTTCGTGGCCGGCCGGTTCGACCGATTCGACGGTCGCCTCGAATTTCGGACTGTACGGGCCGCGACTGTATTCGTTGAGGCGCTCCGCGAGTTCGTCGTTCTTTCGCTCCAGCAGGAATCCGATCTCCTCCTCGAACGTGGCGGCGTGGGAGCTGGAGACGACGAGTTCGTGGCATCCCTGTGTCTCGTACTCCTTCGTGCCGCCCGCGCCATCAGGCAGTTCCGTCACACCGGATTCTTTCCGGTCCTCGTAGAGCTTGCTACCCACACCGAAGTTGAGGAGGAGCCGCTGGACTTCTCGGAGGAAGCCATCGTCGACGCTCGCGAGTCGGACCGAAATGCCCTTCTCGACGTTCCCCTGAACGCTCCCGTCGGCGGTGAATAGCGCTCGCAAGAATCCGCGAGCCATCTCCTCGCTGCCGCGCATGACGGCGTCGGGAACCTGGAGCTTCTCGTCGGCGAGCCCGGCCTCCTCGGCGAACTCGTAGAGTCGCGTCGAACGGATACGCTGTTCGACGGCCTGTGCGCCGCGGTAGCCGTCGCCGCGGCTGATGTCGCTGACACCGATCTCGTAGTCGGCGTTCCCGTCCGGTTCGCGGACGACGGCGTTCGCGTCGTTCGCGAACTGCTCGGATATCTCGGCGTCGTCGTCGTAGAAGTTCAGGACCGCGCGCTCCTCACCGTGTTTGAGGTGGCCGTCGCCTGCGAGCCAGCCGAGTACGCGCCCCTCCTCGGCGGACCCGTGCTGGCCGAACCCGCCCTTCCGGTTCTGGATGTGGACGGTGTCTCCGGCGTCCAGATCGCCCGCTTCGGCCCACCCGTCGTCGGTCATCACGCGGTGGTCGGCCGTGAGACGGAGTTCGTAGCCCTCCTCGGTCGTCAGTTCGTAGACGTCCTTCTCACCGGTCTTGTAGACGCTGCTGGCCTCTTTGACGCGGTCTTCGCTCAGGCGGCCGTCGACGACGACGTCGCGAGCGACGCCCTGCTCGTACAGTTCCTCGGCAGGAACGAGCCCGTTCTCTGTACTGACGAGCGTGTCGCCGGTGACACACGGGTTGGTCGCGAGGATCCGGTGGTCCGGGTGTTCCTCGACGTCGAAGGAGTGTTCCTTGTTGACGCGTTCGAGGTAGATGATCCCCGGTTCGCCGTTCTCGTGGGCGCCCTCGATGATGTGCTCCCAGAGTTCGGTGGCGGGCACCGAGAGCACCTCGCCGACCTCGACGTGGTCGCCGAGGTCGAACATCTCGTAGAGTTCGGCGGTCTCGGCGGTGGCGACGTGGGGTTCGCCCGTCCGCGGGTTCGTGAAGGTGTACTCCTCGTCGTTTTTCACCGCGTTCATGAAGCGGTCGGTGATCCCCACCGAGATGTTGAAATTCGAGAGGTGGCCCTCGACGGCGTTGCGGAGGTGCTTGGGTACCTTGCCGTCGTCGTCGATGAGTTCGCGGGCCTCGTCGAGCGCGTCGGCGAAGGAGTTGTGCGTGAAGTCGTCGGGGTCGTTCAGCCGCAGGGTGTGGGCCAGCGAGACGTCCTTGTTCTTCGCGTGGATGAACTGGATGACGTCGGGATGGGAGACGCGCATGACGCCCATCTGTGCTCCCCGGCGGGCGCCGCCCTGCGCGATGGTCTCGCACATCTGGTCGAACGTGCGCATGAACGTGATCGGGCCGGAAGCGATGCCGCCCGTCGAGCCGACCGCGTCGCCGTAGGGGCGGAGCTGCCAGAACGCGTAGCCCATGCCGCCGCCGCTGTTGTGCGACACGACGGAACTGGCGACGTACTCGTGGTCGCCGGCGACGGTCACGTCGTAGACGGTGGCGGTCTCCGCGTCCTCGACGGCTTCGACGGGAACCGTCCACGTCGACCCGTCGACGGTCCCGACGCTCGGGCCCTGCGAGTCGATGCCGTCGAGCGTCTCGGCCATCGTCTCGTCGCGCGAATCCACGAAGCCGACCGCGCCGAGGAACGTCTCGAGTCCGCGCTCGCCCGTCGGGCCGACGTTGTAGTACTCGCGGTGATCGGCGTCGTACTCCCACTGGGCGGCCGGGACGCCGAGGCCGAGCAACAGCTGCTGGACGCCGTCGACCAGATCCCGGGACGAAGTCCAGAACCGCGGATAGGCGTCTTTCTGGAGACTGCCGTCGGTGGAGAAGAGCCCGCGGAGGAACGCACCGACTGTCTCGGGGTCGGCACGCCGGACCGCGTCGGGGACGCTCGCCGACGTGGCGTCGGGTTTCGAGTCGCCGAAGTTCGCGAGCCACCAGCGCTTGACCTCGTGGCTGTGGACGACCGCGTCGTAACAGCCGTCTTCCCAGCGCCAGTCGAGGCCGGTATCGAACAGGTCGCGACAGAGTCGGTCGACGTGTTCGAGCGTCTCTTCGCGGTTGAGATGGAACCGGATCCCGTCGTCGTGTTTCGACCCGTCGCCGACCCACATCCCGACGAGTTCCGCGAGGTCGGGCGTTAATTCGGTCGGCTGGCGGACGGTCTTGACCGCCGCGCCGTTGGCCTCGAGTGACCGGGTTTCGCGGTGGCGTGCGACAGTTCGCGTGGAGACGTCTAGTTCCATCGCGATCTCGCCGTCCGACCGACCGTCGGCGTAGAGCGAGTCGAACTCCGTCTCGTCGAAACTGACGCTCCCGCCGGGACGACCGCCGGTCCCGTTCGGGTCGAGCCCGAGTTCGATCGACCGGCGGCGCTGGATCGTCGAGGCCGAACTGTCGAGTCGGTCGGCGATCTCGTAGTCGCTAAGTCCCTCGGCGTGGTATTCGAGTATCTCGTCGTTCGAGACGGTGCGCTGTTCGGACCACTGGGCGCCACCGGCGACGGTCGTCAGTTCGGTCGTGGCGTCCTCGGCGTCGATCCACCCGAGCCGAAGCGAGAGCGTGTCACCGGGCTCGACGGCGTCGATCCGGTCCCACTCGCCGTCGACGAGCAGTTCGTGGTTGGGCGTTCCGGTGATGTCGACGCCCGCCACCGTCTCGATGCGGCGGACCGGCGCGTCGTGGTACGCGTGGGTCTCTTCGACGGTTCGCGTCCGATGGCCGTCGCCGTCCCGCTGGACGACCCGATCGCCGGGTTCCACGTCGGCGATGGAGACGACGCCCTCGCCCTCGACGTACACGTTCGTTTCCTCGGTCAGGCACTGAAAGACCTGCGCGGCCTCCTTGGCGGTCTGGTGGATGTCGTCGATGTCGTCGCCGGGCGAGTCGACGAAACACGCCGAGAGCTGCTGGAGTTCGTCACCTGCGTTCATCAGCGTCGGCGAGTTCGGCATAAAGGACAGCGACTCCATGCCCTCCTGGAACTCGGCCGCTTTCTCCTCGACGTGGGTCCGGACCCCTTCGGGGAGTTCCGGCACGACCGTCTCGTAGGCGAACTTGTTGACGTTGTACTGGTCGAGGGTGGTCTCGGCGTCGTCGTCCGCGGTCGTCCCTTTGCCGAAGACTTCGGCAGCGAGTTCGTCCCGGCGCGGGTGGTCGGGCTTGAGCTGGTCGGGCGTGACCGTGACCTCGACGTCGCGTTTCTCGGCCTCGAAGACGGCCTCGGCCAGCGCGATGTTCTCCGCGACGCGCTCGAACAGATCCTCCTGGTCCTCGATCAGGTCGCCGTTGGCGTCCTTGCGGAGATAGCGCGCGGGCAAGATATTGTGATACGCGTTCCCGGTCAGGCGCTGTTCAAGCGTGTCCCCCTCGGTACGCTTGATCGGGAGGTCCAACTCGTCCGCGCCCAGTCTCGCATCACTCATCTGTCGACACCCCTGCCGCGTCGGCGAAACCGCCTGCTCGATCCTGTGGCCAAATTCCTATCATTTGTAACGGAACTCTTGTTCGCATCGATCCCAAATAACGCTTTGGTTTGCGGGTATTTGTCGCTCGATCCAGATGTCCCAAACCTGATGTGTCGCACCGCTACGGACGTGTCTCTCTGGGGTAAGCCTGCGTTCACACTAGAACTGCGGCACAGTAATAAACGTCTGTAGACCGGAGTGAAAGTAGTCGAAGGCCGTGCCTAAACGCACGATTGCGGCCGGATCTACAGTGGAAAGGATCGGGGGTTTCCACTGGAGATTCCCGATCAGCTCCGTCGACCGCACAGCCGCCGGTCCACGTCCGACAAAATATATAAAAATCAGTATCATTATTCCCGGTTCCGTCGAAACTGGCCTCGCCCGTCCCCGCGTGCGGGCTGGCCCGCGATCGTACCAGTTTTCGTACTATTTGGGCGTGAAACCGTCACCGACGGTGCGTCGGACGCGGTGGCGGGTCGAGCGCGGCGGACGAGGCGAACCGGGAGTGACCACACCGGTCGAGCCGCGCCGGCCTGCCGGGTCGAGACGCGCCTTTACAACGGACGCGCTCGGAGACATCGACATGACAGCCGTTCGCCGACTCGTCATCGACGTGTTGAAGCCTCACGACCCGCCGCTGGTCGAGTTCACCCGCCGCGTCTCCGACGTGGAGAGCGTCGCCGGCGTGAACGCGACGCTGATCGAACTCGACCAGGAGGTCCAGAACGTCAAACTCACCTTCGAGGGCGAGGCCCTCGCGTACGACCCGGTGGAGGAACGCGTCGAGCAACTCGGCGCGACGGTCCACTCGGTCGACCAGGTGGTCTGTGGCGACAGCGTCGTCGAGGACCGCCCGACCCTGCAGGACGCGTGACCTCGCTCCGCGCGCGGCTCGGGCGCCTGCTCGCCGACGAGGAGGTCCGCGCCATCGCCCGGCGCTACTTCGTCTCCAACGGCTTCGACGGCACGCTCACCAGCATCGGTATCGTCGTCGGCGCCGTCCTCTCGGGCGTGCCCGATGGCGTCACCGTGATCAAGATCGGACTCGGCGCGGCCGTCGGCCTCGGTACCTCGGCGGTCTGGAGCGTCTGGGAGATCGAACGCGCCGAGACGCGCGCCGAGATCCGTCGCCTCGAACGGGCGATGCTCACTGATCTGGACGACACGCGCATCCAGCGCGAGCAACAGGGCGCGCGTGCCTTCCACGCCGCGATGAGCGGCCTCGGTCCGCTCATCGGCATCGTCGTCCCCCTGCTCCCCTTCTTCTTCGAGGGGTCGCTCGTGACGATGGAGGAAGCCGCCGTCGTCGCCGTCGCGCTCGGCATCGGCGTCCTGAGCGCCTTCGGCGCGTACATGGGCTCTATCTCCGACCAGCGCTGGTACGTCTCCGCCGCCCGGATGGGGCTGGCGGGGCTGGTCGTCGCCCTGATAAACGTGTTCCTGCCGGGGTGAGCGTCGGCGGTTCGAGGCGGCCGTCGCGAGACGACTACGCGCTCCGGCGGACCTCTTTGCGCCCGGTCAGTCGCTCGGGACGGAGCCGGTAGAACTCGAAGGTTGTCGACCGAATCGTCTCGTCGAAGACGTCGACGAGCGGGATGTCGACGCGCTCGAACCCCGCCAGCGACGCCGTGGCCACGTCGTTCTCGTCGACGCTCACCAACCGGCCCTGCGCGACGACGCTGTGCCAGCGCTCGTCTTGCTCACTGTCGCCCCCCGACCCTCCCGTGCCCTCGGCGTCGGGGCCGTACGTGACGAACGTCACCGCGCGGTCGGCCAGGTCGCCCTTCTCGCTGTCGGGTCCGACCGCGAGCCGGAAGTAGAACGTCTCGTCGGCCGCGTCGTAGCCGTACGAGACCGGTACCGAGTGGGGCGCCGCCTCGCCTGTCGTCGACAGCGACAGCACGCCCGTCCCCCCGTTTCCCAGGAATTCGTCGCGCTCTTCGGCGTCCATGGCGACCGGAGTGTCGTGTTCCATACGACCACTTGGTCGCTCGACACAATAAGCGCGCGGCCGGCCCGGGACTGTCGGACGTCGTCCTCACGCCGGACCGAACCGCCGGACCCCGACCGCGACGGCGAGGTACGCGGGGAGACAGACCGCGACGACCGCCGCCAGCAGCCCCCAGTCGCCCGCGTCGAGCGCGGTGGTACCGAAGTACTCGCGCAGCGGCGTGTAGAGGACGGCCAGCTGGAGCGCCAGCGAGACGCCGACCGCGCCCGCGAGCCAGCGGTTCGACAGCGTCGGCGTCTCGCGCAGCCACCGGATGACGTACAGCTTCGCGAACTCCAGCAGGACGAACCCGGTGAACACCATCGTCATCGCGTAGGGGGTCACCGCGGCCGCGCCGTCGAGCGCGAACACCAGCAGGCCGAGCATCACTGCCGTCGTCACGGCGCCCGTCCCGCCGATGAGTCCGAGCATCGGTCGGCCGACGATGCCCTGGTCGGGGTCTCGCGGTGGTCGTTCCATCACGTCGCCGCTCTCGGGGTCGGCCCCGAGCGCCAGCGCCGGCAGCCCGTCGGTCAGCAGGTTGATCCACAGCAACTGGACCGCCGGGAGGACGAGATAGCCGTACAGTGAGGCGATGAAGACGATCGCGACCTCCGCGACGTTCGCCGAGAGGAGGTAGGCGACGAACTTCCAGACGTTGTCGAAGATGGCCCGGCCCCGCCGGACGGCGCGCGCGATGGTCGCGTAGTTGTCGTCGAGCAGGACGACGTCGCTGGCCTGTGTGGCCACGTCGGTCCCGCGTACGCCCATCGCGACGCCGATGTCGGCGTTTTTCAGCGCCGGCGCGTCGTTGACGCCGTCGCCCGTCATCGCGACGACGTGGCCCCGGTCCTGGAGCGCGCGGAGGATCCGGACCTTGTGTTCGGGCGAGGTGCGCGCGAACACGGCCACGTCCTCGACGCGCTCGCGGAGTTCGTCGTCGTCCAGGCGTTCGACCTCTTTGCCTTCCATGACGGTCGGCCGCTGGTCGCCGTCGGTCGCCCCTCCGATCCCCAGCGTTGCGGCGATCGCGGCGGCGGTGCGGACGTTGTCGCCGGTGACCATCTTCACGTCGATGCCGGCGCTCTCGGTCGCCGCGATGGCCTCGGCCACCTCCTCGCGCGGCGGGTCGATCAGTCCGACGAGGCCGACGAACGTCAACTCCGTGCCGAGGTCGTCGGCCGACACGCTCGCGTCTGTGTCCTCGGTCGTGGCGACTGCCAGCACCCGGAGCGCGTCGTCGGCGAACTCCCGTGTCCGTGCGCGGATCCGCTCTCTGTCCGCGTCGTCGAGGTCGACCGGTCCGTCGTCGGTCAGCATCCGCGCCGACATCCCGAGGACGACCTCGGGCGCGCCCTTGACGTAGGCCCGGTCGTCGTGGACAGTCCCCATCCACTTGCGCTCGGAGGAGAAGGGGACCTCGCCGGTCCGCGGCTGTTCCTCGCGCAACCGCTCGACATCGAGGCCCCACGTCTCGGCGCCGGCCACCAGCGCCCGCTCGGTCGGGTCGCCCTCGTCGGCGGTGGCGTCGTTACAGAGCGCCGCCCCGCGGAAGAGCGTCTCGACGCGGTCGGACTCTCCCGGTTCCGCCTCCGATCCCGTCGCCGGGTCGTCGCCGTCGCTCGAGAGGTCCACGACGCGGTCGTCGACCCACGCCGCCTGTGCGCGCATCCGTCCCTCGGTGAGCGTTCCCGTCTTGTCGGTGCAGATCACGTCGACAGATCCGAGTGCCTCCACGGCGGGCAGCCGGCGGACGAGGGCGTTCTCGTCGGCCATCCGCCGCACGCCCAGCGCGAGCGTCAGCGTCACGACCGCCGGCAGCCCCTCGGGGACCGCCGCGACGGCCAGCGAAACGGCGGTGAGCCCGGTCTGGACGAGTTCGGTCCCCTGGAAGAGCAACAGGGGGACCACCAGCGCGGCGAGGACGACGACGCCGAGTCCCAGGGTGCGGCCGAGCCGGTCGAGTTCGCGCTGGAGCGGCGTCTCCGTCGTCTCGGTCGCCGCGAGTTCGGTCGCGATGGCGCCGACCTGGGTGTCGTCGCCGGTCGCCGTGACGACGAACGCGCCGCGACCGCGCGTGACGTTCGTCCCCTTGTAGACCATCGACGTCCGCTCGGCCAGCGGCGCATCGGCCTCGACGGGGTCGACCGCCTTGGAGACTGGGAGGCTCTCACCGGTCAGCGCGGCTTCGTCGACCTCCACGGACGTGGATTCGATGACACGGCCGTCGGCGGGGACGACGCTGCCCGCTTCGAGTTCGACCACGTCTCCGGGGACGAGTTGCGTGGCCTCCCGTTCGACCGTTTCGCCGTCGCGTCGGACCCGCGCGGTCGGCGCGGTCAGTTCGCGCAGCGACTCGAGGCTCTGCTCGGCGCGGTAGTCCTGGACGAAGCCGAAGACGCCGTTGGCGACGACGATGACGGCGATGAGGACGGCGTCGACGGCGTGGCCGGCCCACACCGAGAGCGCGGCCGCGGCGACGAGCACCCAGATGAGCACGCTGTCGAACTGCGCGACGAAGATCGACAGCGGCGTCCGCCCGCCGCCGCGCGCGATCTCGTTCGCGCCGTGTTCGGCGCGGCGTCGCTCGGCCTCGCTCTCGGTGAGTCCCGCGCTCTCTGACCCCTGGCGCTCTAACACGGCCGCCGCGTCCGCAGCGTGTGGCGGACTGTCCGGATCGTCTGACACGTCCGAAGCGTCTCGGCCCTCCGTAATGTGTGTTGTCCGCCGGCGGCGGTTGCCCCGCGCCGCGGGACGCCTATCGTCGTCGCGCGGGACCGCGTGCGCGGCGGATCACCGCCGACGGCGCGGCCGCGGCACCCGGTCGCGGAGGAGCCACCCGACCGCGCCGACGACCAGGAGGATGCCACCAGTCGCGAGGGCGTCGACGAGTCCGGTCCGCCCGCCCTCGACGAGCAGGCGCCAGGTCGGCCGCGCGACGCCCAGGGCCTTCGCGCCGGTGGCGACGACCAGCACCGCCGGCGTGAGGTATTTCGCCAGCGGGACGAACGGTCCCAGGTCCGCCTGAACGCTCTCGAGGTCGGCGGCCCAGCAGAAGACGGCGACGATCAGCACGGCGGAGACCGGGAGTGCGAAGGTCCCCACGGACTCGTCGACCAGGTCGAGCACGGGTCGGCCCGCGACGGCGAGGTCGACGGGGCTGTAGCTGAGCGCCGAGGGGAGTCCGAGGGCGAAGACGCCGGCGGTGAGCGCGGCGGTGGCCCGCGAGCGGTCGAGTCGCGTCGTAGTCGTCGCGGCCGAGACGCCCACTTCGAGCAGGGCGACCGCGGAACTCAGCGCGGCGAAAAAGAGCAGTCCGAAGAAGCCGATGGCGACGACGCGGCCGAACGACATCGACGCGAACGCCGCCGGCAGCGTGGTGAATGCGAGTTCGGTCCCCAGCGTCGGTTCGAGGCCGAAACTGAACACGACGGGGAAGATGACCAGCCCGGCCACGAGTGCGGCGCCGACGTCCGCGACGGTGATGAGCAGCGCGGACCGCCGCAGGTCCGTCTCCGCGTCGACGTAGCTGCCGTAGGTGAGCATGATCCCCTGCCCGACCGACAGCGAGAAGAAGACCTGGCCGAACGCGGCGCTCCAGACCGCCGGATCCGAGAGCACGCCGAAGTCGGGCGTAAACAGGAAGGAGACGGCCTGGTCCCACTCCGAGAGCGTTACCGCGTAAACCGCGAGCGCGACGAGGACAGCGAAGACGGTGGGCATCACCACCTTCGCGAGCCGTTCGATGCCGCCGCGGACCCCGAGCGAGACGACGCCGCCGGTCAGCGCCGTCGCGACGACGAACAGGCCGACGGGGAGCCAGCCGTCGGTAAAACCCGCGAACGTGAACTGCGAGCCCGCGAGCCACGAGAGCAGGAAGCCGAGCACCCAGCCGGTCAGGACGAGGTAGTAGCTGAGGACGAGGAGGACGCCGACGACGACGACCCAGCCGAAGGCGGTGTACGCCGGCGAGACTGACCGGAACGCGGAGACCACGTCGGTCCGGAGAGCGCGCCCGACAGAGAGTTCGAGCACGAGCAGCGGGACGGCACAGACGAACGCGGCGACGAGATAGGGGACGAGGTAGGCGCCGCCGCCGTTGGTCCCGACCACTGCCGAGAACCGCCAGATGTTACCCAGCCCGACCGCCGCGCCGACCGTCGCGAGCAGGAAGCCCGCGCGTGAGGACCACTGTTCCGTCGCCATGCCCGGTCTGCTCGCGTGACCGGCTTAAATGCCAGTCAGCGAGGTCCGGCCGGTGGCGCGATTCGCCCTGCGATAGTTCCCGTGCTCTCGCTGCCGGACCGAAATACGTCGCTATCGCCCTCAGGCCCCCGAGTAGGGTGACGGTTCGCCACAACTGAAAATATATTATAATATACGCGATGTAGTACTAGAGGTGCATACTCTTACGATAGCCGCTGGAACAGGCGGACAGGAGCGAGCGTGACAGCCATGGCAGCGATAGAACTCGACGGACTGACGAAACGCTTCGGCGACGTGCTCGCGGTCGACGACCTCGATCTGACGGTCGAGGAGGGCGAAATCTTCGGCTTTCTGGGGCCAAACGGTGCGGGGAAGTCGACGACGATCGACATCCTGCTCGACTTCGTGCGGCCGACCGACGGTACGGCGAGGGTACTGGGCTACGACGCCCAGAAGGAGAGTCTGCAAGTGCGCCAGCGCATCGGCGTGCTCCCGGACGCCTACCACGTCTACGACCGCCTGACCGGCCGCCAGCACATGGAGTTCGTCGTCGAGTCGAAAGGCGCCGACGCCGATATCGAGGCGATCATGGAGCGTGTTCAGATCCTCGAAGCGGCCGACCGGAAAGCGGGTGGCTACTCGAAGGGGATGCGCCAGCGGCTGATCCTCGCGATGGCGCTGGTCGGCGACCCCGACCTGCTGATCCTCGACGAACCTTCGACCGGACTCGACCCCAACGGCGCCCGCGAGATGCGCGAGATAATCCAGGCCGAGAACGACCGCGGGACGACCGTCTTCTTCTCCAGTCACATCATGGAGCAGGTCGAGGCTGTCTGTGACCGCGTCGCCATCATCAACAAGGGCGGGCTCGTCGCCGTCGACTCCATCGAGGGGCTCAGGGGATCGACCGAGACGACGACCACGCTCCGGATCACTGTCTCCGACATCGACGACGACGACGTCGAGATGGTCCGCGCCCACGAGAACGTCCGGAGCGTCGCGCTTGACGGGACGACTCTGCAGGTGACGATGAGCGGCGGTTCGAAGTTCGACATCCTCAACGAACTCGACGACGCCGGCGTCGAGGTCGGCGACTTCTCCGTCGACGAGTACTCCCTGGAGGATCTCTTCGTCAAGTACACCACCGAACAGCAGGAGGTCGAGGCATGAGCGCGCTCGCCGTCGCGAAGAAGGACTTCCGCGACGCCGCCCAGTCGCGGGCGCTGTGGGCGTTGCTCGCCGTGTTCGTCCTCCTGTCGTCGCTGCTCTCGTACGCCTACGCCGAGTTCCCTGCGGAGGTCGTCGGGAGCGGTACCGACGGTGCGTCCGTCGGCGGCCTGATCTTCTTCACCAGCGGGATCGTCACCCTGTTCGTCTCGCTGACCGCCATCGTCGTCTGCTACAAGTCCATCGCCGGCGAGCGCGAGATCGGCAGTATCAAACTGCTGCTGGCGCTGCCACACAGCCGCCGGGACGTCTTCCTCGGGAAACTCCTGGGCCGCGGTGCCGTCCTCTCGGCGGCGCTGGCCGTCGGTCTCCTGATAGGCTTCGGCCTCGGCTTCGGTCTCATCGGCGACTTCGACCTCGTCCCCGTCCTCGTCTTTCTGGTGTTGACGCTCGTGTTCGCCGTCACGTTCGTCGGCATCGTCGTCTCCATCTCGGCGACGACGGGGTCGACGTCGCGCGCGACGACGCTCTCGATCGGCTTTTTCCTCCTGTTCGAACTCCTCTGGGACGCGGTCGCCACCGGGATCTTCTACGTCGCCAACGGTTTTTCCTTCGCCGGCGACGCGCCCGACTGGTACTTCCTCGTCACGCAGATCCCGCCGTCGTCGGCCTACACCGCGTCGCTGATCACGCTGTTGCCCGAAACCGCCGACGCCGTCGGGATCGGCGTCGGTGCCGACCAGTTCGATGCCTTCTACGCGACGACTTCCATCGGCTTCGTCTTCCTCGTGTTCTGGCTGGTGGTCCCGCTCGCGGTCGGATATCGGCGCTTCAACGACGCCGACCTCTGACCGTTTCCACCCCACCCTACCCCGCCCCGTCCCGCCCCGTCCCGCCCCACTCTCGCTCTCGTCCACCTGGGTAACGCGAGTCTACGTCCCGAAACCGACCTATTGTTAAATACGTACCACGAGTGGCCCCTCCTATGACGGGCATCACTCGCGGGTCGAGGTACCGCCGGGCGGTCGTCGCCGTGCTGGTCGCCGTCGCGCTCGTTGCCAGCGCCACCGGCGTCGCCGCGGCACAGGAGACTCGCGCCGGCGGTAGCGTCGTCGTCGACGAGGGCGAGACCGTCGACGGCGTCCAGGCAATCGGCGGAACCGTCGTGGTCCGCGGCACCGTCGACGGCAACCTCCAGGCCCTCTCCGGGTCGGTCGTGATCGAACAGGGCGGGCGCGTCACCGGCGACGTCCAGGCGACCGCCGGCAGCGTCACCGTCCTCGGCACCGTCGACGGCTCGCTCGAAGCCTCCGCCGGGTCGGTCTCCATCGGCGAGGCCGCAGCGATCGACGGCGACGTCCGCGTCGCCACCGGCGACCTCCGCATCGCCGGCACGATCAACGGCAGCGTCGAGGCCGGCGTCGACAATCTCCGACTGGCCTCGACGGCCACTATCGCCGGCGACCTGCGCTACAGCCGCACCGCCGACTTCTCCCGCGAGGACGGCGCTACCGTCGGTGGTGAGGTCACCGCCGTCCGCGGCCTCTCCCCGGACGTCGGCTTCGGCGGCTTCTCGCTCCCCGACCCCGGTCCGCTGAACGTCGTCTTCGGCATCTACTGGGGACTCGTCACGCTCCTCCTCGGCGGGATCCTTCTCGCCGCCTTCCCCCGATTCACGTCTGACCTTGCCGGCGAAGTCAGCACCAACCCGCTCCGTGCCGGCGGCGTCGGCCTCGTCGGCCTGATCGGTATCCCCATCGCGCTGGTCCTGATCGCGATCACTATCGTCGGTATCCCGCTCACGTTCCTCGGCTTCATGGCCTTGGGGCTTGCAATCTTCGTCTCCGTCCCGCTCGGCGAGTACGCCGTCGGGTCGTGGGCGCTTTCTTACACCGACGTCGACAACCGCTGGCTCGCGCTCCTGGTCGGCGTCGTCGGGGTCGCCGCGCTCTCGCGGATCCCTGTCGTCGGCTGGCTCGTCGAACTCGTCGTCTTCCTGCTCGGCTTCGGCGCGCTCCTCTGGCTGCTGTATCGCGGCTTCCGCCGGAACCGTGGTGACGAAGGGACTCCCGAGGCGGCGGACTCGAGCCCCGACGCGGATACCGGAGCGCTGGCGTCGTCGTAACGGACCTTGGCTCTCGCGATCAGCACGGGCACCACGCTTTTTGACCCGGCGGCGGATCGTCTCGATGTTTCGTGTCTGACCCAGTACAGTGTCCGATCTGTGGCTGGACGGGCGAACAGTCCGATCTCGAACGCTCGGGAGCCAGCGCCGTCTGCCCCGCCTGCGGCGAACCCGTGCCGACCGAGTAACGCCACGGAAGTCGCCGTCAGGCTCTTCGATCTCGAGGCGGTGATCCGTCCCGCATATCGCCCTTCCGTCGTCGCGCTCGCGAAAATTGGCGCGCTACGCGGTGCTGATTGAAAACCTGAAACCCTCGAAAACGTCCGGTACAGCCATGGAATCGCGGGGGTGGACCGAGTACGCATGAGCGCGTGAACTGTCCGGCTTCGGTGTTTTCGGTGATTCTCAATCTATTTTCGACTGACTGTCGCCCCAGTCCGCACCTGCGTGGCGACCGGCGAAGGTTTATGCGGGCGTCGGAGTTATTGCCCACCACATGGCGAGTTCGACGCGTGACAGCGATCTCGAACACGAAGACGAGATCCGGATGTGGCGCGAGGATGACGGGTGGGTCATCACGGACGTCGAGACGGGCGTCACCACGCAGGGCGAGACCCGTGAGCACGCGCTCGAGATGCTTGACGAGGCGCTCGCGCTCCACCGCGGTGAAGGGGAATCCATCGACACGCCTGAGGAGGAACAGGAAGCCCTGCGAGAACTCGGAATCGATCCCGACGAGGTCGAGGCGGCTCGCGAGGAGAACGACGAACTCCCGGATTTCATGCAGTGACGTCGGATGCACACTGATTTCTCCGGCCGAGAAGTCGTGAAGGCGCTCACGAAGAACCGGTTTCACATCGTCGACCGAACCGGGAGTCACGTCAAACTCCGATACGAGCATCCAACGAACGACGACGATATTCGAGTGGTAAGTGTACCGATGCACGACAGCATCAGGATCGGAACACTCCGGAATATCGCCGACTAGTCCGGCGCGGAGGACTTCCAAGCGTGGTGTGAGTGGATCGAAGAGGCCCTGTAACGACGACAGTTCCTGCATCTCGAACGCTGGAGCGTGAACGTTCGAATTCCTTCGATCGAAAACTGATATGTTTTCAGGATCAGTTGGAGGGAAATTATTTGTCTGAGAGCGTTTATAACCGGATATCCGGATAGTTCGTGAAGAAGATAGAAGGCAGTGGACTCGCGGGGATTTGAACCCCGGGCCTCTTCCTTGCGAAGGAAGCGATCTGCCACTGATCTACGAGCCCGCAACGTACCCTCGAAGCGCAGTGAGGATAAGTCCTGCGCGTGAGAGGCGGTTCGGTAGTCGATCACACGCCCGGTCGCGAGGCGCCGGGGTGTGGCGACGGCGGACAGCGACTGCCCGCGCGGCCGCGGTTCAGTCCTCGAGGACGATCTCGATCGAGACGTCGTTCGGGACCTGGATGCGCATCAACTGGCGGAGCGCGCGTTCGTCGGCGTCGATGTCGATGAGACGCTTGTGGACGCGCATCTCCCAGTGCTCCCACGTCGCGGTCCCCTCGCCGTCGGGGGACTTTCGGGTGGGAACCTCGAGCGTCTTGGTCGGCAGCGGCACAGGACCGGACAGCTCCACGCCGGTCTTGCTCGCGATGTCTCGGACCTCGCCACAGATCGAGTCGAGGTCTTCGGGGCTGGTGCCCGCCAGCCTGACGCGTGCCTGCTGCATGAGTTACTCGCGCTCGTTGACGCTGAGGACGCGACCGGCCGCGATCGTCTGGCCCATGTCGCGGATGGCGAAGCTCCCGAGTTCCGGGATCTCGCTCGACGGCTCGATGCTGAGCGGCTTCTGCGGCCGGACCGTTACGACGGCGGCGTCGCCGTTCTGGATGAAGTCCGGGTTCTCCTCTTTGACCTCCCCGGAGGCCGCGTCGATTTTCTTGTCCAGCGACTCGACCGTACAGGCGACCTGTGCGGTGTGAGCGTGGAAGACCGGCGTGTAGCCGGCCGTGATGACGCTCGGGTGCTGCATGA